>JACDJB010002432.1_pt1 | contig 13431 bp, 12 predicted proteins | sample 7454121 | NCBI WGS metagenome assembly JACDJB01 (sample SAMN14253290, study PRJNA609438) | sludge metagenome | isolation source: sludge after 25d culture with pyrite | collected 2018-12-20 | reverse complement strand
TATCCCGACGGCCACGCGCTCATCGAGCAGTCGGTCGTGCACGAAGCGCTGCATGCGAAGCAGGCGTTGCTGGAGGAAGCCGGCATTCCGGGGTTCGCCAGCACGCAGATGTGCTTCGACCTCACCACCTGGAAGGACTGGGCGGTCGCCGAGCGCGCAGCCGGCCTGAAGCTGCCGCTGCACATTGGGGTGCCGGGTGTGATCGACCGAACCAAGCTGTTCACCATGGGCATGCGCCTCGGCATCGGCAACAGCATGCGCTTCGTGAAGAAGAACGGTGGCGTGCTCGGCCGGCTGTTCAAGCCGGGCGGGTACGACCCCAACAAGCTCATCACGCCGCTCAGCAAGCAGGCCCAAGAGCTCAACATCGAAGGCCTGCACCTGTTCACGTTCAACAACGTGCAGGCCACCGCTCAGTGGCAGCAGAAGATGCTGGCCAAGCTGAGCTGAGCCGTCGTGTGCGTCAGCCGGTGTCGGCTCGCCGCCGGTGTCGCCGACGACCCATCGCGATGATGGTCGCCGGTACGAAGAACGCTCGGGCGGGAACCGACACCTCACTCCACGGACGCTTGGCGAGCGGCGATCGCCAGGCCAGCATGCGGTACAGGAAGAACACCGCCACGGCCAGGTGCAGCCCGACGAGCGCCCAGTAGAACCCGCGCGGGCCGAAGGCGATCATGCTGCCCGCGGCCACGAACGGGCCGGCTACGGCGCCCACGCCGTACAAGGTGACCAGCTGCGAGGCCGCCGCATTCAGGTGCTCGGGCTCGATCCAGTCGTTGGTGTATGCCCCGGCGATCGAGTACAGCGGGTAGCTGAAGCCGCCCAGCACGCAGAACAGCACGAACGCCATCGTCTTGTTCGGCGAGTCGAGCTCGAGCAGCGCGGCGACGCCGGCAGCACCCATGGCGGCGACGAAGCCCACCGCTCGCCGATCGATGTCGTCACTGGCCGCGGAGATGGGCCACTGCAGCAGCACCCCACCAAGGCTGGGCAACGCCACGAACAGGCCCACACTGCCCGGGCTGAGCCCGACACGCGTGGCATAGACGGCAGCCATGCCGGAGAGCGCTCCGTGCGCAACGCCGACGAGCAGGCACGAGAACACACCTGTCGGTACCACCCGTGCCAGCTCGCGCAGCGAGATGTGCTCGGCCTCCTCCAAGCTGGGGGCCACCGCCTCCTCCGACAGTGCGACAGGGGCGACGGCCAAGGAGGTGATGATGGCCGCAACTGCGAACCCGGTGACCGCCCGCGGATCGAAGTTGAACAACAGCACCTGGCCGACGCCGAAGAAGGCGATGGTGACCACGCCGTACACCGCCAAGAGGCGGCCGCGGTTCTCGTTGGTGGCCAGATCGTTCAACCACGACTCGGCCACCACGTACAAGCCGGCCGTGCACAGACCGGTCACCAACCGCAGCAGCGCCCACGACGGTGCATTCTCGGTGATGCCGACAGCAACCATCGCCGCCGCCAACAACGACGCCAGCGCCGAGTACACCCGGATGTGACCGACCTTGGTCAGCGCCGTCAGCGTGAGACGCGAGCCGACGAGGAACCCGACGTAGTAGCTGGCGGCGATCAGGCTGCTGACCGCGGTGGGTAGACCCACCTTCTCCGAGCGAACGCCCAGCAGCGTGCCGAACAGGCCGCCGGCCAGCATCAGCAAGGCGAGGCCGACGAACAGCCCCCATGTGGCCAAGGCCAAGTCGCGGCGAACCGCTGGGCCGTCGCCACTGCGGAACGACGGCTCACTCATCGAGCATCGAGGCTCACACGGCGCGAATGGTCTCGAACACGGCCTGGGTGAACGGCAGCAAGGACTCGGCGGTGCCCAAGCTCTGGGCGTAGACGGCGACGATCACGTTGCGCTCGGGAATCGCCACCACGATGAGCACCTTCGCGGCGGACCCATCGGGGCTGCAGCCGTCGAGCTTCTCCATCGTGCCGGTGCCGATGGCCGTGGGGTACCCGATGTTGAGCTGGCTACCGGTGCACACCCCTTCATCAGGCTCGAGGAAGGCAAGCACCGACTCGACCGAACTGCCCGCTTCGGGGCCAACGGCGAGCAGCGAGATGCCGAAGGTGACGTCGTCGTTGTAGAAGCCGTCGAGGCTGTCGGCGCCGGTGACCGACGGCACCGTGAAGCCGTCCTGAGTGTTGATCGGCGTGGTGTCGATCTCCAGGTCGTCGGGCAGCACGACGGTGAACTTGCCCAGGTCGTCGGCAACCTCGACGACCCCAGAGGTGTCGGGAACGGTGGTGGCGGGCGGCGGGTCGGTGGGCGGCGGCGCGGTGATCACGAACGTCTCTTCCGGCGCGAGGGTGGTGACCGGCGCGACCGTGACGACCGTGGTGTCCTCCGCCACGGGAAGCGTGATCGAGATGGTGCTGTCGCCGGGCGCGGTGGACTTGTCGTCGTCGCCACCGGTGAAGAGCAGCACGCCGCCGACCACGGCGGCGATGGCAGCGATGCCGCCGACCACGATGAGACCCGTCTTCTTCGGCGGCTCGGGCGGCTGGCCCACCGGTGCGTAGCCCTGCGGCGGGTAGCCGCCGGGAGGCCCACCCGGGTATGCCTGCGTGGGGGGCATCTGCTGCGTGGGTGGCATCTGCTGCGTTGGCGGAAACTGCGTGGGAGGTGGCGTGTACATCGGCGGCGCCACCGGCGGGGTGGGCGGGACATGCGGCGGCTGCCCCGGAGGGGGCGGCGGCGGAAGCGACTCGTTGTTTCCCATTTGCCGAGCCTATTACGCGCTCAGCACCAGCGTGGCCATCGTCAGCCGCGACGCCGCCGGATCTCGGCGGTGATGGCCGGCACCACCTTGTGGAGATCGCCGATCACCGCGTAGTCGGCCTTGGCGACCATGTTGGCCTCCGGGTCGGTGTTGATCGCGAGGATCTTCTTCGACGCCATTGCGCCCACCCAGTGCTGGATGGCCCCCGAGATTCCGCAGGCCATGTAGAGATCTGGAGCGATGCGGGTGCCGGTTTGCCCCACCTGGTCGGTGTGGTTGCGCCATCCGTTGTTGGTGACGGCGCGCGAGCAACCGACGACACCACCGAGCAGGGCGGCCAGCTCCTCCAACGGGGCGAAGGCTTCGGCCGAGCCGACAGCGCGACCGCCGCCCACCACCAGCGGAGCGGTGGCCAGTGTGACGCCCGCCGCGCGCTCCACGCGCTCGGCGACGATCGTGCGCGCAAGCGCCGGATCGAGGTCGACCGACAACGTGGCTGTGGTGCCCTCCACCGGGCTCTCCGCTGCCTCGAACGCATGATGCGACACCGTGAGCAGCTTGACGTCGGCCGTGAGCGTGCACGTCTCCAGGAGCGATCCACCCCAGCGCACTCGGGTGACATCCCACACGTCCGCCGCGGTCACCGACATCACGTTCGCGACGAACGGCACATCGAGCCGCGCGGCGGCCTGTGCCATCACTTCGTTGCCGCGATCGGTACCGCAGGCCAGAACAGAACCCGGCAGCAACACGCGCACGGCCTGTGCTACCGATTCGCCCCACGCCTCCGGGCCGTAGTCGGCGAGCAGATCATGGTGAACCTGATGCACCACTGCCACCCCGTGGGCAGCGAGCTCGCCGGCCAGCCCATCCGCTGCGACGCCAAGCGTGAGCGCATGCACGACGGGATCAATGGTGCGGGCAGCGGCGAAGGCTTCCAGCGATGCCGGGCTGAGTGCGCCACGGTCATGTTCGACAACGACGAGCACAGTCACTTGAGGATCCCCAGTTCTTCCAACAGGTCAACGACAGCGGGTGCGGCCTCTGGGCCGTTGCCGAGCATGACGGTGGCGCTGGCCTGCTCGGCCGACTGAACCAGGCTGACCATCTGCTGGCCGCCGAGCACACCCTGCGGCACGACCTGACCGACCTCGATCTTCTTCGAACCGAGGCGACCTTTCAATGTCGGGTAGCGGGGCAGGTTGATGCCTTCCTTCACACCCAGCACTGCCGGCATCGGCATTGTGTAGACCTCGACACCGGCGTCGCTGTGACGCCGCGCCGTGATCGAGTCGCCGTTGATCTCGATGCCCTTGATGCCGTTCACGATCGGGCGCGCCAGCGCGTAGGCGACCCGTACCCCGACCTGGAAGTTGCCGGCGTCAGCGCTTTCGTTGCCGAACAGGATCAGGTCGAAGGGACCATCTGCAGACTCGATGCCCTGGATGGCCGACGTGATGGCGGCAGCAGTTCGTTGAGGGTCCCACTCGGCCGAGTCGATGGGTAGCAGCACCGCCTTGTTGACACCGATGCTGGCGGCGTAGCGCAGTTGCTCGTCGGCCTCGGCCGGGCCGAGGGTGAGCACGGTGGACTCGCCGCCGTGCTGTTCGACGAGTTGCACGGCCTCCTCCACTGCGCACTCCTCGTGCGGGCTGGTGGTGAACGCCAGGTACGCGGTGTCGACGGCTTGACCATCGGCGGTGATGTTGATCTTGGCGCCGGGTGCCGGCACGCGCTTGACGCAGACCAGGACCTTCATCGTCAGCTCTTCATCCGCGCGTCGGTGGGGTCGAACAGCGGTGTGGCGCCGGCGACGTCGACCGTGACCGGGTAGCACTCGTTCATGTACATCACCTGCAGCTTGGTGCCCACCACCGCATGCTGCGGCGGCAGGTAGGCCAGCAGCAGGTACTTGCCAACGGACGGCCCGGCGCCTGCGGTCGTGACGCGAGAGACGCGACCCTTGGCGTCGAGGATGCGCTCGCCGTCGAGTGTGAGGATGGGCTCGTTGCCGCCGGTGGGGAACCGGTCGTAGCCGTCGGCGCACCGCTGTGAGTCCATCGACAGCGTGCACATGATCGCGGCAGGGGCCTCCTCGCGGGCGGCCAGGTACGCGGCCTTGCCGATGAAGTCGGCGCTCTTCACCTTCGGCCGGTTGAGGCCGGCCTCGACCGGGTTGTACTCGCTCTCCAGTTCGGCGCCCATCAGGCGGTAGCCCTTTTCGATGCGGCCGGTGACGGCGTACACGCCGATGCCCACGGGGATGATCTCGAACTCCTCGCCGGCGGCGAACACGGCGTCCCACAGCGTCAGGCCGTGCTCCATGTTGGTGTAGATCTCCCAGCCGTTCTCACCCACGTAGCTGATGCGGAACATGATGCACGGCACGCCGGCGATGAGCACCTCGCGCACCGCGCCGTAAGGGAAGCCCTCCTGGCTGAGGTCGTACGGCGCCGTCGTGTGATCGGTGACGATCTTGGCCATCGTCGCCACCGCGTTGGGGCCCCACACGCCGAGCGTGCACATGCCCTGCGAGCGATCGGTGAAGGTGACGGAGTTGCCGGTGCGCGCGTTGAACTCGTTGCGGTACTTGTTGAACCAGTAGTTGTCGCGGCCGCCGTCGAAGGCGCCGGTGATGACACGGAAGTGGTGCTGGCCGAGGCGCTGGATGGTGAGGTCGCCACGGAAACCACCGTGGGGGGTGAGCAACGGTGTGTACACGCTGCGACCCACGGGTACGTCGACGCTGTTGACGCACATGTAGTTCAGGTACTCGACGACACCCGTGCCCTCGAAGTCGAACTCGTTGAACGCGGTGAGATCGACGACACCCACGCTGTCGCGCATCTGCAGGTGCTCTGCGTTGGTGACAGGGTTCCACCAGCGGGCATCCCACTCGTGGGTGCGCGGCGTGAACGCCGCGGGGTACTTCGCCTGCAGCTTCTCGTTGCTGGAGTACCACTGCGGGCGCTCCCAGCCGCGTGCGTCGAAGAACGTCGCGCCCAGCGCTTCCTCACGGGTGTAGAACGGGCTGCGGCGCAGGCCGCGCTGGCTGGCCCACTGCTCACGAGGGTGCACGATGCCGTAGGTCTTGTTGAAGTGCTCGTTGCACCGAGCGTTGATGTGCCACTCGGTCTTCTCGTGCGGGTAGAAGCGGCTGATGTCACTGCCGTGCGGGTCGCACATGTGCGGGTAGCCGTACGTCATCCACTCGGCGACGAGCTGAGCGATGCCGGGGCCCTCCTTGATCCACACGGCAGCCGCGCTCCACAGGTTGCGCACCTCGGGGGTCTCACCCAGCACCGGGTTGGCGTCGGGGGTGAGCGACAGCAGGCCGTTGATCGCGTAACGGATCTCGGCGTCGCCGAGCATCTCCATCAGATCGATCGCTTGCTCCATCTGAGGGTCGAAGTCGTCGTACGTGAGCGGCAGCTCGGTGGGTGTGAGCGCCGACTCCGCGTTGCTGGGGATGTCGTCGGCGCGCATCAGGATGGGGCGGTGGGCGTAGCTGCCGACTTCCATCGACCCCGACGACTGACGCTCGTAGCAGAACGTGTCCATGTCGCGGATGATCGGGTAGGCGAGCTCCTTGTTGCTCTCCTGCAGGATGTCGATGGGGCCGACGTCGGCCATCTGGTGCACTGCCGGAGTGAGCGGGATGTTGGCGCCCGCCATGGCAGCGATGCGGGGGCTCCACACGCCGCAGGCGACCACCACGTACTCGGCCTCGATACGACCCTTGTCGGTGACGACCGCGGTGACCCGCTTGCCGCCCGGCACGTCCTCGGTCTCGACGTCGAGCACTTCGGTGTTGGCGAACACGTGCAGCACGCCGTTGGCCATGGCCTCTTCACGCATCTTGGTGCCGGTTGCGAGCGAGTCGACCACGCTGACGCTGGGGGTGTAGTAGCCGCCGAGCAAAATGTCCTCGTTGATGAACGGCACCATCTCCTTGATCTCCGCGGGGGTGACCAGGCTGGCCTCGATGCCCCATGCCTTGGCCGAGGTCATCCGCCGCTTGAACTCCTCCAAGCGTTGCGGTTCGCGAGCGACCTCGATGCCGCCACACGTGTTGTTGAGGCCGGCGTCGATGTACTGGTTCTGGCTGTCGATGGTGAGGAACGCCATCTCCTTGTTGTGATCCGTGGGGAAGATGAAGTTCGACGCGTGGCCGGTGCTGCCACCAGGGTTGGGCAACGGGCCCTTGTCGATCTGCACCATGTCGGTCCAGCCGAGGCGGCTGAGGTGGCCGACCAGGCAGTTGCCGACGATGCCGGCGCCGATGACGACGACCTTCGCCGATGACGGAAACGCGTTGGACCCAGAATCGCTCACAGTTCACTCCCACGAAGACGAAGATCGCGCCGACCACGATCCGGTGATATATCATCACCATATCACACGCCGAACTGTCACACCCCGAACCGTCACGTCTCGAACTGTCACGCCTCGAACGGTCACACCCCGAACCGTCACGCCTCGAACGGCACCCCCCGAGTCGCTGAGCGAGCAGGCCTACCGCGACATCCGGCGGATGATCGTGCACCTCGAGCTCGCCCCCGGGGCCGTGATCCGCGAAGACGCGCTGCAGGCAACCCTGCAGCTGGGGCGCACCCCGATCCGCGAGGCACTGCAGCGCTTGGTGCGCGATCAGTTCGTCACCGTCATGCCCCGCCGCGGCATGTACGTCAGCAGCATCGATGTCGGCGACCTGGCGCTGCTGTACGAGACGCGGGCAATCCTCGAGCCGTATGCGATGAGGCTCGCGTGCGCCCGCGGCACCGACGACGCGTGGAACGACATGGCATCGTTGTTGGAAGGGGCCACGGCCGACGCCACCCCTGCGGCGCTGCTGGAGATCGATCGCGGGTGCCGCGAGCTGGTGTGGCGGGCGGCCGACAACCGCTTCCTCACCGATCATCTCGACATGCTCTACGCGCACAGCGACCGGCTGTGGCACCTCTACCTGGGCGATGTCGCCGACCTGCACGGCATGATCGCAGAGCACCGCGCCATCCTGCACGCCCTGCGGGCCGACGATGCCGACCGCGCCGCCGAGCTGATCGAAGCCCACATGCACCACTTCGACCAGCAGATCCGCGACGCGGTGCGCCGCCGCCTCGACTCGCCACTCGCCGGCTGAGCGTTCGACCGCGCCGGGCTCGCTCGTCGCCGGCCCACCCTACGATGCCTGCGATGTTCACCGCCGGCGCACTCATCATCGGAGCGATTGCAGCGCTGGTGACCGGGCTGTCGAAGGCGGCGCTCCCCGGCGCCGGGTTGCTGGCGGTGCCGCTGTTCGCGATGGTGGCGGAGGGCCGCGGCATTCCTGGCGTGGCCCTGCCGGTGCTGCTGTTCGGCGACGTGTTCGCCGTGCGGTGGTACCGCCAGCACACTCGTTGGGAGCTGCTGCGGCCGCTCGCGACGTGGGTGGCTCTCGGCTTCGCAGGTGGCACCGCGTTCTTCCTGGTTGCCGGCAGCAGCACGCGAGTGCTCGACATCGTGATCGCCGCGGGCATCTTGCTGGTGGTGGCGTTGCAGGTGATGCGCATCGTCCGGCAACGCCCAGCACACGAGAGCACCACCACCGACGCGGTGCTCTACGGCACCGCCGGCGGCTTCACCACCTTCGTCTCCAACGCCGCAGGGCCGATCATGAACACGTACCTGGTGGGGTTGGGGCTGGACAAGCGCGAGCTCGTCGGCACCTCGGCCTGGTTCTACCTGGCGGTCAACCTGACGAAGGTGCCCGTGTACCTCGCGATCGGCGAGCTCGCCAGCGGTGGCCGATTCTTCACGTGGGAGAGCCTCGCCTTCGACCTGGCGCTGCTGCCGGCCGTTGCGATCGGGGTCTACACCGGACGCCACGTGTTGCATCGCCTGCCGGAGCGGTTGTTCCTGTGGGTCGTGCTGGTGCTCTCGTTCGCCGGGGCGATGAAGCTGCTGCTGCCGTAGCCGCGGCGACACGCTGCGTCAGCGGGCGTTGGCCTTCGACGCGACCGACCAAGCCCCGAGCCACGACGCAGCTGCGAGCACGACGTGGTCGTGCCAGCGGGGTGCAGCCACCTGCACTGCCAACGGCAACTCGGTGGCGGGGTCGGTCCCGGCAGGAACGCTGACGGCCGGCCAGCCGGTGAGGCTCCAGGGCAGCGTGAACACGTAGTCATCACCCTCAAGCGGTCGATGCACCGGGGCGACGTCGGCCACCACCGGGCCGACGATGATGTCGAACCCTGCGGCCGCGCGAGCGAACCTGCCGGAGAATCGATCCCAATCGCCCAATTGGCGATCTGCGGCCGCACCGGAGAGAGCCGAGCGGCCCCAGTACCGCTGCGTGATGTCGAGCGCTTCCTCGAGGTGCGCCGGGAGCGGCTCGGCGACGATCACGCAGCCGAGATCGGCGAGATGCGACACCGCCGCCTGCACGGCGGCACGCGTCGAGCCGGCAGGCGCCCATGCTGCCTCCTCGACGATGGCGACCCGCAGCCCCCTTGGGTCCACCGAGGAAGGTGCCCGCAGCGGCACCGGCACGCAGTCCGGGTCCACGCCGTCGGGCCCGCAGATCACGCTCATGATGGTGAGCAGATCGGCGGCACTCGCGGCTAACGGGCCGATCACCGTGCGCCCGTCGTGCCTGCCACCGACACGCGGGAAGTGGCCGGTGTTCGGCACCAGGCCGAAGGAGGGCTTGAACCCGAAGACGCCGCACCATGCGGCCGGCAGGCGGATGCTGCCGCCAGAGTCGCTGCCGAGGCCCACCAGTGACGCGCCGGCACCGATCAAGGCTGCCTCCCCGCTGGACGAGCCTCCCGGTGTGCGCTCGGCGTCGAGAGGATGGTGGCACCGACCATGGATCGGGTGCTCTGCCCCCGGTTGCGTCTTCGCAATCACGATGGCAACGGCGGCGCGCAGCCGTGCGACGGCGGTGGCGTCGCGTTCCGGCATGCGGCCCGTGCGTTCGAGCGCTTCACCCTCGCAGGCAAGGCCGGCGACGTCGATCCAATCCTTGATCGTGATCGCCAGCCCAGCCAGTTGGCGCCGCGGCACTTCCGCGTCCAGTGCTGCCGCCTGGGCGAGCGCAGCCTGATCGTCGCGGCACACCACCGCCCCCAGCGCGACCGCGGCATCGAGCCTGGCCTGCGCAGCCTGAACGCCTTCGATCACTGACATGCGCAGCATCATCCCAGCTCACCGCCAGCGCGGCAACAGGTCTGTCGTCCACGCCACATGGCGCGCCGTCAGCCGTCAGCCGTCAGCCGTCAGCCGTCAGCGTCGTCGACGACCGCCGGCACACCCTTTCCGGCGAGGCGCTTCGCAGCGGCGACGAAGCCGTGATCGGCGACAGAGGCGACAACTGCCGCGACGATCGTGAGCGGCAGCACCTTCGGATCCCCGCACAGCTCGGCGACGACGAGTGCCCCCAACAACGGCGACCTCAGCGAGATCGTGATGGCAGCCGCCATGGCCACCAGTGCTGCTCCCCACAGCTCGCCGGCCCGCGAGGGCGATACGCCGCACACGAGCAGCGCAGCCATTGCGGCGCCCGCGCCGACCGCCAGCGAGGGCGAGAACACACCGCCGGGCACACCCGAGCGCAACGTGGCAACCGTTGCAATCATCTTCACCACGACCATCGCCAACACCAACTGCATCGTTGGTGAGGTTGCTGCTGAGCGGAGCGCCTCCAGCCCGTTGCCGGTGGCCTTCGGAAACGCTCCGACCAACCCCACAGCCAGTGCTGCGGCAACCCACTGAGCGCGAGCGATGCCGCCACTGTCGACCCGGGGAAAGCGTTCACGAAGCCATCGGAACAACAGACTCGCAACGATGGCGGGCACCACGCCGAGAGCGGCGAAGCCGACCACGCTGCCATCGAGCCGCTCCAGTCCGGGCAGCACTGCTTCTCCCCCGAGCGCGAGCTCGGCTGTCGTGTAGCCGCTCGCAGCGCCGATGAGGCCGTAGATCAACGAGCGTCGTGAGTCGCGAATGCCGATGTGGCCTTCCACGTACACCACCGCGCTCAACGGCGCGTGGTAGGCGGCGGCAAAGGCGGCGGCCACACCCGCGGCGATGAGCGACGGCCGCCGCGGCGCATCGCTTCCGGCAACCGCTGCGCCGATCGCGCCTCCCGTTTCGATGATGGCCGACTCGCGACCGATCGAGAGCATCCCCGCGGTAGCGATCCACGTCGATCCGCTGTGCAGCAGCGTGCACCCGAGGCTGGGAGCAGCACCCTCTCCGCGTGCGGCGGCGGCGAGCTGCGCCAACCCCAGACGATTCCTGGCCAGCCGCATGCTCGCCCGCGCCAGCAACCATGCCAGCACCAGCGCCCCGCCGATGATGGCCAACCGCTCGGCCACCGCAAGGTTCGACGCGGCGACAGTGGGGTCGGAAGACCCAGCCACGTGCTCGGTGACCCAGAACGCCGACCGGCGGAACGCCGCCGCGAAGCAGGCTGCAGCGACACCCACGACGAGTGCCGCTGCACCGCGTCGTACCTCGGTCGCGCATCTCACACTGACGGACAGCGGGTCAGATCGGCAGGTTGCCGGTGGCCGTGCGCGTGCTGCCGTGGTCGCGATAGGCGCCGATGGTGCGCTGTGCGATGCGCATCTGGTGGATCTCGTCGGCGCCATCGGCAAAGCGTGCCCAGCGCGCATGCTGGAACATGTGCGCCAACGGGGTGTCGGTGCTGTAGCCGAGGGCACCGTGCACTTGGATGCTGCGGTCGATCACGCGGCCCAGCATGTTGGCCACGAAGTGCTTGGCCATCGAGACCTCGCTCTTGAAATCGGCTCCGCTGTCGATGAGGTAGGCGGCGTGCAGCACCATCAGCTTCGCCTGGTAGATCTCCATCGAGCTGTCGGCGATCATCCACTGGATGCCCTGCTTCTCGGCCAGCACACTGCCGTGCGAGTAGCGCACCAACGAACGATCGACCATCATGTCGAGCGCTGTCTCGGCCTGGCTGATCCAGCGCATGCAGTGCGCCAAGCGGGCCGGCCCGAGGCGGTACTGGCCCAGCATGTGGCCTTGCCCGCGACCGCCCAGCATGTTCTCGGCGGGGATGCGCAGGTCTTCGATGACGATCTCGCTGTGGCCGTTGGCGCCGTGCATGGTCTCCACCTCGCGCACGCGGTGCCACCCGTCGCTGGGCAGGTCGACGATGAAGGCCGTGTTGGCGGCCTGCGGCAGGTCGGGGTTGTCCTCCGTGCGGCACACGAGGATGGCGAACTTGGCTCGCCGGGCGTTGGAGATGAACCACTTGTGGCCGTTGGCAACCCACTCGTCGCCGTCTTGCACGGCGGTGGTCTTGATGAGCGTCGGGTCACTGCCGGCGACTTCCGGCTCGGTCATCGCGAAGCAGCTCATCGCCGTGCCGTCGCACAGCGGCTTGAGGTACTTCTCCTTCTGCTCGGGCGTACCCCAGTGCAGCAGCGTGTGCATGTTGCCCTCGTCGGGCGCCTGGCAGTTCAGCACCCACGGCCCCATGCTGGCCTTCGCCGCCTCGGCCTGCACCATGGCCAGCTGCACGTGCCCCAAGCCCATGCCGCCCCACTCCTTGGGCATGTGCGGCATCCACAGACCGACTTCCATCGCCTGCTTGCGCAGCGCGATCAGCTTGCCGATGTAGTCGGCGCGGTCCTCGTCGCGCAGCTTGTCGAGCTCTGCCTCCCCGGGCTTGACGACGTCGTTGACGAACGAGCGCACCCGCAGTCGAATCTCTTCCAGCTCCGGACTCAGCGTGAAGTCGATGGCCATGCCGGCGTTCCCCTTGTCGTTCTTCTGATCGTTGATCTGATCGTTGTTCGTGATGGTCGTTCGTGATCGCCGTGGCGATTCCCCAAGTCCGGCCACTGTAGGTTCCGGGAATGCCCCAGGACCTGTTCGAGCTGACCGGAAGCGTTGCACTCGTCACGGGCGGTTCCCGTGGGCTGGGTCGCGAGATGGTGCTGGCGTTCGCCCAGCACGGGGCCGACGTGGTGATCGCCAGCCGCAAGCTGGAGAACTGCAACGCCGTCGCCGCCGAGGTGCGCGCGCTGGGGCGCCGAGCGCTTCCCGTGGCCTACCACGCCGGCAGCTGGGCCGATGCCGATGCGCTCGCCGACGCAGCGTACGCAGAGTTCGGGAAGATCGACATCCTCGTCAACAACGCCGGCATGTCGCCGCTGTACGCCGGGCTCGACACGGTCACCGAGGAGCTCTTCGACAAGGTGATCGGCGTCAACCTGAAGGGCCCGTTCCGGCTGTCGTCGATCGTGGGCACGCGCATGGCCGCAGGTGCCGGTGGCTCCATCATCAACATCTCGTCCATCGCCAGCCAGCGCCCCAGCCCCGGCGAAGCGCCGTACGGCGCGGCGAAGGCGGGCGTCAACTCCCTCACGCAGAGCATGGCTGCAGCGTTCGGCCCGAAGGTGCGCGTGAACTGCATCGTGCCCGGCCCGTTCCTCACCGACATCTCCAAGGCCTGGGACATGGAGGCGTTCAACGCTCGGGCGAAGAGCGCGTTCGCGCTCGGTCGCGGCGGCCAACCGCACGAGATCGTAGGTGCCGCGTTGTACCTCGCCAGCGAAGCGAGCAGCTACACCACCGGCGCGTTCATCAACATCGACGGCCTGCCGCGGTAGTTCGCCGGCCATCAGCCGATCAGCGTCAGCGCCTGCTCCAGCAGGCTGACGGTGTGAGCGTG
>JACDJB010002429.1_pt1 | contig 13447 bp, 8 predicted proteins | sample 7454121 | NCBI WGS metagenome assembly JACDJB01 (sample SAMN14253290, study PRJNA609438) | sludge metagenome | isolation source: sludge after 25d culture with pyrite | collected 2018-12-20 | reverse complement strand
GACGTACCGCAACTTCTTCCCGCCGGACGCCAGTTGGCAGTTCACGGGGGTGCGGCTGGCGCGGGACCTGAGGCGCGACGCGGCAGGATGACGGCCCTGCTCGTCGCGTTTCCGGATGCGTGGGGGGTGCTCGTGCGTGGTGAGGGTGGCGGGCGGGATGACGGGTTGCATGACGTCGGAGCCTATGACGGAGGCGAAGGGCGAGGCGCTGGTGGGCCGCGTGGGACAGGCACTGGTGGCGAAAGCACCAACTGGTACGCGGAGGAGCGTTTCTCCGGGAGAAGTCGTCTGCAGTGCGTCACGGCCGACCCTAATCAGCCGGGGCGGATCTACTGCGGGACCGCTGACGAGGGGCTCTGGCGGAGCGATGACCTCGGGCGCTCCTGGGTACGGGTGGGGGAGGGCGTCCTGCACCCGCGCGTCACGGCGGTAGCTGTAAGTCCTGTGACGGAGGCCTCGGTGACGGAGGGCTCGGTGACGGAGGGCTCGGTGACGGAGGGCTCGGTAGAGCGCGGTGCCTCCCCTGCGGATGCCGGGACGGGGGGCGGCGAGGGTGTCGTCTATGCCGGTACGGAGCCGAGCGCGCTCTACCGGTCGAGGGATGGCGGCGAAAGTTGGGAGGATTGCCCTTCGCTCCTGGCAGTGCGATCTGCCTCGACCTGGAGCTTCCCGCCGCGCCCCGAGACGCACCATGTACGCTGGATCGCGCCGGATCCGCTGGTGCCGGGCCGGCTCTTCGTGGCGATCGAGGCCGGGGCCCTGGTGACGAGCGCGGATGCCGGCATGAGCTGGACCGACCGGCGCCCCGGTGGCCCGTACGATACCCACACCCTCTTCATCCACCCGCGTGCCACGGAGCGTATCTACTCGGCGGCGGGTGATGGGTACTTCGAGAGCCGTGATGGCGGGTGGAGCTGGGAGCAGCGTGAAGCTGGTCTGCGGCACAGGTACGTCTGGGGGCTCGCCGTCGATCCGTACGACACCGAAACCGTGGTGATCTCCACCGCGCGCAGTGCACGGTCCGCTCATAGTGCGGAATACGCGGAATCATTTATCTACCGCAGTACGGGGGGCGAGAGCTGGCAGATGGTGGCGCAGGGGCTGCCGGAGCCCGCGGGGACGACCATCAGCGCGCTCGTGGCCGATCCCGCCGAACGGGGTGTGGTCTACGCCGCCAACAATCGCGGTGTCTATCGCTCGGCGGATATGGGGGTGAGTTGGACCAGGCTCGATATCCGCTGGCCGGCGCGCGACCAGGCGCAGCGGGTGGCGGGAATGGCGGTGAGTGGGAGGTTGCGCAAACCCGCGCCATAGGTGATACTTACAGGGAAGAGCAGCCTCTTTGTATTCCGAATTGGCCTGCCGAATACCCTCGCAGCTCGCCCCGCCCCGGAGGTCCACTGCCTCTGGGGTGTTTTATGTTGTGTGAGCCTGCCGAGATCGAAGAGAAGCGCTGATTTGGTATGACCTGAGATGAACCACGAAGAAATTCACAGGGGCGTGGCGGTATGAGCAGGCTGGCGCAAGAGGTTCAGCGGCGGCGCACCTTTGCCATCATCAGCCACCCGGACGCGGGTAAGACCACGCTGACGGAGAAGCTGCTCCTCTACGGAGGCGCAATCCACCTGGCCGGATCGGTGAAGGCGCGGCGCGCGGAGCGGCACGCCACTTCGGACTGGATGCAGATGGAGCAGGAGCGGGGCATCTCGGTGACCAGCAGCGTGATGGGGTTTGCCTACGAGGGATACCAGGTCAACCTGTTGGACACCCCCGGCCACGCCGACTTCTCTGAGGATACCTACCGCACGCTGATCGCCGCGGACAGCGCGGTCATGCTGCTGGACAACCGCAGAGGAGTCGAGGAACGGACCCGCCAACTCTTCGAGGTCTGCCGTCGGCGGAGGATGCCGACCTTCACCTTCGTCAACAAGTGCGAACGCCCCGGTGGCGACCCGATCGCACTGCTGGACAGCGTGGAGAAGGATCTCGGCCTGAGTTGTTACCCTATCACCTGGCCGATCTCGAGCGGCTCCCAATTCCTGGGCGTCTATGACCGGGTGGAGAGGCAGATCCATATCTTCGAGAGGGGGGAGGATCATGGGCAGCGGCGGGCGGGCGTGCGGGTGGGCTCGCTCGAGGATCCCGAGATCCGTGAGTTGCTCGGCGAGGCCGCGCACGATCGGCTGAGGGAGGAGATCGAACTGCTCGACCTGGCCGGCACCGAGTTCGACCGCGAAGCCTTCCTGGCGGGGAAGGTCTCGCCGACCTTCTTCGGCAGCGCGCTCATGAACTTCGGCGTCGAGCCTTTCCTGCGGAAGTTCCTGGAGTTGGCGCCGCCGCCGACTCCGCGGGAGACGAGCACCGGCGTGATCGAACCGGAAGATCAGCGGTTCACCGGGTTCGTCTTCAAGATCCAGGCTAATATGGATCCCAAGCACCGTGACCGGATCGCATTCCTGCGCATCTGCTCAGGTCACTTCGAGGCGGGGATGCAGGTCAGACATCTTCGTACCGGCAAGAATATCCGGCTCGCCGCGCCCACGCAGTTCCTCGCGCGTGATCGGACGCTTCTAGAAGAGGCATGGCCGGGCGACGTCGTCGGGATCCACGATCGCGGCACCCTCCGTATCGGCGACACCCTCTCCGCGAATGGCGCGGCCGAGTTCGACGATATCCCGCGCTTCAGCCCGGAGCACTTCTCGCGGATCAGCATCGTGGATCCCCTGCGCCGGAAGCAGCTGGATGAGGGGCTGCGGCAGCTCTCGGAGGAGGGGGCCGCCCAGGTCTTCTACGCGGATTCGATCGCGGGGCCCGCTCCGATCGTGGGCGCGGTCGGGATCCTTCAGTTCGATGTGCTGCTCCACCGCCTGGAGCACGAGTACGGCGTCAAGGCACGGCTCGAGCCCCTCGCCTATCGCTGTGCTCGCTGGATCGAGGGCGATCCGGCGCAGATCCGCAAGGTGGCGAGCGGAGGCCATGGCCGCACCCTGGTGCACGACTCCAAGGGGCAGCCCATGATCCTCTTCGACAACGAGTGGACCATGCGCAACACCATGGAGCGGGAGAAGGAACTCCGGTTCCATGATGTCTCGCCGTGAGGCCAATGGTGTCGCCACTCCGGCACAGATGTTATCTTGACCGCTATTTCAGGGCTTTCTCCGGGGGCGGCACGCGCCCGTCCCGGTGGGATCATAATGCGGTTTTCAGAGAGTACGGTAGGAGATGCCGGTGATGGCGGAGTCGATACAGGTGGGGGAGCGGGAGGCGAAGTCGCCGCAAGCGGAGTCGATGCAGGAGCTGCGTGCCCGGGAGTTTAGCAGGGTGGATGCCGGGGGCCATGTCTATCTCGACCACACCGGCAGCGCGCTCTACCCCGAGTCGCTGGTCCGCAATCATAGTGAGTGGCTCTGCCGGTCGGTGCTGGGCAATCCGCACTCGCGCAATCCCAACTCACGGGCGGCCACGGAGGTGGTTGATACGGCGCGGCGCCGGATCCTGGAGTTCTTCCACGCCGACCCCGCGGAATACGAGGCGATCTTCACCCCGAATGCGAGTGGGGGGCTCAAGGTGGTGGGCGAGGCGTACCCGTTCTGTGCGGGGTCGACCTTCCGGCTCACGGCGGATAACCACAACTCGGTGAATGGGATCCGCGAATTCGCCACGGCGCATGGCGCGGATGTCCGCTACCTCCGGCTGGGTCCGGATCTCCGGATCGACGATATCGAGGCGCAGCTCGCGGGCGCGGACCGGTCGGTCCCAAACCTCTTCGCCTACCCCGCGCAATCCAACTTCTCGGGGGTGAAGCACCCTTTGGAGTGGATCGAGCTGGCGCGTGGACTCGGCTACGACGTGCTCCTGGACGCGGCGGCCTTTGTCCCGACGAGCCGGCTCGATCTGGGGCGGTTCGCCCCCGACTACGCGACGATCTCCTTCTATAAGATGTTCGGTTTCCCCACCGGGGTGGGCGTGCTGCTGGCGCGCAAGAGCGCGCTGGCCCGGCTGCACCGGCCCTGGTTCGGCGGGGGTACCGTCCGTTTCGCCTCGGCGCAGAACCAGGTGCGTATCCTCTATACCCATTCGGCGGCTTTCGAGGATGGGACGTTGAACTTCCTGAGCCTCGCGGCGATACCGGAGGGACTCGATTTCCTGGAGGGGATCGGGATGGAGCGGGTCAATGCCCACGTGCTGGGGTTGACCGACCAACTCCTCACCGAGATGGCGGGGCTACGGCACACCAATGGTGAGCCGATGGTGCGGATCTACGGGCCGGCCGGCGCGGAGGGGCGGGGTGGCACCGTCGCCTTCAACCTGCTCGATCGGGAGGGGGAGGTGATCGATTGCCGCCTGGTCGAGGAGGCCTCGACGGCCGCGGGGGTCTCGCTGCGGACCGGGTACTTCTGCAACCCCGGCGCGGCCGAGAGTTCGTTCGAGCTCCCCGAGGACGAGGCTCGCCGCTGCTACGACGAGCTTGCCGGCGACACCTTCACCCTGAAGCAGTTCTCGGCCTGTCTGCATGACCGCCCGGTCGGCGCGGTGCGGGTCTCGGTCGGGCTCTCGAGCAATGGGGCGGACCTGGGCCGGCTCTTCGAGATACTACGCAGCTTCCGTGACCTTGCTTCACCGGCACAGCCCCCCGTCTTCAACAGGCCGCTCGCGGGGTGAACCGAAACTCCCGGTCCCCTCGGGGAGGACCGGGAGTTCCTCTGTCATTGAACCGCTGGCGGGTTGAGCGCGAGTTCCGTTTCACCAGCCGCCGGCTGTAGCTCAGGCTCCGGCGCGGCGACGCCGCGTACCCGGTGGCCCAGGAGGCGGAGCCCGACCAGTACCACGAAGATCGTGCCCCCCTCATGCGCGACTACCCCGGCGGGTAGCGGCACCCGGCCGAGCAGCGCGAGTACCCCCACCACGACGATGATACCGAGGGCGAAGGCCAGGTTGAACCGGATCGTGCGGGCGGTCGCGCGGGCGAGGTCGTAGGCGCCGGCGAGCCGGCCCAGGTCGTTCTTCATCAGGACCAGGTCGGCGCTCTCCAGCGAGACATCCGAGCCGGCTCCCATGGCCACGCCGACGTCGGCGGCGGTGAGGGCCGGGGCATCGTTCACGCCATCGCCCACCATCGCGACGCGGCCCTGGCGTTGTAGCTCGCGGACCGCGACGAGCTTCTCCTCAGGGAGGAGCTCAGCCCGGATCTCGTCGATCCCCAGATCGCGGGCCACGTGCCGCGCGACCGCCTCGCGATCCCCGGTGAGGAGCACGATCTTGAGGCCCCGGCTGCGGAGCGCTTCGAGTGCGGGACGCGCCTCGCGGCGTGGAGTGTCGGCCACGCCAAAGATCGCGGTGACGCGGTCTCCGGTCCCCAGGAGGACTGTGGTCAGCCCCTCCGCTTCCCACGCGGAGAGCTCGTGGTCCACCTCGTCGCTCAGGGTGACCCCCTCCGTGAGCGCCAGGCTGCGGCGCCCCGCCCAGACGCGGCTGCCACCCTCCAACTCACCGGTGATACCCTGGCCGGGGATGGCCCTTACATCGTGCACCTCCGGGAGGGCGCCCACGTGCGCCGCTACTATCGCCTGCGCGATCGGGTGCTCGCTGTGACGCTCCAACCCGGCGCCCAGCGCCAGCGCCTCCGCATCCGTGCTATCGAAGGCCCGGACCCGCACCAGCCGCATCGCCCCATGCGTCAGCGTACCCGTCTTATCGAAGGCGAAGATCCGCGCCCCCGCAAAGGCCTCCAGCGCCGCGCCACTCTTGAAGAGCGTGCCGGCGCGCGCTCCGGCCGCCATCGCGGAGAGGACCGCCGCCGGGGTGCTGATCACCACCGCGCAGGGTGAGGCTACCACCAGGAAGGTCATGGCCCGGTACCAGGAGGAGGGGCCGTCGAAACCGAGGAGGAGGAGGGCAGCGAAGACAACCGGAACCGAGAGGAGGACCGCGATCGTGTAGGGGCCCTCGAGCCGCGCGGCGAACTCCTCGGTCGGGCTCCGCTCCGCCTGCGCCGCCTCCACCAGCCGGACCAGCCGCGAGAGGGCACTCTCGCCCGCGCTCCGGTCGACCCGGGCCCGCAGCACACCCTCACCATTCAGGGTGCCGCCATACACCACCGCGCCCGGCTGCTTCTCCACCGGCACCGACTCCCCCGTGAGCGTGCTCTCATCCACGCTACTGTAACCGCTGACCACCGTCGCATCGGTGGGGAAGCGCTCCCCGGGACGGATAACGACGAGGTCCCCGAGCGCCAGCGCCGAGGCCCGCACCACCCGCTCCTCCCCGAGTGGATCCACCAGGGTAGCGATCTCGGGGTTCAGTGCCATCAACGCATGGACCGCGTTGCGCGTCCGCCCCATCGCCCAATCCTGCAATGTGTTGGAGAGACTGAAGAGGAAGAGGAGGATCGCGCCGTCGCCCGCCTGACCCACACTCGCCGCACCGAGCGCCGCCACCACCATCAACAGGTCGACATCGAGCTTCCGCTCCCACCGGAGCGTGCGCAACGCCGTCCGCGCGGAGGGGATGCCGCCCGCAAGGAAGGCCGCGCCCCACGCCAGCCAGACCACCGCGGTGGCATCGCGCGACGCCGCGACGAAACCGAGCACCACCCCCGCCAGCGTGATCCCCGTCAGCACGAAGCCGCGGCGTACCGAATCACCCAGGAAGTCACCGATCCATGTCATCGGTCCGCCGCGCCTGGCCCGTATCACGATCGCCGCCATCTCTCTCCCTCAGCTCGGGTGCCAATGTCTATCGATAATTAATATCGTTAGGCCCGCGGGGTTTGGCAATGAGGGTACAGCGGCAGGGAGGGGAGCGAGATAGGACTTGCGACGGGGGTGTGGCCAGTATAATGATAGGGCCGTTTGGGCGCAGCGTGCCGGTCGAGCGTACCAGTCGATCGAGTAACTCCGATGGGGGTGTATGTCTCGAGTTGAGGTGGGTACCGGGTCGGGGGGCCAGGGTGGGGGCCGCCGCTCGGGGAAGGTCTTTCTGGTCACGGGTGCCAATGCCGGCATCGGCCGCGCGACGGCGGAGCGGCTGGCGGCATCCGGTGGGACGGTGGTTCTGCTCTGCCGTGATCTGGCGCGAGGCGATGCGGCGCGGCGGGAGATCATTGCGGCGACGGGGAATCCGCGTGTGGAGTTGCTGATTGCGGATCTTTCGTCGCAGCGGCAGATCCGGGAGGTGGCTGCCGAGTTCCTGTCACGGCATGATCGTCTCGATCTCCTGATCAACAATGCCGCCGTGCTCACTCGGCGTCGTCAACTGACCGAGGATGGGCTGGAGCTGCAGTTCGCGGTGAACCATCTGGCTCCCTTTCTGCTGACGCAACTCCTGCTGGATCTACTGAAGCGTAGCGTGCCCGCGCGGGTCATCACGGTGAGTTCGGAGGCGCATCGTGGGGGGCGGATCGACTTCGGCGATCTGCAGGGTGCGCGTTCTTACCGGGGGTTGCGGGCGTACCGCCAATCGAAGCTCGCGAATATTCTCTTTACCCGTGAATTGTCGCGGCGGCTGCAGGGTACGGGGGTGACGGCGAACGCGGTTCATCCTGGCGCCGTGGCGACGCGTCTTCTCTTCACCGGCTGGCGGTTCGCGCGTCTGGTGTGGCCCTTCCTGCGTAAGCCCGGGCGCGGTGCGGATCCATCGATCTATCTGGCGCTCTCGCCGGAGGTGACGGGTGTGAGTGGCCGTTATTTCGTGGATCATCGCCCGGTCGAGCCCTCGGCGCGGGCGTGTGATCCGGAGGCGGCCAAGCGCCTCTGGGAGATCAGCGAGGAGTTGACCCGGCCGCGCGCCTGACCGGAGCGGGCGGCCGGCGGTACGCTGTCATCTCAGCTGTCACTTCGGTCTCTCTCTTCCATGCCTCGCGGTTCCCACTGTGCCTGGAAGCTGTGGAGGGCCGCGGTGACTTCTCGCTGGATCTCGTCGATCCGTTCGTGTATGAGGGGAACGACGAGGCAGGGTGTGCCCTCCGTGACTCCTGGCCCCATCGTCCTCACCTCCTGGACCCTGGCACCGGTATGGATCGGGCCGTGGATGACCAGGTCGCCGGTCTCGCCATCCAAGAAATCGTCCAGGGTGGCGCGGTTGGTGTAGCCGACCGCGACATGATCGAAGCGCTGGTCCATGCCCCGTTCAGGGGATGGGCGGGGCTCGCCGCCGCCTATGCGATCCTGTTGGAGATCAGCCATATAGCCTCACTGGTGGAGGTGGTCGCCGGGGGCGCAGGGGTGCAAGAAGCGCACCCCTTGGGGGCATACCGGGTTGCGCCTCAGATCATTCGGGAAGGGTCGGCGTCGTTGGTTCTCCGCTTGATGTATGGGCGGTCCGGCGCCATATTTCCGGGCTCTTGCGCGTGTCCTCGGTCCCTTTCCAGGTAGTATCCCAAGGTATGACTCAGACGGTGAAGTCCGCCCCTTATCTCTACGACCTCAACCCCGAGCAGCGGAGCGCGGCGCTACAGACGGAGGGCCCTCTGCTGGTGCTGGCGGGGGCGGGCTCCGGGAAGACGAAGACGCTGGTGCACCGGATCGTGCATCTGCTGCGGGGGCGGGAGGTGGCGCCGGACAAGATCGTGGTGGTCACCTTCACGAACCGCGCGGCGGAGGAGATGCGGGAGCGGGTGCAATCGTTTGCGGGCAAAGAGGCGCGTGGCGTGACGATCAGCACCTTCCATGCGCTCGGCGTGCGGATCCTGCGCGCGCACGGCAAGCGCCTGGGGCTCCCCGATCGTTTTGCCGTCTACAGCGTACCCGACCAGCTCGCGGCGTTGAAGACGGCTGCGAGCGAGATCTCTATCGCTGATGATCGCTTCGATCTCAAGCGTGTGCTGCGGCAGATCTCGGAGTGGAAGACGCGTCGGGTCTCCCCTGAGGGCGCGGCGCGCGAGGTACGGGAGGGGCGTCTCCGCGGGAACCGTCATGATGATTACGCGGTCCTCTCCGCGGGGACCTATGCCCGGTACGAGGAGGTGCTGCGCGCCTCGGGCGCGGTGGACTTCGATGATCTCCTCCTCCTCCCGGTCAGGCTCCTAGAGGAGGATGAGGAGGTCCGCCTCGACCTCTGGCGACGCTGGCAGTATCTGATGATCGACGAGTACCAGGATACGAACGCGGTCCAGCTCGATCTGGCGCGCCACCTGGCCGGCCCGCGCCGCAACCTCTGCGTGGTGGGTGACGACGACCAGTCGATCTACGCCTTCCGCGGCGCCGACCTGGGGAATATCCTGGACTTCGAGCGGCACTTCCCCGGCGCGCAGATCGTGACGCTGGAGCAGAACTACCGTTCGACGCGCCGGATCCTGGCGGCGGCGAACGCCGTGATCTCCGCCAACCCGCACCGGCATCCCAAGGAGTTGCGAACCGAGAACAGTATCGGCGCGCCGATCGACTACTACGAGCACGAACACGAGGACGCGGAGGCCGAGGCTGTCGCGAAGGAGATCTCACTCCGGCGCTACACGCAGAACGCGAAGTGGGGCGAATTTGCGATCCTCTACCGGACCAACACCCAGGCCCGGCCGCTGGAGGAGGCGCTCCGGAACCAGAATGTCCCTTACCGCGTGATCGGCGGCACCTCCTTCTTCGAGCGGAAGGAGGTGGCCGACGCCATCTCCTACCTGCGCTCCGTGGCGAATCCGCGGGATGAGATCGGGTTGCGCCGGATCATCAACTACCCTACCCGGGGGATCGGCCGGACCACGATCCTGAGGATCGCCGAGGTCGCTCAGGAGCAGGGGGTGCCGTTCATCGAACTGCTGGAGGCGGTGGGGGGGGCGGCGGAGGGTGCCGGAGGGGGTGGCCAGCCGGGTGAGGCGGCTCAGGATGGCGCCGCGATCGTGGGCGCGGCGGCGGTGCGTTCGATCACGGAGTTCCTCGCGCTGCTAACGGAGGCAAGAGAGGAGTTGCGGGTAGCGGAGGCGGCGGCCGCGAGCGGGCCTCCCGGTGCGGGGCAGCCGCCGCTCGCGCACTGGGCGGAAGGATTCTTCCGTGAGCTGCGGCTCGAGGAGGCGATCCGCTCCGACCCGCGCAATGCCCGCAGCGCCGACATGCGCGTGGACAATCTGCGTGACCTGGTGGGCGCTATCGCCCGCTATGAGCGCCGGGTCTGGGCGGCGGCGGGCGAGGCGGCCGACGCCGATGGAGGGGAGGACGACTGGGCGCCGCCTACCCTGGGCGAGGCGCTGGCCCGGATCGCGCTCGCCGAGATGGAGGATACCGAGGAGGATGAGCGGGAGGACGATGCGACGGTGGCGCTGATGACGCTGCACTCGGCCAAGGGGCTCGAGTTCAACGATGTCTTCATCGTGGGTTTGGAGGAGGAGATCCTCCCGCACTCCCGGTCCCTGGCCGATGCGGAATCCGCCGATTCCCTCCGCGCCTCCAGCGATCCCCTCGCCGAGGAGCGCCGTCTCTTCTATGTGGGGATTACCCGCGCCCGCAAGCGCCTTACCCTCTCGCTCTGCCAGGCGCGCGGCAAGGGGAGCGCCCCGGCGCCGGTCCTCCCCTCGCGTTTCCTGGCGGATATCCCCCGGGACCTCCTCCAGGTCAAGAGCGTGGAGACGATACTCTCCCCGGAGGAGTCCGCGGAGTTGAAGAAGAATTTCTTCGCAAATATGCGGGAGATGCTCGGGGGGGCGGATGCGGAGGGGTGAAACCCCTGGAGGATCGGCTCGATTTCACCGAGCGGCTCTTGAGCCCGGGGGCGCGGCCAGCCCGTTCACGCGGCTTACATGCTCTGACTGACGAAGAGCGTTAGCGTGGGGAAGAGGTAGCGCGGCTCCTCTAATAGCGGAAGTCCCCGGTGGAACTCGGCTCCACCGGGGACTTCCGCTCAACCGTCAGGTCTGTTGCGCCATCAGGTCTTGGGATCGAGGATCCGGTCGATCCGGACCAACAGATCCTGGATATGGAGCTGGCTCGTCCGATCGGTCATCCGGGTGAGCCCGGCGCGCAGCTCGCGGCGCAGCGTCTCCAGCTCCCCGCGGATGAGCGGACGGATATCGGATTGCGCCATCGTGACCGCGGTGTACTCCGGCGAGTTCCGCTGGAACGCGGAGGGCGCCGGTGGCTCGTTGCTCATGAGGAAGCTCATCCTCTCGACGTAGCCACGCTGGAGATTGCGGCGGTAGGGATCGATGGCGGATCGATTCGCCAGCTCCCCCCAGACCCCGCGCCGTAGATCGGTCAGCATCTCGGGGAGGGTATAGACCCTCTTCCCATAGAGCGCCTCGGACTCGCTCAGCCGCTGCATGCGGGCGGGGTCGAGGACGCGGTTCAGGGTCTGGACCTGGAGCCCGCGGATCCGCTCGATCGTGGAGGGCTTCTCGATCCGGGAGAGGATCGCCTCGTCGATCATCCAACGGGGCGTCTCGAAGGCCTGCTCGGTCAGGAAGCGGAGCGCCGCCCGCTGCCGCTCGCGGGGGACGACCTGGAAGACGGCTCCCTCCTGGCCGAAGGTCTTCCGGGTGCGGTCGACGCCGCCGACGATCGTGGTCACATGGCCCATGTAGCGGTTCCACTGGCCGATCACCTGACCGTAGAGCTCGCTGAGGGTGCCGTAGTGATTACCATCCTCGTGCGTCCACTGGATCAGGTTGGGTACGATCCGCTTGAGGTTGGCGATCCCGTAGGCGCTGGCCTTGACGCCGTCGTCGCCGAGGTCCTCGGTCTGTGAGCCCGGATCGATGCTGCTCGGGTCGCCGAAGCGGTAGACCGGATCGTGCTCCTTCTCGCGGATCCAGCGATCGAGGATCGGCTTCTCCTCCTCGGCGCTCCGCGCCTCGGGGATCGGGCGGTACCCCCAGCGGATGGCGTACTGGTCGTAGAGGCCGATCTGGGGCATGAGGGCGACGCCCACATCACCGGGCTGGGCGACGTAGTTGAAGCGCGCGTAGTCCATGATCGAGGGCGCCGTCCCCATCTTCTGGGTGAAGGTGGCGGAGCGGAGCGAGTCGACCGGGTAGGAGGAGCTGGCCTTCATATTGTGCGGGAGCCCGAGGGTGTGGCCGACCTCGTGGGCGGAGACGAAGCGGATCAGCTCGCCCATCACCTCGTCGTCGAACCTGGGTGTGCGGGCAGCGGGGTTGATGGCCGCGGTCTGCACGAAGTACCAGTTGCGCAGGAGGTTCATGACGTTGTGGTACCAGCCGATCTTGGTCTCCAGGATCTCGCCGCTACGCGGGTCCGCGGTGTGCGGGCCGTAGGCGTTCTGGATATCGGAGGCGAAGTAGCGGATCACCGAGTAGCGGACGTCGTCCAGGCTGAACTCCGGGTCCTCTTCCGGGGTCGGCGGGTCCTTGGCGATGATCGCGTTCTTGAAGCCGGCCGCCTCGAAGGCCTTCTGCCAGTCCTCGACACCCTGCTTCAGGTAGGGGCGCCATTTCAGCGGGGTGGCCGGATCGATGTAGTAGACGATCGGCTTGATCGGCTCGACCAGCTCGCCGCGCGCAAAGGCGGCCGGGTCGCTGGGCTCGAGGCGCCAGCGGGCGATATAGCGACGCGACGTCGCCTTCTGCTCGTCCAGGCCGTAGTCGATCTGGCTCACGCCGAAGAAGCCAACCCGCTCATCCCAGAGACGCGGCTGCATCGGCTCCTTGGGGAGGAGGATCATCGAGTGGTTCATCTCGAGCGAGATAGTGCCGGTCGCCGCATTGGACGGCGGTGAGGCCGCATCGTAGGTCAGGACGCTACGGATCTCGATATTCCGCGGGAAGCTGCGCGCGGAGGTGACAAAGGAACGGCTGTCGTCGAGACGCCGGACCTTGTACTGTTCGCGCCGGTTCTGCTGGAGGCCGAAGCCGGGGACATCGCGCGCGAAGAGACCGGAAACCTCGATGACCGCCGCCGAGTCGGCACCGAAGCTCTCGATCGGGAAGGCCCGGATGATAGGCGCGAAGTTCGAGTTGCGGACGGCATCCGAGATCGGCAGGGTGTCGCTCGCCACATTCTGGTACGAGAGCGTGCGGAGCAGGATCCGGTCGGCATGCCGCTCCCACCGCACCACCTGGCTGTTGGCCTGCTCGCCGCCGTAGCCAATGTTGTTGGCCGTGCGCGAGATGCGGCTGACCAAGAGCATCTCACGGCCGATCAGGGAGTCAGGGAGTTCGTAGTAGACCTTCTCGCCGATCGTGTGGACGTCGAAGAGGCCTGGGCTCGACTTCGCCTCCCGCGTGATCACCGCACGGTAGGGCTTGGCGCCGTTGCGGCCCCGGGCCGCGGACTCTGCGTCCGAAGCCGCAGCGCGGCTGGCCGCGGGGGCGGGTGCGGGCGACTGGGCGCGCGAGGCGCAGCCCGGCGCCAGGGCGAGCACCGCCAGCAGGGCGGTCGTCGCCAGGGGACGGGACATCGTCATCTCTTCCCTCTACTCAACATTTGGGGTCAGGGCGTGGGAGGCACCCGGCGCGGGAGTAGTGCGGGTAATGTCATGGCGCCCGCGCGGGAACCCGTGAAGTTGG
>JACDJB010002427.1_pt1 | contig 13468 bp, 8 predicted proteins | sample 7454121 | NCBI WGS metagenome assembly JACDJB01 (sample SAMN14253290, study PRJNA609438) | sludge metagenome | isolation source: sludge after 25d culture with pyrite | collected 2018-12-20 | reverse complement strand
GATCCCGCATTCGTTTTGCTCGTCGCTTCGTTCTCCGTTGACTGCCCCGGTGTTCGGTTCTTCGTTGTCGCTGGTGTATGACGCGGTCTCGGTCAGTGTTTCTGTCCGTCTCGAACGCCTCGGCGTTGCGAGAACCACAGGGGACACGGGACACCACTCCCGTTTTGTGCCGGGTGTTGCTGTTGGCCGCCGCGGCACGCGGCATTGGCACCGATGGTGCTTCCTGCGGGAAGGCCGACCATCGGGTGAGCCATTGCCCCAAGGCTCGGGGTGCGCCGGTCGGCGCTGTGGCTCGAAGGCCCGCGGGGAGCGGGCGGGTGCAGACCGCGTTGCACGGTCTGAAGGGATGACGCGCCAGAGGAGAGCCCGTCACGTGGGGACGTCACTTGCGACAGCCCCGACGAAACGCTTGTGCGCCGGGGCAGCATGCGCGTCGTCACTACCGGCTCGCGCCGCGTAGTGACGACGCGGCTGGCGCAGTGGATCGACGTCGACGATTGGCGCAGCGCGCGATGGGGACTGCAGCAGTGGCCTTTCGGCGGATGTCCGCCGCGGTCGAACGAGATCGACGGGGCAAAACGGACGTGTACTGCCCGCTGATCGGACGCGCATCTCCGGGCGTTGCGCCCGCCGGGTTTCAGGAGATGGGGCCGGCGTTGGTGCTCGCGTGGGCGGGCAGGGGCGATGCGGTGACGGGCATCAGTCGGGCTGACTCAGCCAGCGTACGTGGGTGCGATGCTGCGCCAGTCTCACGACGACTGCAATTGCAGTGGCCCACTGGGGCAGGGGCGTTGTTGCGCGCGGCGTGTTTTGCAGTGTCAGCCCTGCGGACAGAACGAAGGGGGCCGGCAGCCGGAGACTGCTTACCCACCGCCGCGCGAGTCTTGCGTTGGAGGCGCCGATCGCGCGGCGGTGGATAAGCGCTAACCGACGGTTTCACCTGCGTCGTTGCGTTCGGCGTCATCGCCGCTGTCGCTGTCGTCGATTTCGTCGTCGTCGTCATCGTCGTCGTCATCGTGACGATCGTGGCGTGTTCCATTCACGTACGCCCAGAACGACCTCTTGCGCCGGTGGCGTGAGCGGATTCCCGTTGCGAACTCTTCGTGCGACGCGAGTGGAGTCAGGTCGAGCCCGCTTGCGTCGATCTCGCCCAGGCGCTTCCAGTAGCGGGCGGCGTGTCCGTAGGCCCGTGCGTAGCCCCGATCGAGAATCGCATCGAGGAGCGCGCACTGGACAGCGGCTTCGCCGCGCAGGCAGCCACGAGCGCGCAACGCATCGGACAGCGGAACCAGGCGCGTATACGACTCGCGGTCGATGCGTCCGGCTTCGTTCAGCAGGCGCTCCTCGGCGGCAGCCGCGTCGCCGAGTTCGAGCAGCAGTGTTGCTGTGTCGATCAGTTCGTCGTGCTTGCGCGCGTGCGCGATTGCTTTCGAACCCTCAGACCAATTTACCAGTGTCGGCCCGTAGCTTCATCTTATCGGAATTGTTATCATGAAGATATGGTTGGCGCCCTTCATGCTGTCTGCTCAGATGCCCGGCACTCGTGACTAGGCCGAATTCCGTCCCGGCGAAGCTGAAGGGGGTACCTCCATCCCAGGTCGAACGCCTGTCGTTCATCGAGGCTCGCTTATTCTTCCTGGGGGAGTTGCGGAGGGCGGACGTGGCAATACGCTTTTCGGGAGCGTCGATCCAGGCGAGTCGGGATCTGGCGGTTTACAAGGACTTGGCTCCCGACAATCTCAACTACGACTTCCAGGCGAAGCGCTACCTCCCAGGGGAGAAGTTCAAGCTGGTCTTCAGCCACACGCCGGAGCGCGTGATGTTCTGGCTGAGATCAGGACTGGGAGATGGATTGCCGCATCCGCAGGGGCTGCCCACCGCAGCGGTCGAATGCCTCAGTCAGCCAAAGCTGGCCGAGCTCGCGGTGGTGACACGGGCGATCTATCGCCGGCAAGTACTGGAGGTGACGTACGTGTCACTGAGCAGCGGAAAGACGGATAGGCAGATCGTGCCGCACGCGCTCGTCGATAACGGACAACGTTGGCATGTCCGTGCGTATGACCGCGCCAACGCGCGCTTCTCCGACTTCGTGATCACGCGCTTGTTAAGGGCGCAGGCGCTCGACGGCGGTGCTATCGCCGACCACGAAAGGCCAGACGCTGACGAGCAATGGAATCGAACAGTCGAGCTGAGGCTGATTCCACATCCGAAGATCGCACACAAGGGCGCCGTCGAGGCCGACTATGGGATGCGATCCGGCGCACTACAGATCAAGTGCCGCGCCGCGGTGGCGGGGTACGCCCTCCGGAGTTGGGGGGTCGACTGCTCTCGCGACCTTGGGTTGAGCGCTGCGGCCTTTCAGCTCGCGCTGGCCAACCGCGAGGTCCTCGAGACAATCAGCAGCTCAGCGCTGGCGCCCGGCTGGAGGTCGCATGCTTCTTGAACCGCGCAGGGGCGCGAGCCGCGTCCAAAGACTGAAGGCCTTCAAGGAGGTTATTCGTGGACGTATTTGACCTCCGCGCGCGCCTCGTCGCGGACTACCAGAGCTACACGCGCAGCTTCATCAAGATTCGCGACCCCCGAATCGATGGATTCGTCGATGACGCCCTCACGTCGGGAGCGTTTTGGCCGGAACCGCTACTGCAGCTCAACCCCACATTCCTGCCCGGCGGGACGATCGACGAGCTCGTCGGCAAAGGGGTGCTGCATCGGGAGTGCGCACGCATCTTCCGGATCGACAAGACCGACTCCGATCTGACGGGCAAGGCGCTCGCGCTGCACGAGCATCAGCGTCAGGCCATCGTCAAGGCGAAGGAGGGGCGGTCCTATGTACTGACCAGCGGTACAGGCTACGGCAAGAGCCTGACCTACATCGTGCCGATCGTCGACCACGTCCTACGGCGGGGGTCGGGGCGAGGCATTCAGGCCATCGTCGTCTACGGCTGAACGCCCGGCGCAACATCATTCGCATTCGGGAGGCCGGGTGCCACGGATCTTCGACAACATCGAGAAGCAGCTGCTGCCAGCGTTGACAGAGACGCTAAAGGTGGCCGAGCGCGCTGACTTCTGTGTCGGCTACTTCAATCTGCGCGGTTGGCGCCACCTGGCAGACCACGTGGATCGGTGGGCCGGTGGTGACGGTCAGTGCTGCCGGTTGCTCGTGGGTATGCACATCGCGCCCAGCGACGAGTTGCGCCAAGCACTGCGAGGTGTCGATGACGAGGAGCTTCTCGACAACCAGACCGCGCTGCGTGAGAAGCGCCGCATCGCCGAGGAGTTCCGTCAGCAGTTGACCTTCGGCGTTCCCTCGAACTCCGACGAGGCCACGCTGCGAGACCTTGCCTCGCAGATTCACGCCAAGAAGCTCGTCGTCAAGGTCTATCTGCGGCACGCGCTACACGCAAAGCTCTACCTGCTGCACCGCCAGGACGTGAACAACCCCGTCACGGGTTTCTTGGGCAGCTCCAACCTCACACAGGCGGGCCTCTCCAAGCAGGGCGAGCTGAACGTCGATGTGTTGGAGCACGACGCTTGCAACAAGCTGGTCGCCTGGTTCGAAGACCGCTGGACCGACCGGTGGTGCATCGACATCTCCAAGGAGTTGGCAGAGATCATCGATGAGAGCTGGGCAGGCGACCGGCTGGTGGCGCCGTATCACGTCTACCTCAAGATGGCCTATCACCTTGCTCAAGAAGCTCGGGCAGGCCTTTCGGAGTTCCGTATCCCTTCGGTCTTCGGCAACTCGCTGTTCGACTTCCAGGTCGCAGCGGTCAAGATCGCCGCCCACCACCTCAACAAGCGTGGCGGTGTGCTGATCGGTGACGTGGTCGGTCTCGGCAAATCGATGATGGCTACGGCGCTGGCCAAGATCTTCGAAGACGACTACCACACCGAAACACTAGTCATCTGCCCGAAGAACCTGGTTTCGATGTGGGAGGGCTACATCCACCGATACCGGCTGCTCGCCAAAGTGCTGCCGCTGTCGAAAGTCTTGTCGGAATTGCCAGAGAAAACCCGTCGCTATCGGCTCGTGCTGATTGACGAGTCGCACAACCTTCGCAACAAGGAAGGCAAGCGCTGGCGCGTCATCCGAAACTACGTGGAGCGCAACGAAAGCCTCACTGTCCTGCTCTCGGCAACGCCCTACAACAAGACCTATCTTGACCTCTCGGCACAGCTCGCGCTCTTTCTCAACGAAGACGCCGACATCGGTATCCGACCCGAGCAACTGCTGGCGCAGTTGGGGGGCGAGCACGAGTTTGTGCGTCGCCACCAATGCGGTGTGCGTACGCTCGCGGCCTTCGAGAAAAGCGAGATTCCCGACGATTGGCGCGAGCTCATGCGCCTGTACATGGTGCGCCGCACGCGCGGCTTCATCATGCAGCACTACGCGCACCAAGACGATCGTGGCAAGTACCTGCTCTTCTCTGACGGGCGAAAGTCCTATTTCCCCAAGCGCGTACCCAAGAACCTGACGTTCAAGATCGACGACACCGACCCCGCAGATCCTTACGGCCGCTTCTACGGCAACTCGATCGTCAACGCCATCGACAACTTGGTTCTGCCGCGCTACGGCATCGGCAACTACGTGGCGCCCAAGCCAAGCGCGCCGCCCACGGCTGAACAAATGCGAACCATCAGCGGCCTATCGCGCGCCGGCACCCGCCTGATGGGCTTTTGCCGCACCAACTTGTTCAAGCGGTTGGAAAGTGCGGGCCCTGCCTTCATCCTGTCCGTGGAGCGCCACATCCTACGCAACTTCATCGTGCTGCATGCGCTGGAGAACGGTGCGGACGTTCCGCTGGGGACGCAAAGCGCCGAACTTCTGGATACCCGCTACTACGACGAAGACCCCGATGGCCTGCTGGCAGATGACGAAGGCGACGAGGACGCCGACCCGAATGTGACCAACGGTCTGAAGACCGAGGCCGACTATCGAGATCGTGCCGCCAAGGCGTACGAGGCTTACAGCGGCCCGCTGAAGATCCGCTTCAAATGGCTGCCAGCGGCATTCTTCCTGAAGGCGTTGGCCAAGGATCTGCTGGTTGACGCCCGGGCGCTGCTCAGAGTGCTGGATGCTTGCGGCGAGTGGAGGCCCGAGGCCGATGCTAAGTTGGCAGCGCTAGCCAATCTGATCAGCCAGCGGCATCCAAAGGAGAAGCTGCTGGTCTTCACCCAGTTCGCCGACACCGCGCGCTACCTCAAGGCCCGGTTGGCCGATCTAGGTGTCGATCGGGTAGAGGAAGCTTCCGGCCAGAGCGAGGACCCGACGGCGTTGGCCCGGCGCTTCTCACCGGAGTCCAATGAGGTGCGTGACTCGGTCAAGAAGTCCGACGAACTGCGTGTTCTCATCGCCACCGATGTGCTCTCCGAGGGGCAGAACCTGCAAGACGCGCACATCGTCGTCAACTACGACCTGCCCTGGGCCATCATCCGCCTGATCCAGCGCGCCGGCCGCGTTGACCGCATCGGCCAACAGTCAGGCACAATCCTCTGCTACTCCTTCGTGCCAGCTGACGGAGTGGAACGGCTCATCAACTTGCGCGCTCGCGTACGACGCCGTCTGGTTCAGAACAAGGAGGTCGTGGGCTCGGACGAGAGCTTCTTCGACGACGACACCGACGACACGCCGATTCGAGACCTCTACACCGAGAAGAGCGGCATCTTTGACGACGACGCCGACACCGAGGTGGACCTGGCGTCCTACGCGTATCAGATCTGGAAGAACGCCATTGACGCCGACCCATCGCTAGCCGCCCGCATCGAGGGCATGCCCAACGTGGTCTATGCCACCAAGACCCACCAGCCGGAAGCCACAGCCCCGAAGGGCGTGCTGCTGTACATGCGCACCGCGCAGGGTAACGACGCGCTGACTTGGATGGATGAGGCCGGCAACCTCGTTACGCAGTCCCAACTGACCATCTTGAAGGCCGCCGCCTGCACCGCAGACACGCCCGCGTTGCCGCGAACCGAACAACACCACGCGCTGACCGAGAAGGGCCTGGCCCACGCGATGCAGGAAGAGCGCTCCTCCGGCGGTGCGCTCGGTCGCCCTTCGGGCGCACGGTTCAAGGCCTTCGAGCGGATCAAGCGCTTCCGCGAGGCGCAGGGCGACAAGCGTGACCTCTTCATCACCGATGACTACGTGCGCCGCATCGACCGCGTGCTCGAGGAGATCTATCGGTACCCGCTGTTCCAGTCCGCCACCGACACGCTGAACCGTCAGCTCAAGGCCGGCATCGGTGACCATCAGCTGCTGGACCTGGTGCTCGCCCTGCGCGAAGACGGTCGCTTGTGCGTGGTGGATGATCAGGAAGAGCAGCGCGAAGCCCGTCTCATCTGCTCGATGGGCCTCGCCTGAATTTCGCGGTTCGCCAGAAGAAGAGAGTGCCGATGACGCCCGCCGACTTCCACAAGCTTCTCAACGACTTCAAGCTCGAGCGGCTGTTCAACGAGCTCGGCTGGGATCGTCCGACGCTCAAGCCCAAGCCGGTCACTGCTGACGGTGCGGACTTCACGCTGACCCAGATCGCGCACAAGCGCGATGTGTCGGTATTCCGCTGCTCGCCCGACGGCAGTGGCCGGATCCCGTCCCGACCGCTGCTGCTGAAGATCGAACGCGAAGCCGCCAAACTGGCACACGAGCACCTTCTGGTCTTTGCGGATGCGACGGAAAGCGCGATGACCTGGCTATGGGTATCGCGCGCCCCTGGCCAGCCCGCAACCACGCGCACGCACACCTGGCACAAGGGTCAGAGCGGCGAATCACTGCGGCAGAAGCTGGAGCAGATCGTCTGGTCTTTGGAGGACGAAGAGGCGATCACGCTGACCGACGTGATCACCGGGCTGCGTCGCGCTTTCGACCGTGACCGCATCTCGCGCAGCTTCTACGACAAGTTCAAGGCCCAGCACGACGATTTCGCCAAGTTCATCAAAGGGCTTAAAGACGCAGGTGACAACGCCTGGTACGCAGCGCTCATGCTCAACCGGCTGATGTTCGTGTACTTCATCCAGAAGCGCGGCTTTCTGGACAAGGACGAGAGCTACCTCGCTAACCGACTTGCCCAGGTGCAGGCCGCTGCCGGCAGAGGCAAGTTCCACAACTTCTACCGCGCCTTCCTTCGCCGTCTTTTCCACGAGGGGCTGGGTCAACGCAAGAATGAACGCAAGCCGGAACTCGCCAAGCTGATTGGCGACGTACCGTATCTCAACGGTGGCCTGTTCGATCTGCATGAACTAGAGGAAGCACATCCCGACATCGACGTGCCTGATGAAGCGTTCGAGCGCCTGTTCGAGTTCTTTGACCGTTGGCAGTGGCACCTGGACGACCGCCCACTGAGGAACGACAACGAGATCAACCCCGACGTGCTGGGCTACATCTTCGAGAAGTACATCAACCAGAAGCAGATGGGGGCGTACTACACGAAGGAGGACATCACGGGCTATATCAGCCAGAACACGGTGGTGGTTCACCTGCTGGAACACACGCGCGAACGTTGCAAGGTCGCCTTCGACGGCGAGGCCTCGGTCTGGGGGCTGCTCAAGGCAGACCCCTGGCGGTACATCTACCCCGCCATGAAGACCGGCGTGGTCGATGCAGCCGGTGTCGTGGTGCCCGAGGCTGCGTTGCCCGACTTCGTGCAAGCCGACATGAAGGACGCTAAGGCGCGCATGTTCGACAAGCGCTACAACCTGGGCGAAGCACACTTCAGCACCGCCACCGCCGAGCGCGGCACCCTGCCCACCGAAACCTGGCGCGAGTACGTGGAACGCCGTCAGCGCTGCCTGGCCATCCGCGACAACATGGTGGCCGGCGCGGTGCGCAGCACCGACGACCTGGTGTCGCTGAACCTGAACATCCGCCAGTTCATGCAGGACTTGGTGGAGACCAGCACCAGCCCCGACCTGCTGCGCGCCGTTTGGCAAGGCATTGTCGGCCGCGTGCCGGAGAAGCACGGCGAGAAGTTCCGTCACGGTATCACTGTGCTCGACCCCACGTGCGGCTCAGGTGCCTTCCTATTCGCCTCGCTCAACGCGCTGGAGCCCATCTACGAAGCCTGCTTGGATCGGATGGAGAGCTTCGTCGAAGACGCCGCCAAGCTGAGCCGTTCCGCCGAAGCCGACTTCGTGAAGGTGCTCGCCGAGGTGGACAAGCACCCCTCGCGCCGCTACTACATCTACAAGAGCATCATCCTGCACAACCTCTTCGGCGTAGACATCATGGCCGAAGCGGTGGAGATCTGTAAGTTGCGGCTTTTCCTGAAGTTGGTCTCGCAGGTGGAGGCCGGCGGTGTGCTGGAACCGCTGCCGGACATCGACTTCAACATCCGCACCGGCAACACGCTGGTGGGTTACGCGACCGAGACGCAGTTCGACACCGCCAACACGCTGGCCAGCGACCAAGAGCACCGCAGGGAAATCAAGGCGAGCATCGCTGACCTGGCAGACCTGTTCGATCGGTTCCGAGAGCAGCAGGTCGTGCAAGGCGGCAAGGTAACGGCCGAGGATAAGCGCAGGCTTCGGGGCAAGCTGGCTGAATTGAGCTTGGAGTTGGATCGGTACCTGGCGCGTGATTACGGCATCAGTCCGGACAAGGCGAAGGCGTTCGGCGAGTGGCGCGCGAGCCACCAGCCGTTCCATTGGTTCGCCGAGTTCTATGGCGTCATGCGCAATGGCGGATTCGACGTCGTGATCGGAAATCCGCCATATGTCGAGTACTCGAAGATCCGCGGGACGTACACAGTCGATCAGTTCGAAACAGAGGATGCGGGCAACCTCTACGCGTTCACGATAGAGCGCTCGGGAATCCTCTCGAATCCAAATGGCGACGTCGGTCTGATCGTGCCCATCGCTTCAATTAGCGTCGCAGAAACCGCTTCGGTACGCGAATGCGTCCATAGTGGCTACCAAGCAATCTGGTTCAGCAGCTACGCAATCCGACCCGCCAAGTTGTTCGAGGGTGTCGAGCAACGACTGACGATTTTTCTCGCTCACAAGCGCGACGGCCGACGAGACCAAGTCTGCTCTACGAAGTACCACCAGTGGTACGTCAGCGAGCGGCCTCAACTATTTGAAGTGCTGGCCTATTGCCACATGCCAAATCGCGCCGACGGCTCGCCCGTTCCGAAGTGCGGGACGAGCACTGGAAGGTCGATCATCGAGAAGCTGGGTAAGGCGACGGGCAAGGCCGCCGCATGGTTGACCAAGGGAGGGGCTTGGCCCCTGTACTTCCATCGCACGCCTGGCTACTGGATTCGGATGATGGACTTTGAACCCTACTTCCGTTCTCCAACGGCGACGCGCTCGATCCACCACATCAGAGAGCTCTACGCGGTAGGCCCGCGCGAGGCAGCGTTCATTGGCTGCGTCGTGAGCAGTTCGCTCTACTTCTACTGGTTCTTTGCTCTTGGAAACTGCCGGAATCTAACGCTTGATGATGTTCTGCAGTTTCCGGTCGGAAAGCCGTCCGACGCGCTTCTTGACCAGGCGACCGGGCTGTTTAAGCACCTCATGGCGAACTACCAGCGCAACTCGGCCATTCGCAAACGCGGAAGGACAGAGTTCCAGGAGTTCAACTGGGCGCTGGCTAAGCCAGCTGTGGACGCTATTGACAAAATGCTCGCGTCGCACTACGGCCTTACTGACGACGAACTGGATTTCGTTGTGAACTACGACCTGAAGATTCGCATGGGTGCATCACCCGACGAGGACGAGTGAGACTACAGCCTCTCGTCATCCCTCGGGCCGTCTTGGTGCGCCTCGGCGCCCGAGGGTCAGGGGCCCTGTTCGGTGTCGGCGCTGGGGCGCTGCTGAGCGAGCTACTGCTGGGCTTCATTGCGTCCCGCGAATGCCCCGGTCATATCTTCATCAAAACCCTTGACCGCGTCCCGCAATGGGTGCGCGCCGGCCGCGTCGTAGTGAGCGGTTTCCACTCCCCGCTGGAACAACAGGTGCTGGCCTCGCTGTTGCGCCGCGACGGCCGCGCCGTGAAAGTACTGGCGCGCGGCCTGGGCAGCAGCGGCTACCGGCCAACACCCGAAGAGCGCGAGCCGCTGGCTGCCGGCCGCTTGCTGGTGCTGACCGCCTTCCATGCCAGCGTGACGCGCACAACGCGCGAAACCTCGCTGGCGCGTAACCGGCTGGTGCTGGCGCTGGCCACCGAGCACTACATACCCTACCTCTCGGCCGACAGTCCGCTGAGCGCTTGGGTAGCACCCAGTGCGTAGCCCGACCTTGGTCCACAACTGCACGGCGGCATGCCCTCGTGGCGAGCCGATCGCCACCGCGAGCCAAATGATCTCGATAGGTTCGTTCCAACGTCAGATCGAACCGCAGCTTGGAGAACCACGCCGAGAACTGGTCGGTGATGGGCGCCCACGTGAAGGGCGATTGGCATGCTGAGCATTCCCTACGACACCGACGCTTTCCCAACGGGCACGGTGGCCAACGGCCACGCCGAGTTGTCGGTGACGTGGGACGACATTCTCTGGGCCGCGCTTCCTGGCCGCCACTCACATTGCTGTCCTCGCCGTTCATCGTCGTCACGCTCGGCTACTACGGGCACGAGCGCAACTACCAGATCGCCCCCGAAGAAGCGAGGGACCTTCGGCACTGGGTTCTCGTGGCGAATGCAAAAGGGCGGTACTCGCGCGGGCCGAGCGAGACTCTTTTGGACCAAGACCTCGCTACGCTGCGCCAGGGCGGTGGAGCGGATGCATTGCTGGACCGTCTGCGGCTACAGGTCGGGCGTCTCGACATTGCGCCGGAGGAACTCGAGGGCCGGAACCAGCGCAGTGCCCTGTTCAAGACCATGTTCCTTGCGTTCCGTGCGACAGGCGCGAAGGACTGGGAGTCGAATCTAGCGATCGCTCTCGGCCACCGCGGTGCGCAGCACCGACTGCAGTTTCATCACATCTTCCCCAAGGCCGTGCTCAAGGGCAACTATACGGCGCGAGAGGCGGACGACATCGCGAACCTCGCCTTCATCGGGGGCAAAACCAATCGACAAATCAGCGACAAGGCGCCGAGTCAGTACTTTCCGGCGTTGATCGAGAAAGCTGGGACGGCCGCTTTCGATGCGCTGCATTCCGACCGACGTCGGCTTGCTCGGCGCTGATTCGTACAAGAAGTTCCTTGCGGCGCGCCGAGTTCTCGCAAGCCAGCGCTTGAATGACTTCCTTCGGGTGTCGTAGACGCGGGCGCATGCATCGTCGTAGCATGTCGTGGGAAGCGCGGTCTTGGATGAGCGATGGACACCAGCAGTAGGTCGATCTGGGCTTCACTTGTTGAGTTTGTCGCGAACCTGCGCGTGCAGGTTCGCGCTGCACTTGCCGTCGGGATCGACCGAGAACCTGCGGGGAACGAACGCGAGCAGCATGTCGCCCCTGACTTTGAGGGTTGCCTACGCAGCGACCCCATGGTGACTGGCAACGCGGCCAGCCGATACGGCTCCCACGCACCTGGATATCTGACGCGTAACGGCCGAGGCAGCCTGGAAGTCGGCGCGGCCGAAGACTGAGGCGCGCGCCGGACTACTGCTTGTCCGTCTTAGCCTTGGCATCCGGGAACTCGTCTGTCTTCGGTGCCGTGCCGGCCACGGGAACGCCTTCCTTGTCGAAATGCAATTCGCCTATCGGCTCGACCTTGGGTGCAGTGCCGAGGTCGGGCTGGCTCGCGTTGGCGCCCACCGTGTCCCAAACGGCCTGATTCCCGCCGTGGTTGGTGCTGACCTTGCCAATGCGCACGGAGCCCTTGTAGCTTTCGCTGAGCGTTCCGGCGTCGTGCGACACTTGTGTGCGCCCCTTGTCGATCCTGGCCTTCGTCTCGGCTTCGCCGGCGCTGAGGTGATCGGCCAGGTCGTTGCCCACCGGTCGTCCGGGAACGGTGCGCTTCCGACTCTGATGCGCACGGATCTCGGCTTCGTTGGTATCGATCTGTTGGCGGAGCGCGCTGCTCTCCGCGGAGCGCGTGCGGCCGTCGAACTGCTCGCGCAGTGACGTATCGGGCCAGCCGATTGTCTCGGGCAGTGGCCGCGAAGGACCGAGCGGGTTGTCGATGGGCACGTAGCCCGCGGCGGATCTGCCGCCGCGGGCGTACGAATAAGCGATTTCGGTCACTGCGCGCTGCAGCTTGATCGGGTCTTCCTCACGCAAAAGTCCGCGCTCGGCGAGACGCTGCGCGGCGTAGTTCGTGAAGTCGGTCTGAGTTCCGCTGCCCCACTCGCGCATGAACTGCGCGGTGCGGGTCAGCTCTCGTGCCCGGCCGTAGGCGTTTTCGCTGGAGGTCTGCCGCTCCACGGCCTCGCGAACGGAGGAGTCATAGCCGGCGGTCGACATCGTTCGGTTACTGCGCGCCCACTGGTACGCATCGGAGGATCTGAAATCTTGGACCAGAGCACTGGCTTCAGTGAGTTGAGAGCTTTCCACCGCGTTACGCGCGTAGTCGTAGGCGCTCTGCAGGCGCTGCTGGTCCACTTTGCGGCCTTCGGTCGACATCTGGCCGCCAATCTCCGTCAGCGGGATTTTTGCGCCGGCAGACGCCGCTGCGGCGATGCTCTTGCCGACCGTCGAGTCCTCGCTCAGCCCCAATTTGCGATTCACGTCCTTTGCCACCGAGTTCAGCGATTGCAGTTGGGTAGAGGTGGACCCGCTGTCGGACGTCGTTGCGGCACCCAATCTCTGCTGCGACCGCTCGTATCCTTCCTGGATCCCGAGCGCCCGGGTCAGCGCAGTGGCCTGGCTGCGCTGCATCGCTTCGCGTTCGGTGCGTGCGAATGTCTCGGCTTCGCGTGCACTTTCACCCACGGCGTTCGCCTGACGTTCGGTGACGGTGAAGGTGCTGATCAACCGTGAGAGATTCGCCTGGTAGCGGAAAACGCCAGCATCGGGGCCGCTGCCCACGGTGGTCGTACCGTGCGCGTCGGTTGTCGTCGACATGAAAGCCGAAGACCGCGTCGGAGCGAGCTGCTGCTGATCCATCGAGACTGCGCTCTGCGTGATGCTGCCTTTCGAGGTCGCGGCGGCTTCTGCCGATGCGGCGGACTGGATGGCACCGACGCCGGTGACCGCTTGGAAGGCAACTTCGCCGCCCTTGATGATGGCGGTGGCGATGATGGGGATCGAGATCACCATGTAGCCGGCGATGGCCTGGTCGGAGACGGCGCCGCCGTAGATGCTCGCCGCAGTCTCGAGTGCGAGGCCCTGTGCGACCGTGCCCATCTTTGCGGCGGCTTCGAGGTTGCGCGCGCTGGCGAGTGTGGCGACGTAGTTGAGGATCGCGTAGAGCGGGGGCCACAGTTGAATCCACACGAGACTCATCGCGAAGCTCTTGATGGCCATCGCGAGTCCACGGCCTTGCGCCAACAGAAAGAGCAGGAACACGAACGGGAAGACCGCATAGACAACGGCCTCGATCACGTTTCTCACCAAGGGCAGCGCCTGCTCGGCGATCCTGCTCATCGTCATGAACG
>JACDJB010002426.1_pt1 | contig 13470 bp, 9 predicted proteins | sample 7454121 | NCBI WGS metagenome assembly JACDJB01 (sample SAMN14253290, study PRJNA609438) | sludge metagenome | isolation source: sludge after 25d culture with pyrite | collected 2018-12-20 | reverse complement strand
GGGCGTGATCTGTGGACGTCCGTGCGTCAGCCGAGCCGACCGACGATCTCGTCGGCGTACCGCGTGTAATGGCTCAGGTCGAAGATCTCGTCGGAGGTCACGGCGACGACGTGCTCGCCTCCCGACTCGTGGAGCCGCCTGACGGACCGCAGCACCAGCCGCGTGCTCAGCGTGCCGTCCGCATGGGTGATCTGCAGCGCCGGCGGACGGAACGGATCGGTGCCGTCCAGGCTCGGGAAGGCGAGCGGGTACCACTCGGCGCCGACTTCAAGAGGGGCCGCGCACCCGTCGGGCCCCAGTCCGAGCTGGTGCAGCGCTCCCCGGTCGTCAGCCACCCAGCTGAGACCCCACCCGCCGGCGTCGATGCGGATGGGCTCACTCAGGTCGAGCCGGCGATCCTCGGGTCGGTGCTCTTCAGGTCGGTGCTCATCCGAGGCCACGAGCCGGCACGGTACCGCCAGGCTCAGCGTCGAGATCGCTCGAGCCGAGCGGAGGCATGTCCCCGCGTCGGCGTGAGCACATGAGCGACGTCTCCCGACGCGAGCGGGACGGTGGCGTCGAGACGGAGCCCAGCGGTCGAAGCCAACCGGGCGACCTCGGCCCGGGATCGCTCGCGTCCACCCGGGGTGAGCGCGGCCATCAGCAGATCGGTCGCCACGCCCAGCTCACGCCGCGGCACGGTAGGTCGGTCCTGGTCGACGACCACGACCCGATCGCCGCCTCCCGCTGCAACCGAACCGAGGATGCGCGCGGCGTCGGTGTCGTCCCAGTCGTGCAGCACGTTCACCAGAAGGTAGGTGTCGGCACCGGCTGGGACGCGTTCGAACATGTTGCCGCCCAGCACATCCACACGCGGGTGTGCCACGGCGCGCTCGACCACACCCGGGAGGTCCAGCACGGTGCCACTCACCCCCGGGAGACGATCGAGCAGGGCAGCGAGGAGCACCCCCGTCCCACCGCCCACGTCGCAGACGTGGCGCACACCGGACCAGTCCACAGCATCGGCCAGGACCAGCGCGTGCATCCGCGACCCGGCCGCCATGGCATCGTCGAAGGCACTCCAACGATCCGGATGATCCTTCATCCAGTCGAAGAACGACGAGCCGTTGGCCACCAGGAACGGATCCCGGACCCCTCGTGCGCTCATCGCCTGCACGGCCGACGCCACTTCAGGGCCACCGGCGAAGTCGACCCAGGCCCGCCACCCGCCCGGGTGGTCGGTGCGGAGGAACGCAGTGACCCGCGTGGCCCGGACCCGGCCTCGGCGATCGATGCGCAGCCAACCTCGGGTCGCGGCAAACCGGCACAACCGATCGAGCTGGTCTCCATCGATGTCGAGTCGTCGAGCGAGGTCGGCGAGGCGCGCCGGCCGGTCGAGTGCGTCGGGGACCCCGGCGTCGCACAGCGCGACCAGGACGCGGTGCTCCAGCAGCCCGAACAGCCCCTCGAGGATCCGTACCGGTGGCGGTCCCAGGGCGTCGTGCAGCCGAGCCAACCCAGCGCGCAGCGCGTTCGCACCACGTGTGGCCGTTGCAGGCGGGACCGCCGGCACGCCGATCACATCCGCGGTTCGCATCGTCGGACTCCCTCCGGCCACGGCGTGCTGGCAGCACCCATGACCGTACGCGAACCGTCGGTCGGCCGTCACCGATCCGAGCGATCCAGTCACGCCTGACTTCCCGTCAGGCCCGACGCACCGAATGCTCCAGGGTGCGGACCAGTCGGCGGTCGCGCGCTTCCTCACTCGATCACGTCCGCATGATGGGACACACTGTTCGATGACCGGTCCGGGGGATCGGTTCAACCACGATCACCACAGGGTCAGGAGCCACCGCCATGGGCGTCCCCGTCGAGGACATCGTCGAGATCGAGCAGCTCTACGCCACCTACAACCACCTGGTCGACGCCGGGCTCGGAAGCCGATGGGCTGCGTTGTTCGTCGATGAGGGCACCCTCGACACCGGCTTCGGCATGTTCGTCGACGGGACCCCTTCGGCACGGACCGAGTTCGGCGACGGTGTACCGCTGATGATGCCGGGCTCGCGTCACGTGGCATCCAACGTGCGCATCCAGGTCGACGGCGACACGGCCACCGGCGCCGCCTACCTCCAGTTGTGGGTGGCCGACGAGGAGTCCGGCGGCACGAAGGTCATGGTGAGCGGCGTCTACCGGGACACCCTCCGTCGTGACGGTGGCACGTGGAAGTTCGTCACCCGGGCCCTGATCCCCGACGCCGGCGGCCCGGTCCCGATCGACTGACCCACCGGCGACATGCACCGCCGCCATCGCTCTGCGTGCGTTCGTTGCCACCTGCCGACGACGACCGATTCCGGAGGGCTGACCCCGGCAGCGACAGCTGGACGACGTCGGTGACGCCGAGTCGCTCGACGAGCGCGTCCCACACCTGCGCCGTCTCGGGGACACCGTGCACGAACACCGCCGTCATGAGCGTCACGCTACGTGCGGCTCGTCACGCGTGCCGCGGCACCATCGGGACAGCCGGGACTGCACCGGGTTGCCAAGTTACATTGGCCGTCCTATCTTTCTTGGGTGGCCACCCAGGAGGAACGGCGAACCGAAACTCGTCGACGCCTGCTGACCGCCGCGTCCGAGCTGTTCGCCGAGCGCGGAGTCGACGGCGCGTCGATCGACGCCATCGCTGACCGCGCCGGGCGCACCTCCGGCGCCGTCTACGACCACTTCGGCGGCAAGGACGGCCTGCTGTTCGCGCTGCTCGACGGCTGGGTGGACGACGTCGCCACCGTGATCGGTGCGGAGCTGTCGAGCGCCACCACGCTCGGAGAACGACTCGGCGTGCTGTGGCGCAACGTGTCGGCACCGGTCGCCGGCAACGGCCAGTGGATCGCTCTGGAGCACGAGTTGTGGGCGTACGCGTCTCGCCAGCCCGAGGCGCGCGAACACCTGGCCCGCCGCTACCGCGGCGCGTGGCGAGGCGTGCTGCAGGCCACCGGAGACTGGACCGGCGACTCCGATGCGGTCGGACCTGCCGTCATCGGGCTGCTCTTCGGTTTGGAGATGATGCGGCGCGTCGACCCCGACGCCGTCTCCGACGGCCTGGCCGTCGAGGCGCTGCTCAGCGTCGTGGCCGGTGCCAGCCAGGCAGCCCGATGAGCGCGACGGAGATCACCCGAGGAACCGTCGGCGCAGCCACGACGATCACGACAACTGACCCCGACGGCACCGACCCAGGTGCTCGACACGCGGTGAAAGGACACCACCATGCGCACCCCCATCTGTGACGAGCTCGGCATCGAGTTCCCCATCTTCGCCTTCACCCATTGTCGCGACGTGGTGGTCGCCGTCTCCAAGGCGGGCGGCTTCGGAGTGCTCGGCGCGGTCGGCTACTCGCCCGAGCAGCTCGAGGTCGAGCTGAACTGGATCGACGAGCACATCGGCGACCACCCCTACGGCGTCGACATCGTCATCCCCAACAAGTACGAGGGCATGGACGCCGACATGTCGGCCGAGGAGCTCACCAAGATGCTCCAGGACATGGTTCCCCAGCAGCACCTGGACTTCGCTCGCAAGCTCATGACCGACCACGGCGTGCCGCTGCAGGAGGGTGAGGACGACAACTCGCTGCAGCTCATCGGCTGGACCGAGGCCACCGCCACCCCGCAGGTCGAGATCGCGCTCCGGCACCCGAAGATGACCCTGATCGCCAACGCCCTGGGCACCCCGCCCAAGGACACGATCGACCTGATCCACGCCGAGGGCCGCAAGGTCGCGGCGCTGTGCGGCTCGCCGTACCAGGCGATGAAGCACGCCGACGCGGATGTGGACATCATCATCGCCCAGGGTGGCGAGGGTGGGGGGCACTGCGGCGAGGTCGGGTCGATCGTCCTGTGGCCACAGGTCGCCAAGGCCGTGGCGCCACGCCCGGTGCTCGCGGCGGGCGGCATCGGCTCCGGCGAGCAGATCGCTGCCGCGCTGGCGCTCGGCTGTCAGGGAGCGTGGACCGGTTCGCAGTGGCTGATGGTCGAGGAGTCGGAGAACACCCCCGCCCAGCAGCAGGCGTACATCGATGCCGGCTCGCGTGACACTGTGCGTTCGCGCTCCTTCACCGGCAAGCCCTGCCGCATGCTCAAGAACGACTGGACCGAGGCGTGGGAGAACCCCGAGAACCCGGAGCCGCTCGGCATGCCGCTCCAGTACATGGTGTCCGGCATCGCCGTCGCCGCCACCTACAAGTACCCGGACCAGACCGTCGACGTGGCCTTCAACCCCGTCGGCCAGGTGGTCGGCCAGTTCGAGAAGGTCGAGAAGACCTCTGCGGTCATCGAGCGCTGGGTGAACGAGTACCTCGAGGCGGCGACCCACCTCGACGAGCTGAACGAGGCCGCCGCCAACGCCGGCTGACGCCACGGTCCACCCACACCGACGAGGCGGCCTCCCGAGGGAGCCGCACCCTTTCGATCCCCGACCGGGGTGCAGACCGCCGAAGCAGTCGACGAGCACCCTTTCGGGCAACACCTGACGAACGGGCTGCCATCGTCGGGCGGCCTCCGCCGGCCACGAGCCGGTCCGCTTCGGCGCCGAATCGCCTGACTGGACCGGAGTTGACCGGCGATGTCCGCCATCGGATGGAGCCCGCGCCCCGAGGGGCGCAGGTGCGGCCACGGGTGCCCGAAGGCGCCCAGGTCGGACCGAAGTGGTGCGGCATCCACGGGAGGCCGCACTGAGCTCATCGGCGAGGATGTCGTCAGATTGAGCGTTCGCGACGATCTGTGAGCCGAAGCGGTCCAGTCCGAGGAGATCTCGACAGAAGTCCTTCCGCGACACCGACGAGCGACCGATGGACACCGGGATGGAAACGGGAGAGAACAACTCGACAACGGCGGTGACCGACGGCCGGCGATGGCACGGCGACGACGCTTCGATGCACCGCCGACACGTGCTGATGGCAGCGGGGGTGCTCGGCTCGGTCACGGCGCTCACCGTTGCCGGTGCCGACGGGGCCGGGACCGACGCTGTGACCGGCGGGGTGGTGTGGCGGCTCCAGGCCGACTGGGGCTACCCACGAGGACCGCACGGGAAGACGCGGCTGGTGTCCAACGCGTCCCGTCGTGCCGCAGCCCATCGGTACGCGCTCACCCAGCGCGATGCCGAGGCGATGAACCTGCACAAGTGCTCCTTCGCCCCCGCGGTCGCCGTCACGGTCGACGCCGAGTCGTTCGACCAGCTGTGGCAGGCGCTGGCCTACGAGTGGACGAACCCGTCCACGGGCCAGAGCGTTCTCATCCTCGATGACCGTCACGCAGGTCGCATCCCCCAGGGCACCACGCTGATCACGAGCGCGTTCTCGCCGCACCCTGCCAGGCCAGCGACCGCGGCTCCCGTCGAATCGGGCTCCACGGCGCCCGTCCGGTCAGAGCCCGTCGCGGGCGACGGTTCGACGACGTCGACCGGGACGAGCGGATCACCGGACGCAGCTTCGCCCTCGGCCGCGCTCGCGCTCACCGGTTCCACCGTGAGCACCGTGTTCGCTACCGGTGTGGGCATCGTCGCGGCGGGGGTCGCAGCGCTGCGATTGCGCCGCAGCGCGCCACCCGACTGACGTCGGACGAGATCGAGCGACGCGTTCGGTCACCGGGGTCCTGCGTCATCACGCCGAACCCCAGGCGAACAGCGACTTCGGCCGACCGCCGGTGCGTCACCGGACCCTGAGGTCCCCCTTGGCGACGGTCGTGGAGACCGGAGCAAGCCCGGGGAAGGTGAGGGCGACGGCGTCGGCGTCGACCGGCGTCCGGTCGACGATGCGCATCGTCAGCCGACCGGTTCGCCACGGGAACCGCAGCAGGTTCACGGCATCGATCCTCACGATGGCACCGCGACACACGTCGTCCATCGGGGTGACCACGGCGTTGGACGTGAAGACCACCGACGTCACGAGCGCCCTGGCCGCCGAATCGCGGTAGGTCACCTTGCCGACCCAGATCTTGCCGATGAAGGGGAAGGACCGTCGGTTGAGGTCGACCGTCAGCGTCGCCCTGTTCGCGAGCCGCGCCGTGCCCTTCACCGACGTGACCGTCCGCAACGGATCGCAGACGGGCGGCTCGACGACCACCTGCACGATCTCGGCAGAAGTCGATCCGGCGAAGCGATCATCGCCGCTGTAGGCAGCGGTGATGTGGTGATCGCCGGCGGTCAGCTCCGCGGTGGCGAACGTGGCGATCCCGGTGGCGTCGACCGAACCGGCGCCCAGCACCGTGGTCCCCTCCCTGAACTCGACGGTGCCGGTCGGGATGGTGCCATCGCCGGACACCTTCGCCGAGAACGTCACGGCCTGACCGGTCGTGGACGGGTTCGGCTGCGATCCAAGGATCGTGGTGGTCTGACCCAACGGGGCTGCGCTGACGACCTGCGTGAGCAGGTTCGACGTCGAACCGTCGAAGGTCGCGTTGCCGGCGTACACCGCCACGATCGGATGCTCGCCGGCGTCGAACGAGATCTCGAGCGCGGCCACGCCGGTCTCGGAGATCGGAGCAGAGCCCAGCACGGTCGTGCCGTCACGGAACTCCACCGACCCGGTCGGGATACCGCCTGCGGAGTCGAGCTGGGCGGTGAGCGTGATCGGTTGTCCGACGGTCGACGGGTTCGCCGACGACGACAGCACGATCGACGTCGCTGCCGCCCCGACCTGCTGGGTCAGGACGCTCGACGTCGATGTGGCGTGGGTGTCGTCACCGGAGTAGACGGCCGTCAGCTGGTGGTCACCGACGCCCAATCCGGTGACATCGAAGGCGGCGGTCCCGCCCACGAGCGGCTTCGAACCGAGCGACGTCGCGCCGTCCAGGAGCTGCACGGTCCCGGTCGGCGTGGACTCGCCCGCTGCGACCGTCGCCGTGAACGTCACCGTCTGTCCCACGGTCGACGGGTTGGTCGACGACGTCAGCGACGTCGAGGTGGCCAGCAGCGGGTTCGACTCGACGACCTGGTCGATCGCCGCGGACGTCGATGCGGCGAACGAGGCGCTGCCGACGTACACGGCGGTGATCGGGTGGGTGCCCACAGCCAGGTCGGAGGTGGAGAACGTGGCCGTGCCCGACTCGTCGAGCTCCACGGTCCCCAGCACGGCCGCGCCGTCTCGGATCTCGACGTCGCCGCCCGGCGTTCCGGCGCCGGGCGCGGCGGCGGTCACCGTCGCGGTGAACGTGACCGCGTCGCCTTCGAGCGACGGGTTGGCCGACGACGACAGCTCGGTCGCGGTCCCCGCCGGGTTGACCGCCTGCTCGATCGCCGAGGCGGTCGACGCCGCGAACTCGTCGTCGCCCTGGTAGGCGGCGGTGATCGAGTGGGTGCCGACCGCAAGGCCCGCTGTCGTGAAGGTCGCTGTGCCGTCGTCGGCCAGAGCAGCGCTGCCCAGGACGGTGGTGCCGTCACGGAACACGACGGTGCCGGTCGGCGTGCCGCTCGCACCGACCACCGTGGCCGTGAAGGCGACCGCCTGGCCGACGACCGACGGGTTCACCGACGACGTCACCGAGGTGATCGTCGGGGTGAGCGGTGTGGCGGTCACCACCTGGTCGAGCACCGGCGACGTGGAGGTGGCGAACGTCGCGTTGCCGAGGTACACCGCCGTGACCTCGTGCGTCCCGACCGAGAGGTCCGACGTGTCGAACGTCGCCACGCCGGAGCCGTTCAGCACCGAGCTCCCGAGCAGGTTCTCGCCGTCGAGGAACTGCACGGACCCGCCCGGCGTCTCGTCCGCTGCGACGGTCGCGGTGAACGTCACCGTCGCACCGGAGCCCGATGGGTTCAGCGACGACGTCAGCAGCGTCAGCGTGGGCAGCAGTGGCCGGTCCTCCACCAACTGGGTCAGGGTCGACGACGTGGACGCCGCGAGCACGCCGTTGCCGGAGTAGGCCGCGGTGATGTCGTGGGAGCCCACAGGGAGGCTGAGGATCTGGATGGTCGCCACTCCCGTGCTGTCGACGGTGGCGGACCCGATCACGTTCGCCCCGTTGCGGAACTGGACCGATCCGCCGAGTCCGCCGGCGCCCGGCGCGACGACCGAGACGGTGGCGCTGAACGTGACGACGTCACCGACCGACGACGGGTTCAGCGACGACGCCAGTGCCGTGGTCGTCGCCGCCGGCAGCACGGTGTGGGTGACACCGCTGGAGGTGGACGGCGCGAAGGTGGCGTCACCGCCGTACACCGCCGTGATCGTCCGGTCGCCCACGCCGAGCGACGAGGTCGACAACGTCGCCACCCCTGACTCGTCCAACACGCCGGAGCCGATGTGGGAGTCTCCGTCGAAGAACGCCACCGCTCCGCTCGGCGTACCTCCGTTGCCCGACACCGTCGCCGTCAGCGTCACCGACTGTCCGAACACCGACGGGTTCGGCTCCGACGCGGCCACCGCGGTGGTCGGCACGAGCGGCGCCGTGTTCACCGACTGGTCGAGGACCACCGAAGTGGCACCGGCGAACGAGGGATTCCCGGCGAACGCCGCGGTGATCTGGTGGGTCCCGACCGCGAGGTCCGACGTGGCGAAGGTCGCCACACCCGAGCCGTTGAGCGTCCCGTTGCCGAGCACCGTGGCACCATCGCGGAACTCCACGCTCCCGGTCGGGGTGCCCGAGCCCGGCGCCGCGGCAGTGAGGACGGCGGTGAAGGTGACCTGCGCTCCGACCGACGACGGGTTGAGCGATGAGGTCAGCCCGATGTTGGTCCCAGCACGCTGCACGGTCTGGGTCAGCGCGCCGGACGACGACGCGAGGAAGACCGCGTCGCCGCCGTAGACGGCGGTGATCGGGTGATCGCCGACCGCCAGCTCCGACGTGTAGAGGACAGCGTTGCCAGCGCTGTCCACGCCGACGGAGCCGATCAACGACGCACCGTCGAAGAAGGTGACGGTTCCCGTGGGCACCGCCCCGCTGCCCGTGACCGTCGCGACGAGTGCGACCGTCTCACCGGAGACCGACGGGTTCGACGACGACGTCAGGCCGGTGGTCGTGTCGGTCCGATCGACGATCGTGTGCGACAGCACCGACGACGTCGACGGCAGGAACGAGGCGCTCCCCTCGTACGACACCGTGATGTTGTGCGAACCGACCGTGAGCAGCGACGTGGCGATCGACGCCTGGCCGTTGACCAGGGTCGCGGTGCCGATCGACGTGGCACCGTCGAAGAACTCCACGGTGCCGGTCGGATGCACCCACGCCCCGGAGACGGTCGCGGTGAAGGTCACCGACTGACCGACCCGCGTCGGGTTCGCCGAAGCCGTGACCCAGCTGGTGCTGGCGGCGCGGGCGATGTCCAACTGGAAGTCCTGTGTGACCGCGGGTCCGACGCCGTTCGAAGCAGTGAAGACGAGCGGGTACGTGCCGCTCGATCCGATCTCCGGCGTGCCCTCGAGCGCGCCCGACCCGTTGCCGTAGTCGGTGAAGGTCACACCGCTCGGCAGCGTCCCGCTGACCGACAACGCGGGTGCCGGGACGCCAGATGCAGAGACCCAGAAGGTGTTGGTGATGCCCGGGACGAACACGACCTCGTCCGCGGTCTGGAAGATGGGATGGGCGTCCACGTTGAGCGTGAGCGGAATCGAGTCCGACGTCGCGTTCGAGGCGTCGGTGACGCGGAACACGAGGTTGGTGTAGGAGCCACCGGCGTTGGCACCGACGGTGCCGCTGATCGTTCCCGTGGACGGGTCGAGCGACAGCCCCGACGGCAGCGTGCCTGACACCTTCGACCACGTGAACGGTCCGGTTCCGCCCGTGACCGCGAGCGTCGTCGAGTAGGCCGCACCGGACGTCGCCGGCGGCAGGGTCGTCGTCGCGATGCCGAGGCCGAGCGTGAAGGGAACGGTCACGAGCGCCTGGTCAGAGCTGGTGCGCACGCCGATGGTCTTCGATCCAGAGCTGGAGGCGTTGGTCACGTTCGGAGCGACGAGCTGGAGCGCGTGGCCCGCCGGCACGTCGCCGTACCCGTACACCGTCACCTCGTTGGTGCCGCCGCCGGCGACAGGACAGGTGTAGTACTCCTGGTCTGGGTTCGGCGTCGTGTCGATCAACCGGTAGCCGCAGTGGTTCGGGAACACCGTCCCCGGGGGCCCGGTCACGGTCACCGTCGAGTACTGATAGTTGAGAGCGCTCGTGTTGGTGAACCCGACGGTGTAGGTCGCATCGGTCGCACCGGGCAGGGTGTTGTCGATCGCCACGCCCGCGCCGGTCACCGCCGTCGGTCCGGCAAGGAGCCCGAACGTGGTGGACACCGGCGTGACGTCCGACGACGTGGACACCGAGACGGACCTCGGTCCCGCGGCTCCGGACGGGTTGACCACGTCGTCGATGATCAACTCCAGCGCGTGGCCGGCGGGCACGTCGGCGTAGACCTGCAGCTTCACCTCGTTCGTACCGCCGCCCTCCTGCGGGCACAAGCTGATCGAGACATCGGGGTTCGGTGTCGTGTCGATCAGCTGGTAGGAGCAGTTCACCGGGTACACGGTGCCTTCCGGACCGGTGAGCGTGATCGTCGAGTAGTAGTAGTTCAGCGCGGCCGAGTTGGTGAACGACACCGTGTGACGTGCTCCGGTCGCGCCGGCAACCGACGGGCGTGCGGTCATGCCCAGGCCGCTGATCGAGGACGCTGCGGTCAGGCCGAACGACGCCGTCACCGGCGAGCGATCCGATGACGTGGACACCTGGACGTCGCGCTGGCCCGCAACGCCGGTCGGGTTGACCACGTCGTTCGCCACCACCTTCACCACATGACCGGCCGGTACATCCGCGTAGGGCCGCAGCACGACCTCATCGGTGCCGGCTCCGCTGTCGGCGCACACCGAGCCCAGGTTCACGTCGGGTTCCGGCGTGGTGTCGTACAGCTGGTAGAGGCAGCTCCCCGGGAAGGTCGTCCCGCTCGGGCCCCGCAGGGTGATGGTCGAGTAGTAGTAGTTGAGCTGATGGGTCGAGGTGAACGTCGTCGTCCAGCGTGCACCGACCGAACCGGTTCCGGACGGCGACACCACCACAGACGCGGAGGTCACCGCGGTCGGCCCGGACTGCAGGGCCACGTTCGTGACCACGGGGATCGGGTCCGACGACGTCGAGACCTCCAACGGATAGGTGCCCGCCGTCGGCGGGTTGGTCACGTCGTCGGCGATCAGCTGCAGCGCATGACCGGCGGGCACGTCGCCGTAGATCTGTATTGCGACCTCGTCGGTGCCACCCCCGCTTGTCGGACACGATCCGACCTCCACATCGGGATCCGGCGTGGTGTCCAACAACTTGTACGAGCAACCGGTGGGGAAGACCATCCCGCTCGGTCCGTCGAGGCGGATCGTCGAGTAGTAGCCGTGGAGCTGGTGAGGAGCGGAGAAGTCGACGGTCCAGCGTGCACCGCTGGCGCCGGCCACGTCGGGCACCACCGAGGTGGTCACCCCGGTCACCGCGCTCGGCGCCGACAGGGTGAACCCGGCAACCGCGGGCGACGTGTCGGTCGAAGTCGCCAGCGTGAGCGTCTTCGAGCCGGACGTCGCCGCGTTGCCGACGTCGTCGGCGACGATCTGCAGCGCGTGACCGGCCGGGATCTCGGTCCAGACGTAGAGATCGATGTCGTTGGTGTCGTCACCAGGCGTCGCGCAGGCTCCCTGGAGGACGACGTCGGGGTTCGGTGTGGTGTCGATGATCTGGTAGCTGCACGAGTACGGGAACACGGTGCCGGCAGGGCCGGTTAACGAGATCGTGTCGTTCACCGACAGCGCTGACGTGTTGGTGAAGGCGATGCTGTACCGCGCCCCGGTGGCGCCGGCCACCGGCGGTTGCACCGAGACCGACAACGATCCCACCGTCGACGCACCGGCGGTGCCGATGCCGCCGAGCACGGCGGCGATGGTGGCCACGGCGACCACCGCCACCAAGTAGGAGCGGCCCCGACGATCCCCCAGCAAGGAAGCCATTGCTTCCCCCCTTCCCTCAACCTGCCGGTGAATCTACGACCGACCCCTACTGCACCGTCAAGGACTTCTGTCAAATCGGCCCCGACCCGCGGCGCGGTTCGCGGGTGTGCGGCGACCTCGTTGCCGTGCCCCAGCCTCCGGACCCAGCCGTCAGGCGCGCAGCGCGTCGAGCATCGCCGGGGTGTCGATCGAGAAGTGCGCGACGGCGGCCAGGCCGTCGCGGATCGTCCAACGATGCACCTCGGCCACGTCGAAGGGCGTACCGGTCCCGGCGACGGTGCCCCGGGTGCGACCGACCTCGATGACATCGCCGTCTGCCTCGAAGATCGCCTCGATCTCGACCGCGGAGTCGATGTGGGTGACGAGCGCGATGGCGAACTCGGTTACGCCCTCGTGACCGACGAACCGGCCGCCCCACGGCAGGCGGTCGTCCTGCACCACGACGCACCCGGGGTCGAACAACGACAACGCTGTCACGATGTCACGCTCAGCGAGCGCCGCGTAGATTCGGCGAACGACGTCGACGTCGGACGGAGCATCGGGGTCTGACACGGCGCCTCCTCGTTCGCTGAGGTGACTCGACGGTAGCGCCATCGCCGTCCTCTCGGCGTGCCTGAGCCTCGTTGTGCTGTGACTCGTGGAGCCCTGATCGACGACCACACACCGCGCACGCGACATCACGCTCGATGTGAAGGGTGTCACTGACGGTGCCGAACTGTTACGTTGCCCCGATCGCAAAGCGGAGGGAGGCCGACGTGGGATCGGTGCAGATGAAGAAGAGCGTCTCGATGAGGGCAGCGTTCGCGATCGGCATGGTCGTCGTCGCAGGGCTGGCGGTGGCGTGCGCCCCCAACCCCAACGATCCGGAGCCGACGCCCACCACGAGCACGATCCCGTGGGAGACCCCGACGGGTCAGTGGACCGGTTTCACGATGTCGTGTGAGGCCGACGTGCTCGGCACGAAGTACCCGTTCACCCAGCCGGCGTCGATGAACGTCAACACGCCCTCGACAGTGGTGCAGGGCTCCACGTTCGAGATGATCGTGGCGCCGGGCCCGTTCGTGATCCCGGTCAACGTGTCGGGCTACGACCTGGCCGCCATGTCCGACATCACGATCCGGTTCCCGCTGTCGCCCAACCTGACGTGGGTCGACGGCGTGATGTCGGCGAGCACGAACACCGGCACCGGCTACCCGAGCATCAGCTTCGACGGGACCGACGTCGTCTACAAGGTGCCCGGACCGTTCACACCCGGTGCCACCGTGCAGATGCCGCTCGTCAAGCTGTCGGTCACAGCCTCCGGCCCGGTCGGCAGCAGCGCCGAGGTGAAGATGCGATCGCTGTCCGCGACGGCCAGCGTGGCGATCCTCGGAGTACCCAGCGTGTGCACGCCACCGAACCAGGTGTTCGGGACCACGACGATCACCGGCGCCGCCACCTGATCTTCGGATCTCAACGGAGCTCCAACGAGCTGAGAGGCCGGGTGCCGCAAGGTGCCCGGCCCCCTGCGTCATTGCGGGCGGACCGGGCGGCGGTTGGGGATCCTG
>JACDJB010002424.1_pt1 | contig 13474 bp, 11 predicted proteins | sample 7454121 | NCBI WGS metagenome assembly JACDJB01 (sample SAMN14253290, study PRJNA609438) | sludge metagenome | isolation source: sludge after 25d culture with pyrite | collected 2018-12-20 | reverse complement strand
GGCGCCAATCCATAAGTCTAAATCAGGGTTAACCGGATTTTTGATTAATACCGGAATGTCTGTTCCTTCCAACGCATCTGCAATTTCCTGTACAGCAAAAGGATTAGCTGTGGTGCGGGCGCCTATCCAGATCATATCCACATCAGCCGCAAGGGCCTCACGTACGTGTTTGGCAGTAGCCACCTCTGTGGCGACATACATGCCCAGCTCTTCTTTTACTCTTTTCAACCAGGGGAGTCCTTCGGCTCCGATACCTTCGAATCCTCCGGGTTTAGTGCGGGGTTTCCAGATACCTGCTCTGTATATCTTGATGCCTAATGCATTCAACTGACGGGCAGTTTCCATGACTTGTTCTTCTGTTTCTGCCGAACAGGGACCGGCAATAACCAGCGGACGCTTTGCGTCGATGCCGGGAAGTAAAATTGATTGTAATTCCATTTTTTAATTTTTATAACCACAAAAGGCACAAAAGGAAGACTAAGGAAACACAAAAGACAATTTTTTAAATCGATTTTGCTGTTTATTTACTCATTCCATTTTATCCATATGTGATATTTGTTTTTTGTCTTTATTAATGATTCAGTTTTTATTAAATGATTACAGAAAAACTTTTGTGTTTCCTTAGTCTTCCTTTTGTGCCTTTTGTGGTTCATGAAGAACTCTTTGTAATGCCTCCGCCAACATTCCTTCCGGACAACACAGCGATATACGCACATACCGTTTTCCTTTGTCGCCAAAAATGAAACCGGGAGTGATAAAAACATTTTTTCCGTACAGTATTTCATCTGCGAGTTCTCCCGAGTCTTTGTATCGGTCTGGTATTTTAGCCCAGATAAACATACCTACCTGTTTGGCATCGTACGAACAGTTCAGTGTCTCCACGATTTGTAAAGCCAATACACGCCTTTTGGCATAGACAGCATTCATTTCATCATGCCATGCTTTTGTGTTCTGCAGGGCTTTCGTTGCTGCTACCATCATAGGCCGGTACATCCCCGAATCTACATTCGACTTTACTTTTAGTATCCACTGTACGAATTCGGAATTTGTTGCAAGCATTGCCATACGCCATCCGGCCATGTTGTGCGATTTGCTCATGGAGTTCAGTTCGATGCATATATCTTTTGCTCCAGGAACTGAAAGTATACTCAGCTTATCATCATTCAGGATAAAACTGTAGGGATTGTCATTACAAATCACAATGCTGTGTTTTTTCCCGAAAGCCACCAGTTTTTCAAATAGCTCCATATTGCCATTGGCGCCGGTCGGCATATTCGGGTAATTCACCCACATGAGTTTAACGTTTGACAAATCCATTTGTTCGAGTGCTTCAAAATCGGGTTGCCAGTTGTTTTCTTCGTCCAGATCATAGCTGATGATATTGGCTTCGCAAATGCGACTGGCAGAAGTGTAGGTCGGATATCCGGGGTTGGGAACCAATACGCTTTCCCCGGGGTTTACAAATGCCAGCGTAATGTGCAGAATACCCTCCTTGGAGCCGATAAGTGGCTGTATTTCAGTCGCAGGATTTAATTCAATACCATACCACTGTTTGTACCAGGCAGCAAAACCGTTGCGTAATTCAGGAATACCGACATAACTTTGGTAGCCGTGTGTGTCGGGTTTTTGCGCTTCTGCACAGAGTGCTGCTATTGTCTCTGCCGATGGTGGCAGGTCGGGGTTTCCTATCCCCAGATTAATCACCTTTTTTCCTGCAGCATTCATTTCAGCCACTTCCCGTAACTTTTGCGAGAAATAATATTCTGAAACGGTATTTAATCTATTGGCGGGTTTGATGTTCATTTGTTATTATGTCTAACGACAAACGTCTAACGTCTAAGGTCTTCGATTTGTCGTGTTTTAATTTTTCCTCTTATCTAAATAAATATGTATTTGTCATTAGTCTTTAGACTTTAGTCGTTTGACCTTAGACGTTTGTCGTTACTCCGGCGTCTTACCTTCCTGATATTCGCCCAACAATTGAAAATCTTTCAATAGCGGCCGAACGGCATCCAGTGATTGGTGGTATCGTTCGTAATTATCAAAAGTGAGGCTGATATAAAACTGATATTCCCATTCTCTTCCTACGATTGGCAGTGACTGGATTTTTGTCAGATTTACCCGATAAAAAGATAAAATGGAAAGCACTTTGGCTAAACTTCCTTCTTCGTGTGGTAGTGTGAATACCATCGATGATTTGTTCAACCTGATGTCTTTTGTCATTTTCTCAGCCAGCTCGGGTGCAGCTACAATCAGAAAGCGGGTAAAATTCCGTTTGTTTGTCTCAATTCCATCAGCAATGATTTCTAATCCGTATTTCTCAGCAGCAAACCGGCTGCAAATGGCTGCTCTTCCCAAGATCGTGTTTTCAGCAATTTCTTTGGCCGAAAGGGCAGTGTCATCACTTTCTACAGCCCTCAGGTGATGATGCTGCTCAAGAAACTCCTCGCATTGCATCAGGGCAATGGGGTGAGAGTGTACCTCCTTTATTTCGTTTATACCTTGTCCGGGCATCGCGGCAAGTGTATGTGAAATCCGTAGTTTATGCTCACCGATAATTAAACTGCCGCTTTCCCGTAAAAGATTATGATTTTGCAATAAACTCCCTGCTATGGTGTTTTCTATGGCGATTATACCCAGTACATCCGGATCTTCATTCATAACGTTGAATACATCTCTGAAAGTTACGCAGGGTACTATCTCTATTTCTTCACCGTTAAAGTACTGTCGGGCAGCAATCTCGTGAAATGCTCCGCTTACTCCCTGTATGGCTACTCTTTTCATATCCGTTTAAATTAAAAAATCCCACTCAAGTATTGAGCAGGATTCTTATTAATGTATCATATTTGTTCTTAGATTCTACATACAATTATCCTGCTCTCACCTTTTAAAGTAAAAGTAAAAATAAAAGTATGTAAAAAATCGTGTCATTTTCGTTTTGTTTATGGCACAAAAGTAATACTTTTTCAATAAACTGCAATTTTTTCTGAAAATATTTTTATTCTATTGCGGGTTTATATCGAGAATTATGTGTTTTCATTGGAAAATTCAATGATTAGCCATTGAATCAGTATTAATTTATATGGACATCGTATTGTTTTGTAAGAAAATAAGGTTCTTGGTGATTATTAAATAAGATGGTAATTTCAAATTGGTTTTGTAACAATTCAATTTCTGGATTACATCAATTTTCAATGATATAATCTGAAACTTCCTTTTATGTATTTTTTTGTATACCTGAAATTTCAGAAAAAAGTGCTTAAATACTCAAAATGCCCCTAAAACCCTCTGTATAAAAGGATTTCAGTAGATTGTTCAAAAATCTAACAAAGTTTTATCAAAGTTCTAACAAAGTTCTAACAAGAAATGATAAAATATTAACGAAAAAACACAGTGTTTGACATTATTTAACGCGAAAAGAGTGATAATTTTTTAATCGGAGCAAAAATTCTTTCAATTAATCTTCTGTTTTCGGTAATAATTTCGGCTGTTGCCGATAAACTTCCACTTAATTTCAGTTCCTTTTTGGTAGTTGTCACTAATTTCTTGCCAATTTTCACTTCAACAAGGTAGCTTTCACGTTCCTGAATCGGTGATATTTGTTGGGTAATGCCGTTGATATGTCCGAACTCCAGGTAGGGGTAAGCGGTTATTTTAATGATTACCTGCTGGCCGGAATGTATTTTACCGGCTCCTTTTGCAGGGACTTCAACAAATGCAATCCACTCGTTATTAGTTTTTTGTATTGAAGCCTCGCCACTGATGATGTCCGGGTAATTGAAAAAGAAACTACCGGAAATGAGGATGGCCAAAATGGCGCAGATAACAGATGTCCCATACCGAACCAGTGCTTTCGGTGGCCGGGCTAAGATTTCCTGTACCTCACGGCTCCTGAGTTCTATGTTATTATTTTCCAGGTTCATATCGTTAGAGTTCAAGTTGGTTTTTAACTAGGTGATAATAAGCGCCTTTCTTCTTTGTGAGACTTTCGTGGGTTCCTGTTTCAACAATCTCGCCATTGTCGAGCACTACGATTTGATCTGCATTTTTAACGGTACTGAGCCGATGTGCTATTACTATAGATGTCCTGCCTTCGAAGAATCTGCCTAAGTTGTCCATGATGATTTTCTCGTTGTTTGTGTCCAATGCGTTGGTGGCTTCATCTAAAAATACGAACTCCGGATTCTTGTAAATCGCTCTGGCAATGAGGATTCTCTGCTTCTGACCCTGACTGAGCGCATGTCCTTCGGATCCGATTTTAGTATCGTATTTTGATGATAATGTTTCGATGAAAGGTCTGATGTTGGCTGTATTTACAGCGCTTAATAGCCTGTCTTTGTCAATTTCTTCGTCACCTGGTGCAATATTCCGGGCTATGCTATCGGTAAAAATGTATCCTTCCTGCATCACTACACCACAATTCTTTCTCCATTCACGCATGTTGTAGTGTGATAAACTGTTGCTGCCCAGTAATATATGTCCCTGTTGCGGTTTGTAGAAACCCAGTAATAATTTCATCAGGGTAGTTTTGCCACTTCCACTCATTCCCACAATGGCAGTCTGTTTTCCGGAGGGAATATGTAGGTTTATGTTTTTTAAAACAGGTTTTCCAGCTGAGGTCGTATCGTAAGCAAATGTCAGATCGTGAATTATAATGTCCTGTTTATCAGGGACAATGTGAGTCTGATCGGGCTTGTCATCATCTTCATCGTCTTTGGTATAAACTTCGCTGAGCCTTTCGATGCTAAGGCGCGCATCCTGTGATTCCCGATAGAAGTGGATCAACTGATCAATTGGGCTGTTGAGTTGCCCCAGAATGTATTGCACTGAAAGCATCATGCCCAGACTCATATTGCCGTCGATCACGAATTTGGCAACCAGTGCAGTAATGATGATATTTTTGGTTTGATTGATGAAAATAGCCCCTGAATCCTGATACTGACTTAATGCCAATCCTTTGATCCTCAGCTTGAAGAGCTTAGCTTGTATTCTTTCCCATTCCCATCTTTTTTGTTGCTCACAAGCGTTTAGCTTGATTTCCTGCATGCCGGTAATCAGTTGAATTACGTTGCTTTGATTGGCGGCTTGTTGTGCAAAATTCTTGTGATCCAGCGCTTCTCTTTTTTTCATAAACAGGCTAACCCAAAAGAAATACAGCAGACTGCCCACTAAGAAAATCAGGAAAATAGTTACATTGTAAAACAAAAGGATTAGTGTGAATATCACGATGTTAAATAGCCCAAACAAAATGTTCAGGGTGGAGTTTGTAAGGTAATTCTGGATACGGGTATGATCACCCATGCGTTGTAACAAATCACCGGTCATTTTAGTGTCGAAGTAGCCCATGGGTAACCGCATCAGCTTAGCCAGAAAGTCGGAAATCACTGAAATGTTGACCCGGGTTCCGATGTGCAGCAGTATCCAACCCCTTATGAATTCAACGGTTGAGGCGCTAAACACCAGTACCAACTGGGCAATCAGGACAAGATATACATAGCCGATGTTTTGTGCCGAAACTCCGAAATCGACTATAGACTGGGTGAGGAAAGGGAGTAAGAGCTGCAACAGGCTGCCAAAAAAAAGCCCGAGAAATAACTGGAATATCAGTTTTTTGTAGGGTTTCAGGTAAGAAAAAAGAAATGAGAATCCTTTACTGGTCTTGGTTTTGTCACCTTCTTTCTTGAAAAACTCCGGAGTAGTTTCCAATAACAAAGCTATCCCCACATCTTCTCCGTCACTCTTAGTACTAAGCCAACAGCGGCAGAATTCTTCTTTGGTGTATTTTAATTTTCCGGCTCCCGGATCTGCTACATAAATAATGTCTTTCCCGTTTTTTTCGCGGATGTCATAAACTACGACGAAATGTTGTTGGTTCCAGTGGACAATGCAGGGAAGAGGAGCTTCTTTTTTTAATTCTTCGAAGTTTACATAAACGCCTACCGTACGGAAACCAAGCTTCTCAGCGGCTTCACTGATACCCAGTAAAGAAACACCTTCACGACTGAAGTGGGATTTTTCACGGAGTCCTTCGAGGGAGTATTGCCTGCCGTAGTGTGCTGCAATCATGCGCAGGCAGGTCGGACCGCAATCCATTGCATCATGTTGGTGGTAGAAGGGAAATTTATTCATGAAATAATCATAATACCTGGAAAATAAACATTTAAGGCATTGTTATCCAAGTTTATGCATTTTATGTTTACTCAAATCAATTCTATTTACAAAGTTACAAATGTAGAAATAATTTTGATAAACCCTGTAAATAAGTCAACTTAAGATTTTATGAGTAATATGATTGGAATGATCATTCTCTTACATGAACTCTAACCTTACTACCATCAGGTAAAGTAATGATTACATAATAACCACCACCTATCGTACTATTTAACTCGTCTGAAGAAAGTTTTCTGAAGTTATTTATTGTTTTCATAATGCTTGTATTTGTATATTTTTTGTATTTTATTCTCTTACATGTACTCTAATCTTGTTCCCATTAGGCAATGTAATAATTACATAATAACCTCCCCCCCATTGTGTTGTTTAATTCGTTAGAAGAGAGTGTTTTAAAGTTATGTGCTGTTTTCATAATAATTAGTGTTTAGTGATTTTAAATTTTATTCTCTCACATGTACTCTAACTTTACTACCATCAGGTAAAGTAATTATTACATAATAACCTCCTCCTAAAGTTTCATTTAATTGCTCAGTTGTCAACTTTTTGAAGTTGTTCGATTTTGTTGATTTCATAACACATTATGTTTAAATTGGTTTGACTCTGCAATGTTAATACATTAATTTTAAATACAAATGCTCAAAACCTTATCAAAATTTTACTAAAGTTCTAAATAAAAATCATTTGTTAGAATTTTGATAAAAAAATTTTATCTTTGCTGCACAATACAAACATTGATTGCATATATATTCACAACAATAAAATGTCAACAAAATATATTTCTTATATAGCAATCGTATCTGTTGTGTTTATCTTATTAACACAGAGTTATTTGGTTTTTGATTATTTTCAAACCGTCAGGTATGCATTAATTAGGGAGTCAGATGCAATTTTAAAGGATGCTTTTAGAAGCGACTTAAATCAACGAAATAGAAGTTATTTGAAATTTATTCAAGAAGATAGTATAAATAGTTCTGAAAAAGCAGATGCTGAAAATGTTGACAAAGTGATGGATTTTGATATGCGTGATGCAAAATTAGATGATAGTAGTGTTTTAAATAAGTTTGATATTATCATGCATGTTTTTTTAAGTCAACTTGCACCTATAAATGTAAATAAGATTGATAGTGTAACAGGTGAAATACTTGAAAGCAGAGATATACATTCAGACTTTTCAATCCAACTTATAAATCCTAAAACCCATGAAGTATTAGCAAGTTCAAAGGATTATACCGGTAGTTCTTTTCTTGTTATTCCTTCACAACTATATCCGCTTGATTTTGAGGAAAAAGAGGCTTTGCAGTTAATTCTCATCAATCCGTTTTCAGAGATTATGAAACGTATGGCGCTGATGTTACTGGGTTCGATTATTTTTTCTGTGATTTCACTGCTGGCTTTCAGATTCCTGATTTTAACATTGGCGAAACAAAAGAAACTGGTGAAGTTTAAAAATGAATTTTTGAGTAATATTGCACATGAATTGAAACGGCCGGTTTCGAGTCTGATTGTGAATTTAGATTGTTTGAAGGAACCGGAGGTCTTTGGTAATGAGGGTATGCGTGATATGATGCTGAATAATTCCGTGAATTCTCTTACAGAGCTGAATGGAACCATCAGTATGATTGTAGGTTTGGCAAAGGTGGAAGAGGGCTTGCTGGTACTGAACAAACTGCCGGTCAATCTGGTTAAACTCATTGACGATCTGAAGAGTAGATTTATCAGCTCCCTTACCAAGAAAATAACAGTAAACACCCATTACGAAACAGAGGAAATAATCATAACTGGCGATGGATTGATGTTAACACAATGTTTTGCAAATCTGATAGATAATTCTATCAAATATTCAAAACAACAGGTAAATATTGATATTTCGGTATTAATTCATGCTAATACGGTTGAGTTGAACTTTAAGGATAATGGTATTGGTATACCGGCAGATAAGGTGAATAGTGTTTTTGAAAAGTATTCACGGGTTGATAACAACGTTAAAGTCAATGGGTTTGGAATCGGACTCAATTATGTGAAAACGATTATAGAAAAACATGGAGGAAGTATTGGTGTAACCAGTGAATTGGGTGTGGGGTCTAACTTTAAAATAATTTTACCAAAAAAATAAGACACAAATGAAACGGACATGAAATAATTTAGTCAATTATTAGCTTAAATGATAAATTGTTGGATTATTTCATCGAGAGTTCCATTCGACAACAAAAAAATAAAATTTAAACGAATGAAAAAGATCTTGGTTGTAGAAGATGATCTAAACTTGGGGACCGCTTTGGTTGGATTCCTGGAGATGCAAAAGTATGAGGTCTATTATGTGAGTAACGGAGATGAAGCTATTGCCGAATTTCAACAGTTCTCTCCCGACCTGGTTACATTGGACGTAATGCTGAATTGTAGTATTGATGGATTTGAGATTGCGCGTAAAATCAGAAAATTCAGTGATGTGCCTATTATTTTCACGACCTCACGTGACGGAAATGAGGATTATGAAATTGGATTCGGAATTGAGAATAGTGATTATGTACGCAAACCCTATCGTTTAGTTGAGTTGATGCTCCGGATAAACAAAATGGTAGAAGCCGAAATGACCTCTGCCGCCGCAGCCAATGATAATCAATTCCGGATAGGCAGGTTTAAATTCTTTCCTGATGAACAGTCGCTTAAGTTTGATAAGGGTGACATTCATTTGAATCACCTGGATTCTGTAGTGCTGGCCTTACTTTGCCGAAATAAAGGTAACTTTATGTCACGGGAGGAGATTATTAAAATTGTATGGCAGGTTGAAGAAACCAGTTCCAAAGAAGCAGCTTTGTATAATTCGATTTCCAGATTGAAGAAATATCTTTATAATGATGACCAGGTCGTAATTGAGAACAAAATTCGTTTGGGTATCAGGCTTCGCGATTATGAAGAAGGAGAGAAGCGGGACTAATTTGCATATAATCATAAGAAACGCCCTACTGTTATATAGCAGTAGGGCGTTTTCAATATTGCAAACTAATACGTTTTTTATTGAAGCTTGGCAAGCGCTTTCTTAATTCTATCAAATGCTTTAACCAAATTTTCGTCGGATGTCGCATAAGAAAGACGAATGCAGTTTGGTGCACCGAAAGCGCCACCGCCTACACAGGCAACGTGACCTACTTCAAGCAGATACATAGCCAGATCTCCCGAATTTTCAATCTTTCTTCCTTCAAAAGATTTTCCGATGTATGCACCTGCATCAGGGAAAATATAGAATGCGCCTTGTGGTTCGCTTAATTTCAAACCGGGAATCTGAGACGCAAGCTCAACAACCAGTTTTTTTCGACGTTCGAAAGCGACACGCATTTCTTTTACGCAGGATTGATCGCCGGTATAAGCTGCTTCCGCAGCTTTTTGTGCAACCGAGCATGGTCCCGAGGTGTATTGACCCTGAAGAGTATTACAGGCGGATGCGATCCATTTTGGAGCGGCAATCCAGCCGATACGCCAGCCGGTCATGGCATAACCTTTGGAAACACCATTGATAATTACTACGCGATCACGTATGTTTTCAAACTGGGCAATACTTTCGTGGGCGCCCAGATAGTTGATATGCTCGTAGATTTCGTCAGATAAAATATAAATATTCGGATATTTAGCCAGTACGTCAGCCAGACCTTTTAATTCTTCTTTGGTATAAACGCTTCCAGTCGGGTTCGATGGAGAACAGAGAATAAGCGCTTTAGTCTTTGGCGTGATAGCCGCTTCAAGCTGAGCCGGAGTCATTTTGAAATCCTGCTCGATGCCGGCAGAAACAATTACAGATTTCCCATCTGCCAGGGTCACCATTTCCGGATAACTTACCCAGTACGGAGCAGGAATAATTACTTCATCACCTTTGCCTATAATAGCGAGCAACACATTACAAACCGACTGTTTAGCTCCGTTCGAACATACTATTTGTTCCGGTTTGTAATCTAAACCGTTTTCATTCTTCAGTTTTGCACAAATGGCATTGCGCAAAGCAGGATAACCGGGAACCGGAGAGTAGAAAGAAAAGTTGTCATCCACTGCTTTTTTAGCAGCTTCTTTTACGTGGTCGGGCGTGTAAAAATCTGTTTCTCCTACACTCAAATTAATGACATCGATACCCTGAGCTTTCAACTCGTTGCTTTTTTGTGACATGGCCAGCGTTTCTGAAGGAGAAAGGGCTGCCAAACGGTCTGATACTGGAAACATAATTTATCGGTGTTTTTGTTTTGTTGTTATTTCTGGCCACAAAGATAAATAAAAAAAGCAATATTTCATGATATTCTCCAAATCAGCATATAAAAGTAAATGAATTTTAATAAATTATGACAAAATAACATCTGGATGACTTATTTGATAAGTTTTAATCCCGAGGTAGCCGATTCATCATTGGGTCTGAGTGTGATAGCGTGATTGAAAAGGATACTGGCTTCTGCCTGTTTTCCAAGATTAAGTTTGGTCCATGCCAGCATAATGACAGAGTCGTAATCAAGAGGATACAAATTTACTACCTTTTCAAAGAGTTTTACCGCGTTCAGGTAGTCTTTCCTGTTGTAGTAAATGACTCCTAACCAGTAGTTTGCAATCGTGTTTTGTGGGTCAATTTTCAGGATCTGGTGGTATTGCTGTTTGACTTTTTCCCACTGTTCAGTTGCACTGTATGGTTTTACAATACCGAAACGTGCCTCAATTGAATAGGGTTTAAGTCTGATAGCATTGAGGTAGTATTTCTCCGCTTCAGCATGTTGTCTTGATAAGTAATGCAGCCATCCCATCCGGATGTTAACAAAGTAATTATCAGCTTTATAAACTTTCTTTAGCTCATTAATTGCTATAGTGTACTTGCCTGTTTTCTCTGCTTCGTAACTTTTGTAAAAAACCTGTTGCCAAATTGCCTGATTCTGTGCACTTATTATCATAGCCATAATAAGAAAACACACAGTAACTGTTTTCCGAATTATATTTTCCATATCAAACCCCCTGTAATTGAATGTTGATTATATGTCATATCAGTTGTTAATAGCTCTTTTGTATCATAATTGTAATTCAAATATATCGTCAGGGGCTTGATTATATACCAAAACCCGGAGATGCCTGATCTGAAAATGGTTGGGTCTGGTGAATTATAAAAGTACAAGCCATTGTTGTCAATGAATTGATTGAGATTTCCCAGATTTACATAAGCTTCAGTCCACAACCGGTTGAAGAGCATAATTCCGGCCGTTTGCTTAATTACATTTCGCCCGTAACTATAATTTTGCCCTGTACTATAATTCAGCCCTGTTTCAATAATTCTGTAGTAAGATGTAGTCAGATTTATATTGTTTCTTCCTGCTGAATTTATACCCAGATGTATCCCTAACTGTTTAGATCCGAGCCAATCGTTGTCGAACGAAGCTCCCGACAATGCCAGATCGAAACGGTTCAGTTGTTGTGTTATCTTCCCGTAAAAGATATTTCCGGGATAGTAAAAGGAGTCAGAACCATATATCACCTTCGAACCAACAGAATGATAGCCGATACTGATGTTGGTTTTTGCGGTTGGATTCCAGCCTAATAAAACAAAATATTCATTTTGCCTGGTTTGTGTTGTATCCGTGTTTTGATTAAAAGTGGAGATACTTTGATATAAGCTTAATTTGTATCCAATCTGACTGTTAAGTCCGAGACGCATATAGTAGGCCTGATGTATGTCAGGATTATCCGGCATTTTAAAGCTATATTCCAGATCAATCGCGTCGGTTATCCTGAGTCGCTTTTCCCCTATTTCTTTCAAATTCGATTCAGAAAGCCGGGATGCATGGAATCTTGCAAAAGCTGTTCTACCGGTATTTTGGCCATTGTAGTAAAGATACAAACGGGATATTTCATCTGCAGGATCATAATCCAATGCTTTTTCGTAATGCAGCATGCTTTTATAAAACTGTTTTTTTATAAAATAAGCGTATCCCACCCGTTGCTGAAGCCATTTAAAGTCAATGTTATTTCTTTTTGCCAGTTCAGCAGTTTCAATCAGTCCGTCCCAATCTCCAGCGGTAAACTGAGCATAGCTCAGGCTGTCAATTGATGTAATAGAAGTCTGATCATTTGCATAACCATGCAAACCGTAAAAAACCAGTAAAAGAGCAATTATATTGATTAATTTCATACCTGATTTATATGAGCCTTTTTGCATGAATAACTTTCTTGTCCGAAATATAATCAAAAGAGTCGAGTCCATGTTGGTTTATCCTGATCTTACTTTTAGCCTTGACTGATTTTTTTCCAAAAGTTGAAATACTAATTTCAGTCTTAATCTCTATCTCAGATGTGTCGAGCGAATGATCTATTTGTTCGACTTTTTCAGTATAACCTGCTTTCAGAAAATTAAAAAATGGTGCAGTAAAGTCATTCAGACTACTTATAAGTTTTTTATTTTCAAGTAAATGAATCGGGATGTTATCGTCTACAGGGATATTAGTCTCTGATAATAATACTTTATAAGCAGATAAGAAAAAATAATAAAGCAATGATTTCCGGCTGCCGTAAAATGCCGTAAAGTAAAACATCATGTTGTCGCAGGTGTAGTAGGCAACTGCATCCGTTTCCCTGCTGTGAAGATATTTGTAGTTAAATGCATCAGTATAGGCATCCCAGTGCTCGGTTTTTTCATTGCCATTCTCATCCTTGGTATATATTTTCAGATTGGTATCCGGTAATATGTTGAATGCGTTGTACAAAAAAGGATGTTGACGTAGATTTGTAACCACAGTATTCACTTCAGGTCTTGAGAATTGTTCCAGACTTTTATTTTGTATGTTGATGAAATAAGAGATTGGGTAATCAACCGTTTTAGAACCAATAACCGGATAATGTTGCAGTTGAAAATGCAGGTGTGGATAGGGCGATCGACCAGAGTTTCCACATTGTGCCACAACATCTCCGCATTTTACGAAATCCCCTTTTTTTACTTTAACAGATCCTTTCTTCAGGTGTGAGATTTGTGAATATAATCCTGTTATATGTTGAACAACAATGCTATTTCCCCAATTGTGAGTTGTGTTGACTTCTCCGATTGCATTGTCCTCGATATGCTCTACAACATCCATTACAAATCCATCAGCAGGAGCAGTAACCGGTTTTCCAAAACAATAGTAGTCGTCACATGTCAAACCTGTTGATTTGTAAGATTTCTTTTCATCGTCCAGAACCATAAAATCAAATGCTTTACCCCATTCATCTTTATGAGTAAATGCTCCGTCGTGTCCCTGAGTTACAGTCCATTCTCCCCAAAATGGCAGTTGAACCGGATAGAATAGGAATCTGT
>JACDJB010002423.1_pt1 | contig 13475 bp, 9 predicted proteins | sample 7454121 | NCBI WGS metagenome assembly JACDJB01 (sample SAMN14253290, study PRJNA609438) | sludge metagenome | isolation source: sludge after 25d culture with pyrite | collected 2018-12-20 | reverse complement strand
TGCGGAACGACATTTGCTGGTCGGTGTTCGACTGCCGGTTATAGTTTATATTTATGTAAACGAGCTAAATCCATCTCATGACGACAGTGAGACGCCGGGATAGCCAATGGTTGAAGGTTTGTTGCGCGGCGACCCGAATGCTTGCATCGGGAAGGATGAAGCAGAATGTCGGCGATATGTGGAAGTTTTCACCCAAAATAGGGCCGATTGACCTTATAGATAAAGCATTTATAGATGGCACAAATTACGCCAGGGCGTTCGTTTAAAAATCTGTGAAATCTGTGAAATCTGTGTAATCTGTGGTTGCTTCCTCTATTAGATGGGGGCTTGAACTGCGGGGGAACCATGGACAATACAATAGCCATTGCCCGCCGGGGAAGGAGGGCTGTTGCGATTCTCATCTCGGTTGCAGCGATCATCGGCCTCATGCTGTCGGCATCGGCCGCACGCGACGCCGCGCTGCCGGCCTGGGCCGAGCCGTATCCGCTGCTGGACACCGTTGTCCAAACCGAGAGCAGCCACCTCATCACTTCGGCCGCCCTGGAGGACAGATTTCTCTTTTTCCGCTATGGACCCTACGCCAACGGCGTCGATTCGATGGAGTTGTGGAGCACCGACGGCACAACCGCGGGCACACTTCGTCACGAACGGCGGGTTGCCTGGAACCCGGCCGATATGGTGACGTTGGGTGAATCCGTCTTGTTCGCGGCCGAAGCGCCGGACACAGGGCGGGAACTGTGGATCACCGAGGGCCTGGGCGGGGCGCGCGTACTGGTCGACATCAAGCCCGGCGCTGAATCCTCTTATCCCGGTCTACTCACCCGCGTTGGCGACTACGTTTACTTTCGGGCAACTGACGCGCACCAGGGAGACGCGCTGTGGCGCACCGACGGCACAGCCGACGGCACAATCAGGATCAAGACCTTTGCCTATGAGGGATATTTCGCCGGAAATGTCATTGAAGAGTTGGCCGGCGGTGTCGACCATTTATATCTATGGGCTAAAGATGAAGCCGGCGCGCCGGCGTTCTGGAGCAGCGACGGAACGCCGGAAGGGACTGTCGCTCTCCACACCTACGATCCAAATACCAACTTGCCTTTACCGCCGCGACTGATGGCGCTCGGCGACCTCGGCTTCGCCTACAGCGGCCAGGAATTATGGCGTAGCGACGGAACGCCGGAAGGGACGTTCCAAATTACCAACGCACCTCTGCCGACCTGGACTTTCTACATGGCTGCCGGGGATTCCGTCCTGTACCTGATCGCCCACGATTGGTCGGAGGATAAGGGCGAACTCTGGCGCAGCGACGGAACCGTGGTCGGAACGACCATGGTGGCCGACATCGGCGGCGGCCGACTGGAAAACGAGTTCGTCACAGTCGGCGACAGGCTATTTTTTGTCCATGCAGACGATCCGAACGCCGACCCATACGGAGTCGAGTTGTGGACTAGCGACGGCACGACCGGCGGCACAAAAATGATCAAGGATATCTACCCGGGGCCGGATGGTAGTCATCCGTATAGCCTGGTCGCGGTAGACGACGAGGTCTATTTCAGCGTTAAAGGCGAGGCGGAACTATGGCGCAGCGACGGCACGACCGCCGGAACCCAACACGTCGTGCTCAATACCGGCGATCCGATCATGCCGTTCGTCTGGCCCAAAGCAGCCTTTAATAACCGCCTGATCGTCATGGTGGCCGACAATACCCACGGCCGCGAGCCGTGGATCAGCGACGGAACACCCCAGGGTTCGTACATGCTGGCGGACGCAAACCCCGGCAACAGCGACCCCAGCTTCCCGACCAGCCTCACCTTCTACAACAATCGGCTCTACTTCGTCGCCCAGGGAGGTCTGTGGATGAGCGAGGGCGAGGAGAACGCGGCGGTGCAACTTGTCCAGGCCCAGGGAGGTGATTGGTACGTGACCCAATTCGGGCCGGGCTTGGCCGGCAGCAACGGCTTTATCTACTTCACGGTCGAGGACTACACCACGCACAGCGTGGAGCTATGGCGCAGCGACGGCACTGTCGCGGGATCGATCCGTCTGCAACAGGTGGGCGAAACGTACATTAGCGATCCCGTTCGCGAGATGACCGATTTGAACGGCACGCTCTATTTTCTGGCGAGCGAGGGACCAACCTATAACACCATATGGCGCAGTGACGGCACGCCGGCCGGTACGTTCCCTCTGGATTTGTTCCCGTCAGGAGTTAACCCCGCCGATGTACGCGACCTCACGGCCGCCGGACCATCCCTTTACTTCGCGGCGGCGGCCGGCGACTATAGCAGCGAACTCTGGCGAACTGACGGCACGCAGGCGGGCACAGGGCTGGCCGACATCAATCCCGGCCCGCCCGGTTCAAACCCCACCAACCTGACCGACTTGAAAGGCGACCTCTTCTTTGCCGCCGATGACGGCCGACGCGGCGTGGAATTGTGGCTCAGCGACAGCACGGCGGACGGAATCTATCTTGTCAAGGACATTAACCCCACACCCGGCGGCTCGTCTTCGCCCGGCTCGCTGGTCGTCATGCACGATGTACTCTACTTCCTGGCAGATGACGGCACCCACGGCGTGGAACTGTGGCGCAGCGACGGCACGGCCGCCGGAACATACCTGGTCAAGGACGCGATTCCGGGCAGCGGCCACCCGCCGGCACTGGAGTTGGTGGCCGGGCAAGATCGGGTCTTCTTTCGCGCCGGGACGGCGACAACCGGCTACGACGTCTGGATCAGCGACGGCACGGCCGCAGGCACGACCCGCGTCCAGACTCCAGTCGGTGATGGCGGCGGCGATTATCCGACAAAGCTGACGGCCGTGGACAACGTCGTGTTCTTTGTTCTCTATCCCGCTAATGATCACCTGTATCGAAGCGACGGCACGGCGGCGGGGACGTTCGCGCTGAACGAGGCATTTCCGTTCTTCGATCACCACGATCCCTGGTTCTTGACCAGCGCCCCCGGCCGCCTCTTCTTCTCGGTCGATAGCGCTGAATATGGCCGTGAACCATTCATCCTTCTGACTTCGCTCGTTACTTTCTCGCCCGACTTCCTGTATCTTCCGGAAGGAGGCGTGGCCAAGCAATTCACCGTCGCTCTCAACCGGCCGCCCTCGGCCGACGTCAGCGTAGTGCTCAGCGGCAGCGAGTCGCTGGAAATTATCCCGGCCGCGCTGACTTTCACCTCGACCAACTGGCAGACGCCTCAGACAGTGAGGGTGCGGGCGCCGGGAGATACGCCCGATCAGGGCACGCATCCAGCCGAGATTTTGCTGGCAGTCAGCAGCCCCCACGCCTTATTCAACGACAACACGCACGCGCTGCCTGTGCTCATCCGGCAGTGGCGCTATGCCTATTCGCCAATGATTACGCGATAGCGAGCATACTGTCGGTCAGGCGATGCTCCTGATCATCCTTTCCTGCACACGATATTAAAGAACGGCAACGTTTGGCCGTGACTGTTACTCCGATCATCAATCTTACGAAATTCGACCAATCCGTATTTCCCGAATTCATCCTGAATTGAGACGTTGTCATAGAAAAACAGTTGCACGCCGCCAAACATCTCGAACCTGTCGGTTCCGATCTGTGTTCCCGATCCGTACGCAGGAGCTTCCTTTGATATGACAGTGAAAATCATGTGCCCGCCCGGCTTGAGCTGCGCAAAGCAATCCCTGATGAGTTTTTCTCTGTCAGCTTCGCCCAGCAGGTGAATGAGGGCGTAGCAAAAGATGCCGTCATATTGACGGTCGTCAAACGGCATGTCCGACACCGACCCGTGATAGATCGGTATATCAAGCCCTATCACGCTTCCGGCAAGGTCAATGGCTGTTAGGGAGATTTCTATACCGGTAACGGTCATGCCTGCGTCGAGAAACGGTTTGGCATTCCGACCATATCCAATGCCGGGTATGAGAACATCCCTGACGTTGTGCAATTCAAAGTGGTCTACGGCAAAAATTGCCGAGAGGGCCGGCTCCTCGCCCCACATCATTTGCTTGTCCCGAAAACTTGATTCCCAAAATTCCGTCATGGTGCAGCATCCTGCGGTCGCGCCATCCTGACCCACACCGGAAAATGATCGCTGGCTGTTATCCCGTCCAGCACCCCTGCATCCTTCCGCTCGAACCCCCGCGAGAAGATATGATCGGCCGCCGACGGCCGCAGCCCAAACCGCTCCAGCGTCGGCCCCAGATCGGCCGTGTCATGAGCAAAGCCGAATTCGCCGAACTGGCCTACCAGCGCGTCGACACCCCGGCCGGTGACCGTGTTGAAATCGCCGCCGACGATGACGAAGGGGGCGTCGGCGGGAACGTCCCCGAGGATGGCCGCGAACTGCGCCGCGCGATGTGAAGGCGGGGCTGAGGCGACCTCGATGTGGGTTGAGTAGACCAGCACATCGGTCTCTTCGACTCGCACCACTGCGCGCGTTGCCGTGCGCTGCTGGCCGGTGATGGGGTGCAGCCCCGGCAGGATCAGCTTGACCGGCTCGCTCATCGGCCATCGGGCCAGGATAGCGTTACCGAAGTTGTCGCCGTCCTCGGCCACCGACGCCGGGAAGTAGGCGTAGTCGTAGCCCAGTTCGCGGGCGATGGTCTCGACGCCGGCCTCGTCCATCTCCTGAAGGAGAACGATATCGGCCGCGGGCAGCGGTTCGTCCCGGCCAAACGCTTCGATCATTTCATCTATCGCTTCGCCATAGCGCAGGTTGTAGCTCACGACCAGCAGCTCGCCAGATGCTTCCGGCCGGTCACCCGCAAACTCACCCGTATACATCGGCCCATTCGAATCGCTGTGATTCTTCATTGGTGTGACAAGTCCGTTGGAAAGATCGAGCAGGCCACCACGCTCGGCCAAAGGAAGGAGGCCGGCCGTCGCCGCCCCCGCGGGCAGCGCGCGACACCCCGCCATTGCCGACAGCCCAACGAGCGCCAGGGCAAGCCAGCCGGCCGTCCGGCTCTGCCGCATCGACATATTACTTTTCTTTTCAGATGCGCGAACGGCAAACATAGCGAGAAGTCTAGCACAGGGGCTGCCCAATTTGCGATTCTCTAAACATCGACTACTCGCGGCGATCAATCCGAGTCACGATTCGGCCGTCGCCAGCGAAACGACAACCAGCCGCGGCGGTGGAACCACGCTGCGACGAGCGCTGTCAGCACAATCGACAGCAGCAGCAGAAACGTAAACATATCCGGCCGGGACTCGCCGGGCAGCGCCACGTTCATTCCGTAGATCGAGGCGATAATCATCGGCACGGTCAGGACGATTGTCACGGCCGCCAGAAACTTCATGACCACATTGAGGTTGTTCGAGATGAGCGAGGCGAAGGCATCCGTCGTCGCCTCCAGCACCTCCAGCATCGTTCCGGCCATATGGAACCCCTGCCGATATTCGATCAGCACATCTTCGAACAACTCTCTGTCAGAGTCATCCCAGCCGTACAGTTCCTTGTCCGCCAGGTGCTCCACCATGTTGCTGTTCCACTCCAGGCCGGTCTTGATGTAGACCAGGCTTTTCTCATAACGCAGCAACTCCAGCATTTCGCTGTTTTCAATGGAATCTTTGAGGCGATGCTCCACGTCGTCGAGACGCCTGTCGATCTCCTCCAGATACATCAGGTACCATTCGGCGACAACGCCCAGGATCGCCAGGATCATCCGGCCGGCGCGATGGGTAGGCAACTCCTCCTCCTGAAAACTGTAGTTGAGATCGCGTACGAAATCGATGGGCTTGCAACAAATCGTGATGAAGTGGGCTGGGGAGGAGATCATCGCCAGCGGAACCGTACGGTACGGCACGCGCTCGGTCGCGCCAAAATCATACGGGGCGCGAACAATCACCATCGAAACCTCATTGCTCACGTCGGTTCGGGCCACTTCCCGCCGGTCCAGCGCGGCCCGCAGGAAATTGAGAGGAATCTCAAATTCCCGGTGTAGCCGCTCGACCTCATTGTCGCTTGGCTCCTCGACATGAATCCAACTTCCCTTTTGCGGGCCTGTTGTCAGTTGAATCCAGCCGTCCACCTCGTGATAGAAGTTAATCATCCCATACCTCCACAAGTTGACGGCCGCTTCACCGCCAGGGCCGGGGACACGCCGGCAAGAGTATCATTGCGCGCATCACCCCCGCCGGTCGCCATATTCTAGTCGATTGACCATACCTCGAACAATGGCGCAATGTCGCCCGTACGCCCATATCTGACTTGCTGAATCCGTTGGGTTATACTTCCAGCTTGACCGCCGGACGGCAACACACCCAGCCGTTCCGATTCCTTGGAGGTAACCCTGACCATTTACAACACGGAAACCGAGCACCAGCATGTGCTGGACCTCATCTTCTCACAAATGCCGGAGCGGCAAAATCGCGCTTCGTCATCGTGGTGGTTCTTCCTTCTCTTCGTCGAAGGGCCTGACGGTTACGGCCCGCGACAGCTCATGTTCACAATTGCCGCGCGGGCCGGCCGGGAGATGCGCATTACCGACGTGCCGTTGAGAGGCATCGACCTGAAGCGGCCGCTCGACGGCGGGCTCGACCGTTTCGACGCCACGGCCGTCGGCTGGTATTGCGACGGCGACACCGTCCACGACGAATTCATCTGCCACGCCGGCCCGGCCGTCCTTGACTTTGACGGCGGCTCGCTCACCTGCCCGGCCGACGGCCCGGATGGATACCACATGACCTTTCGCACGCCGCGCGGCGGCAGCCCCATGCTGACGGCTGAACTATGCGGCTCCGGCGGCGCGGCCCGGTTCGAGACGTGGGGCGATCTCGACGCCCAGATTTCCTCTCCCGTCGTCTCGATGGATATCGCCACGCCGTTTGGCGGCACGCACTACATCGGCTGGCGGCGGCTCCACTTCGCCGGGGAGTTCGACTTGCCGACCGGCCCGGAGACGCTGCGCGGCATCGGCTTCTTCCAGCGCGTGTGCCTCAATGTGCCGACTTTTCCGTGGAAGTGGATCTGGGCTGCCTTCCCCGACCAAACCGTATTCACAGCCTACGTACCCTATCTTGGGCTGAACCTGTTCCGCAAGGGGTACAAGTTTTTCCGCAGCAATCGCCTGGAGCAGGCCACCATACCTATCACCCAATCGGCGGCGTGGATTCCGCCCAACGGAGCCGAGCCGGTCAAGTTCAACCGCATGTCGGCCACGCCGGTGCTCGGCCACGGCCCGCATCCCCGGTTCGAAATACGGGCGCGCAACGAGGCCGGCGATGCCGTCAGCTTCACGGCCGCGCCGTATGGCCTGTCCCGCTTCTACATCGACCGGCCGATCCTCGGCGGGCTGGTGGAATCCCACTGGAATTACAACGAGTACATGTTTCGCATGGAAAATCTTCAGGGAAATGTGGGCGGGCAGTCGCTGAGCGGATTGACCCACGGCCAGGCATTCGGCAGCCTGGAATATACGTACGGCTTGGGTCTCTAGAAGGCGGGCAGGCAATGGAGCAGGCGGAGGATAATCTTCCTACACGAAAACCGGAGTGGGCCCCGGAGGATGGCGGAGACGCTTTCGCCTCACGGGTTATGCCCGGCGTGGCCGCCGCTCACGACGGCATGGAACAGTCAGCACCGCCGGCCGAATCGGCCGCAACCGGCGGCACGGCCCGGCGGTCGATGACCAGTGATGAGTACGTTGCCGGTGTGCTCGCCGGTGACCGCGCCGTGCTGGCTCGCGCCATCACCCTCATCGAGAGCAACGCCCCGGCCCACTTCGAGCAGGCCCAGGACGTATTGAGCCGCCTGCTGCCCCATACCGGCCGCGCCATCCGCGTCGGCGTCACCGGCGTGCCCGGCGCGGGCAAGAGCACGCTCATCGAAGCCCTCGGCGTGTCGCTCATCGGTCGCGGGCACAAGGTGGCTGTCCTGGCCGTCGACCCGACCAGCAGCCTGACCCGCGGTAGCATTCTGGGCGACAAGACGCGGATGGAGCAGCTCGGCCGCGAGGCCGGCGCCTTCATCCGCCCCTCGCCCGCCGGCGGCGTGCTGGGCGGCGTGGCCCGCAAGACCCGCGAGACGATGCTCGTTTGCGAAGCGGCCGGCTTCGACGTGGTCATCGTCGAGACGGTCGGTGCCGGCCAGAACGAGATCACCGTCCGCTCGATGGTCGATTTCTTCCTGTTGGTGCTCATCCCCGGCGCGGGCGACGAGTTGCAAGGCATCAAGAAAGGGGTGGTCGAACTGGCCGACGCCATCGCCATCAACAAGGCGGACGGCGAGAACAAGGTGCGAGCCGAGGCGGCGCGGGCCGAATACAACCGGGCGTTGCACTACTTGACGCCGGTGACCGAAGGCTGGCAAGCGCGGGCCTATACCTGTTCGGCCGTCACGGGGGAGGGCATCGAGAATCTGTGGAGTGTCGTAACCCGCTTTCGCGAGCGGGCGGCCGAGACGGGCGCATTCAAGGACCGCCGCCGCCGGCAAGCGCGCGAGTGGCTTCACGCGCTCATTGACCAGGAAATCCGCGCCTACTTCTACGACCGCCCGGCCGTTCACGAGTTGCTGCCTGAAGTTGAAGCGGCCGTGATGAATGGCGATCTGCCGGCCACAGCCGCTGCGCGGCGATTACTGGCGCTCCTCGACACTCCCTGAAACGACACGGCCGCCCCTGACGGCTGATCGATGTCCCACGATGACGTAGACCCCCGCGGCTGCCAGCCCCACCAACGGCACCAGCACCAAACTCGCCAGCCCGGCATCGAGAGAAGTGCGGTCGGCGATGTGGCCCACGACCCACGCGCCCAACCCGGCCGGCAGCCAGCCCAATCCCATCACCATCGCCGACGCAAACCCGACACTCTGCGGCCACGCTTCCTGAGCCAACACGATGGTGACGGGGAAAGACGCGCCGATAGACAAACCGACCAGCACGACCGCGGCCATTTGCGGCACGCCGGTGAGGCGCATCATCAGCACATGGCCGGCCATCATCAGCAGCAAGCTCGCGCCGATGACCGGCAGGCGGCCGACCCGGTCCGACAACGACCCGCCGAACAGGCTGCCGATGCTGACGGCCACCATGAATATCGCCAGCGCCGCCCCAGCCATCGCCAGGGTCTGCCCGTCAACGCGCAGCCACTCCGGCAAATAAGTCATCAACGCCATCTGAAAGTAGCTGCGCGAGCCGACCACGACGATTATCGCCAGCAAGGCGACAAACGATCCGGCATGCGCGGCCGTGCCGATTGCCGGTCCGGAAGAGAGCCGGCGGGACGGAGAGTCGGCCGAACGCAACTGCCGGGCCAGCAGGACGCCGGTGATCAACGAGAGGGGGATGACGACGGCCGTCGACGCCAGGCCGAACGCGCCAAGCGCCAGGCCGACTATCGCCGGGCTGATGGCCGCGCCGAGATTGCCGCCGACGGAGAAGAGCGACATAGCCCGGCCGCGATTGCGCGCCTCGGTCTGCGCGGAGAGCGCGGCCGCCGGCGGGTGGAACGCGGCCGAGCCGAGCGCCGCCAGCACCAGAAGTCCCGCCAGCATCCCGTAGGAGGGCATAAAGCCTACCAGCCCCATCAGGCAGCCGCCCCAGATGAGGCTGGCGACGACGATCAGCCGCGGGTTGCCGCGGTCGCTGAGCCAGCCGAAGAACGGTTGCGCGATCGTCCCGGCGATAGACACCAGAAATACCAGCGTTCCGATCTGGCCGTAAGTCAGACCGAGCTTGGGGATGAGGAGGACATAGGTAACGGGCAGGAAGTTGAAGCTGGCCTCCAGCACAAGGTGGGCCAGCGACATGAGCGGCGCGTTGCCGGCCAGCCACGGTTCCAGCCCATTGGCTAGCCTCGAGCGATATCCGGCGTGAAGCGGGGGATTTTTTTGCATGGAACCCGCGATCATAGCACTTGAGCGCGGCCGCGTCACCCCTATTTTTTTCGGCCGGGTATTTCACAGGTCGGAAGTGGAGCGATTTGCCAAATCGCCTTCACGCCATTCCCGGTTGCCCAACGACCACGCGCCACACCCTCAAGGGTGTTTCAGAACCCGCTGCAGAAAACCCCGATACTTTCGATCTTGGAAACCCGGTTACAAATTGATAGGCTCTATCGGACACACGGGCCCAACTCGCGCAGAACTTACCTCACTCATGGCGCAATGGAGTTACAGGAAATGTATGAAATTGTCTGGCAATATGACGAGACCGCTCCCTATGAAGATTTGAAGCCGGTGGACGCGGCCGCGGCTCGCCGTCTCCTGATCGAAGGCAACCACGAATTCGCTAATTTCTTCAACCCGCATCGAACAGCCGGCGAAACCACGCGCCACGTTGTCCGTGTCTCGCCACAGGATGTCGGCGTCAGCGGCAAGCCGGGTGAAGCCCCGCCCCAGGAGCCGTTCGCCGCCTTCCTCAGTTGCGCCGACGCGCGCGTGCCGGTGGAGCTGATTTTCGGACAACAGGCCAACGACCTGTTCGTCGTGCGGGTGGCCGGCAACGTCCTAGGCGACGAGTGCCTGGGCAGCCTGGACTATGCGGTCGATCACCTGGGAACCGTGAGGTTGCTGGCCGTGCTGGGCCACACCGGCTGCGGCGCGGTAACGGCCGCCGTCGATGCCTATCTCACCCCGGCCGGTTATCTCGGCGTGGCAGCCAACTTCCCGCTGCAGGCCATCGTCAGCAGCCTGATGGCCCCCGTGCGCGGCGCGGCCTTTGCCTTGGCCGCCGTGCATGGCAACGCGGCCGAATCCCGCCCCGGCTACCGGCAGGCCCTCATCGAGACAACCGTCATGCTCAACGCCGCGCTCTCGGCTGCCGTGCTCATCCATAACTTCCACGACGCCATCGGCGACCGGCTGCAAGTCTCCTTCGGCGTCTACGACCTCCGCTACCGGACCGTCGGCCTGCCCGGGCCGGATGGCGAATGGCAAGTCGGCCTCTTCGAGCCGCCGACCGATCAGCACGGATTCGACGCCCTCGGCCGCCGGGTGGCGGAGAGCCGCCTGGTCCGCGAACTGCTGGCGCGATAACGCCTGCTTTCAGGCCATCGCCGCCTTCATCATGTCCACCGCCGCGGCCTCGATGTCATGGATCGCCATGACCTGCTCCGCCATGCGGCCGCGATGGGCTTCGACCTCCGCCGGTGACAACGGGAAATCGGCCGCCACGGCCGCGCGGATGGCTTCGAGGCGTTCGTCGATTTGGACCATCTCTTCCCGCGCGCCGTTGCCCCGCTCCAGAAAGGCCGCGTGACGTCTCACCATCAACTCCCGTGTTTCGCGCAGCGGCTCGATTTCGTCGGGCAGCAACCGGCGGGCCAACTCGCCCCAGCCGTGGGCCGAGTCGCGAAAGCCGGCGGCGGCCGCGGTCAAACCGGAGCGTTTGAGCACAGCCGCAGCCTCATCCAGAAAGTCGGCGTAGAGCACCCGATCGGCGTAATTGCCGAGTTCCTTGCCGAACAGCGCGATGTCGGTGAAGGCAGAAGTGAGACCGGCCAGCATCTTCGTGCCGGCCGGAAACTCCCGCTCCCAGCTCAGCCGCGCCTTCGGCTTTGTCAGCAGTTCGGCCCACGAGCGCAGTGCGGCCAGCCCGAAGTTGTTCTTGCTGCCTTTCGGCGGTGCCTCGGTGTAGAGACGGATGCAGTCCCAGATGCCGGCGCGGACGGCCGCGGGAAGCTTGTCCGGGTCAGGCGCTTCCAGCGTGATGAGGCGGTGCTTGTTGTTCCTGGCCCGGCCTCGCGCCGCGCCCAGCTCGGCCGTCGTGGTCGACAGCCCCACCCGCGCCCGGTCGGCAATGGAAACACGATCGGCCGCTTCATCATAACCGTAGACCACCATCGGGAACATGGCCCACATGCCGTCGTCGAAGGCCAGTGCGTTATAGGGCAACCCCCACACGTCGGCCCAGACGATGGCCGGTGTCCCCTCGGCCAAGGCTTCTTTCAGATTGCGAACGGCCGTGTCGGGTTTGGCCGTCTGGTGAACGTTCTGCGCCACGCCGAGCCGGGACAACATCGTATCCCAAGGGTCGAAGGTGTTTCGCGTCAGGATGCGGGCCATCGGGTCATACCCTTCATAGGCGAAAGAGAAGTAGCCCATCACCGCGCCGCCGCTGACGCCCATCAGGAGCGCCTCACTATAGGGCCGGCCGGTATGGGGGGCCAACGCGCCGCGATAGGCCAGGAAATTAGCCACTGAACCGGTCTCCCAGTGGCGACCGTCGAACCGGCGGTAATTATCTAGAATCGTCATCGAATCTCACTCCTGCGGGCTGATTTATCACATCAATGCCCGCAATTATAGTCGGCCGCCGGGCCGGCGTGGGCCGGAAGAGACATAGTATGAACTTTTATGTCTCAATGCGTTCGCCAATGCCGAGAGCCTGATATAATCCGGCCGGTCATCAACAACCGTTCCATCTTAATATAACCACAGGGATATCACAATGGATGCACACCCACTGCTACAGACTAAACCGTTTACGGCCGACCGCGCCGCGCGCTTCGACGAACTGCAAGGAAAGCTGGCCCCCCTGTGGCGGACCATCGGCCGCGCCGACCCCGGCGGCGAAGTCCAGGAAGACAACACCCTCGTCGTCATGGCGTCGCTGACGGGCGATTTCGGCGCAAGCGGTTCGCTCCACAAAATCTATGAGGAGCGCTACCTGTTCTTGACCTTCCTGTTGCGCCAGCCCCATCTGCGAATGATCTACCTCACGTCGCAGCCCATCGACCCGCTGATCATCGACTACTACCTGCACAGCCTGCCCGACGTCACCGTCAGCAACGCCCGCAAGCGCCTGCATCTCCTGTCGCCCCAGGACGGCTCGAGCCGGGCGCTGGTGGAGAAAGTATTGGAGCGGCCGTGGTTCCTCCGGCAGATACGCGAACACATCCCCGATCCCGACCGCGCCCACCTCGTCCCCTACATCACCACCGACCTGGAGCGAGAGCTGACGCTGCAACTCGACATACCTATGTATGCCGCCGACCCGCGCCACTACGCGCTGGGCGGCAAGAGCGGCGCGCGGCGCATCTTTGCCGAGGAAGGGCTGCGCCACGCCGTCGGCGTCGAAGACATCAGCGACGAGGCGGGCTTTGTGGCCGCCATCATCGCCCTGCGCGCCCAAAAGCCGACCATCGGCCGGGTCATCACCAAGCATAACCAGGGCATCTCCGGCGAGGGCAACGCTGTCGTCAACCTACGCGACCTGCCGCCGCCCGGCGATCCCGCCGAGGCCGCGGCCGTCACCGATCGCCTGCGGGCCATGAAGTTCGAGGTTGCCGGCCTGACCTACCCCGCCTACCTGGGCGGCGTCGAGCGCCAGGGGGCCATCGTCGAGGAGATGATCGAGGGCGAGATCAAGGAAAGCCCCAGCGTCCAGATGCGCATCTCGCCTCTGGGCAAAGTCGAAATATTGTCCACCCACGACCAGATGCTCGGAGGCCCCAGCGGGCAGAGCTACCTGGGGGCTGTTTTTCCGGCCGATCCGGCCTACAGCCGCCTGATTACTCGCGAGGCAGCCAAGATCGGCGATCG
>JACDJB010002416.1_pt1 | contig 13508 bp, 12 predicted proteins | sample 7454121 | NCBI WGS metagenome assembly JACDJB01 (sample SAMN14253290, study PRJNA609438) | sludge metagenome | isolation source: sludge after 25d culture with pyrite | collected 2018-12-20 | reverse complement strand
TTTCGTTATAAAAGTTTCTCCCATGCGTCCTACGTAGTGATGGACAATAAAAAGGGGAAGGCAGCGATAAAGAATCTGGAATTCTTTAAACGATACAATATAGGTTTGGCCACATTTGAAGATGAAGGTCTCTTCAAAATTTACCATAAACCCCAGTTGGATGAACCGTTCTCCACCCAGCTAAATTCCAAATTAATAAAATCAATCGGCCGAAGTAGAAAAAAAACACAGAACACAGAAATCCTTTGGGCTTAATTTTAGAGATACATACAATCGATGTCATAGGAAATTTGCATTAATCGACCCCTTGTCCCGAGTTTACCTCGGGAACTGAAAACCGACAAAGGACAACAGCCTATCGATAACTTGCTTGATGGATTTAAACTAGAGCACGGTAAATATAGGTTTGTCTTTGACTGGACAGCGTTGATAGAAAAAGGGTTTGCCGTTGTTAGCGATAGCTGGGCCTACCCACACCGAAAAGAATATAGGACTTAAAACCGCTAGCCCCACGAAGGCGCATAAAAAGTCGAAAAAAGGTTTTATTAAGCCGTTGTACATTCAGATTCTTCAAGAATTAAATTTAGACAAAAGGCAGTCATAATGAACTCAGGTTGTCGATTAAATTAACATTCTTTATACCTCCTAATCTTAATTTATTTTTCAATATTGCCAGATGACATTTGATCTTTTAGCACTTTTTCATAAATACTGTAAGCCGTGTCTACTATCGTTTCCTTATTAAATGTATCCAACACTAATTGCTTCCCTCTAATTACATTCATATAAAATTCATGGTTTAGTAAAAGATTGATTTTTTCAGTTAGAATATCGATATCATTAGGGTCAACATTAAAACCTGTTTCATCGTTAATCACTAATTCGGGCAATGCCCCTCGATTTGAAGAGACAGTTGGGATTTCAAAAAACAAGCTCTCATAAACTCCTCCTAGGTTCTCAGACTTGGATAAATAAACGAATACGTCAAAATTTGATATTACCTCATAAACATGTTCAAACTTACCAGTAAAAAATATTTTGTCGGTACTTATCTCCTTAGCCATTTGTTTTAATTTATTCTCATAAGAATAATCCTTTCCAAAGGTAGTACCAGCAATTACTAAAACAACATCATTTCTTTTTCGCAACAGAGCTCGAAAAGCATTTAACAATTGCTCATGCCCTTTTACTCCGGTTTTTTCATAGAACTTTGGAGGATATATAAATGAGGCGGTACCTATAATTTTAACATCATTATCAATATGGAATTCTTTTCTAAAATTTCTCGGTTTTACCTCCTCCTTTGCGTCCAACAATTTTGCAGTATCTATAAATGCATAATTTAAAAATAGGCGGTCATCTGAGACGCCGGCATTCTTATATATATTTAAAATATATTTAGAAGTAGCAATCCAATAGTCTTTTTTTTGAGAACTCTTTATATCTCCCAATCTAAATATGGGATTTTCAAGATGGGCTGGCCCCACTACTTGAAAAATTCTCGGAATCTTTAAGTGCCTTAAAAAGATCCGGGCATACAAAGTGGTTTGTGTAAACCAACTGTGGATAATATCAGGATTATCTGTAGCAACAATTGTCTTTAATAGGTTGCCGTTTTTAATTATTGAACGATTTAAATTAAAGTCGAACTCGTAAACATTGGTGCATAATTCCTTATACTCGTTAAAATGTTTGCCTCCGGGTGGAATAACGACACTAAAAGATATGTGAGGATATTTTAGTTGGATTTCCTGAAGCATACGAATGGCCCAAGTTGCCCCCTCGCTTGTCTTTATTAAATGGAGAATATGCATATTGTTAGTCCTTCAAATTTATTAGATGTTGATAAAACTTTTTTCTTCTATTTGTTAACACTTCCTCTTTATAATTGTGCGCTTCATTTACGTTCAATTTCGCTTGTGTATTATAGAAATCAGGATTTCTAATCAAAGAAGCTATTTTTGTCACGAGGGCGTTTACATCATTCTTTTGTACAAGAACTTCTTTACTTAATAATTCCGGAATCCCACCAACATCGGTTCCAATACAGGGAAGACCAATGGCCATCGCTTCAATAACCGCTCTTGGAAGTCCTTCTGTGCGAGAAGCTAATACGAAGAGGTCAGACTTTTCTAAATACAGTTGAACTTGTTCTTTGCTTACGTTACCTGCAAAAGTGATTTGACTTTCTATACTTAATTCTTTAGCCAACATCTCCATATCATTTTTGAATTTTCCATCCCCAAGCCATAATAGATTACACATCAAACCTTCATCCCTTAATTTCTTAGTGGCTTTAATAAGAATGTCTGGTGCTTTATACATTTGATCTAGAGAACCTATAGAAATTAATTGATATTCTTTCTTAAATGAATGAATTTTAGGGTGATCAGCTATTAGGTCATCCGTTATTTTAACGTTGGAAGCCGAAATTTGAAAAGTATTAGGTGATGCTGGATACCGTTCTTGTAGGGTTTTATTTGTTACATAAAGAACAGCGGTTGCGTTTTGCACATTATATTTTAATGAGTTATAAGATTTTCTTCGAAAGTAGGTTCGTAAAGGGTGCTGAATACTTCCTGAAGCAAATACATCCCAAGGATCTCCGACAACTTCTAATCCAAATTCCTTATTTTCCTTTATAAGATATTTAATAGTCAAATCACTTATATTCCCCGGAACTCTACAAATGAAAACGGCATTTAAATTATGAACAGTTTGCTTTATTTTCGCTTTTAATCGACTCAAATTCAATAAGTATTGAAAAGGGCCTATATAATACGGGAGATCAATAAATGAAATATTTTTTCCGGAGGACAACTTAGACGTATGCTCAACAAAATCCGCATCAAATTTTACTCTTGCCATGACTATTATTTCCGAAAAGGATTCTAAATAACGCGCCCACAAATCCCTATTGAAAGCAACATTTCCATAATATTCGGCATTCTCATTTTTAGTGAAACGGGCTTCCGTAACAAATACTACCTTCATATTCAACAAGTCTTTTTTGAAAAAATCACCATCTTGATCTATTACTTTCTAATTCAAGGTAAAAACAGATAAATTAATTAGACAAATTTGCAGAATTCTTTAAAAAGGCAAATATTAATCGAGAAATCAAGAGATTTTTTCAAAGGCCTGAATTTGACTTGATTCAGAGTAATTACTCCTGATAAGTTCAGATGCGTTTTCTGAGATAAATTTATACCTTTCTTTATTATTTATTAAATTTTGTATTATTTCTACATATTCATCAATAGCATTGAAATTCGGCAAATAACCTGTATAATTATTCAAAATAAAATCTATCATTCCTCCTACTGGATTTCCAACTACCGGTTTCCCAAAAGCCATTGATTCTAAAACAACACGTGGTAAACCTTCGGAATAACTTGGATGTATTAACATATCAGAATTAGAAAAGTACGATAATATATCATTTTCGTTGATGACAAATTCCACATTATCCTCCAAGCCATATTCTCTAACAAGGTCTTTGATATAGATAAAATAATTTTTTGAAACATCTGATGGTCCAATTAAACCCACTAACCGTAACTTAACATTAACTCCGTTACAAATAAGTTTTCTTAACACCTTAACGGAAATATGCTGCCCCTTTGTCTCAATAAAAGTCCCACAATGCATCATTACAAATTCTCGATCAGAATCTAAATACCAAGGGATCAATAATTGATGTGAATTTATATAATCTTGGATATCTTGGAAATTTATTCCGTTAGGCACCACATAAACATCAGATAGCTTCGCAAAACCTCCTGCGTAAACCATTTGTCTAGTAGATTGGGAAACAGTTAAAAAAAGATCGACACGTTTTTTGAAAAGCTTTTGTTCAAAAAAATTAAATGATTTAGGTAGAAACCAACCCCGCGCAAAAAAACCTATTTGATAATTTCTAGAAGAGGAGAGGATTGATAAAGTTTTCAAGTTATTTACACTTATTAATTCAGGCTCAAATTCTTTTATAATGGCCTTCATTGTCTTTTTATACTCATATATTTTTCTTAAATAGTTAATATAATTTGAACAAGTCTTAATTATGCTTGGCTCTCTTAATAAAATAGGAGTTGAACGTTTATCAATAATTCTTAAGGGAATATCTTTTTTGTTGCAATCTTCGACGTACGATTCACAACAACCCCAGAAGTCCACAATTAAAACTCTATGACCAACTGATAGGAGACGCTGAGCTAGTTCTAATGTGCTTTTACTTGAGCCTCCAAAATTATGAACTGACTCTAAAAAAATTATATTCATTTTTTTTAATTAAGTTACTTTATTATAATTGGGCTTAAATCGAATTGCGAAGAATTCGTTTATCTTATTTGTAACTATTCTATCCTCTCCGCTGAGTCTCTCATACTTTCAGAAAAAATAACCATTCTATATTTATATTCCGTCTTAAAAAAAATCGAAGAGTATGGATACCATAGATTAATTTTATTGGTGTTTGGATAATATTTACTTGTGTCCGAGGAATAGTATAGATACTTTGGCATGAACATAAGTAATAATAAGGTTAAAACAAGGATTCTTTTAACTTTCCTGAAGTTTCTGTGCAAATAAATCTGATTTAGAAAATCTGCGAAAAACACAATCATAAAAACAGAAAGGTAATTTATGAATCTAGAAAAACCCGAAAAAAACAATACACATATTATGGTTATAAAATAAACGGAATACAGCCGTGAAAATAAACTATAAGAACTATCTACATAATTTCTCCATTTCAAAAAATAATAGGGAATCAAGATAAAAGCTATAAATGTAAATATCTTAGCATTCCAGTTTCTTGTATATTCTTTATATATATTGTATTTATTTCCAATGGTTTCTGTAAACAATAAATAATCCATTATATTTGGCTGTCTAATTATTAATAAAAGGAAACCGGAAATAAATAACGATAGTAAAAATATTCCTCTCCAATTGAATTTAAACATGCTAAGAAACGGGTATAAGAAGAGAATAACCGCGGAAGAATGAAACAAAAATGCAATAAAAACGATTGCATAGTATTTTAGCCAAGAACGCTTTAAGAAAAAAGGATAGCTCAACAGAAAAAATGAAATAGCAATAGCTTCTCTCATTATCTCCATATTGAAATAAAAATATTGGAATACAAAATATATTAAAACAGATGTATACCGAAACTTCGCATACTTTTTAATAAACCAAAACACACTGATATTAACTATAACTGATTGTAAGAGCTGTAACATAAAAAAATCCTCGGTTATTGATTTACAAGTAGTTGCAAGCACGGTCCATAAAAAACCAAACCTACCAGAAATCAAATCTAAAAAACTGGTGTGTTTCCAATCTGAAACGGTTTCATAGTAATTAAAATAACTGAGAGAATCTCCTCCAACTTTATAACGAAAGCCCGCTATCAAAATGAAAATTAATAATAAAAAATTATACTGCTTGTTGGAGAATTTGGGAACGGACTTGAATTCATTATTAATAACGAGTAGGATTAAAATAAGAAGAACAATCAAGTAAATCATATTTTAAAATTTAATTTTTTAAAAATTTTATAAAATCTTAACAATAAGAAACCATAGAAAAATAAACATAAAAATGCTAATCCCATTCTATATGAAATGGAAATATCATAATACATTGTCCAAATGGCTAACAAAAAAGAAGGAAGAGCAAAGATTAAAAAATTTATTATACTGAAAGGAATATAATACAGTTTATTAGAAATAAACCAAGATATGGCGACAAGGAAGAGATTTGTAAACATCATAGCAAAAACGACGCCTTCTAAATCAAACAGTCGAGTAAAAACAAATAATAATGTGATATTGATGAGAACAGAAATAGAGAAGGTGTAAGATATATACTTTGTTTTTTCTAAAAACTTTGGACCAATATCTACAATTTCTTTAATTATATATAACGAAAAAAAGAAAGATAAACCACCCACATACTTATAAGAACTATAAAACTCTTCAGTGGCTAATAACATAACCATTTCTTTAGAAAACAATGTTATTAAGCAAACAAAAAAAAAGGTTCCGCCAACAACTATAGGAAAAATATTGGCAAAAAATTGTTTGTTATTTTTATTCGTAAATTGTGAGTGCATTAAAGGTGCCCAAGCAAGAATAAATGCAGTATTAACTAATTGAATGGACGATGCCAATTTTAGGGAAACCGAATAGATACCAATAGCCCCCAAACTCAAATAGCCTAACATAAAAAATCTATTTGCCTGACCTAAAACCATGCTCCCAACCCTGGCAGGAAATTGTGGTAAGGCGTATTTAAAGTTTTTCCGAGAAAAAAATTTAGAAGTGCGGAATAAAAACAAATAACGTACATAATATGTAACTAATATAGTTGATAGCATTATAGCTCCTAACTGTGCATAAAACACTCCAGGAAGCCCAAGTTCCCACATTATAACAAAGAAGTAAACAAAAACTAGGGAAGAGACCACGTTCACCAGAATAACTTTTAAGAATTTTGAGTTCTTCTTCTCAAATCTTAGTAATACCAATCCTAACATACTAAAATTACTAAGTGGGAGTTGAATAGAAGCTATTCTTAACAAAGCCCCATACTCGTATGAGTGAAAAAGTTGAAAAGAAATAAAAGAGGCAAAGAGAAAAAGAAGCGCTCCAATTCCAATAGAACAGATTCCTATCCAAATATAAATATTTGTGACTAAAAGTTTTCTTTTTATCCCTTCGTATTCATAATAATAACGTTGTAATGAGGTTTCTAGTTGAAGTAATCCGAAAATCGTAAAAACAGCTAGTATGGTGCTTGTCATATCAATAATACCATATTCCACTTTATTAAAATACCGGGTATAAATGGGTAAGATTACAAAGCCAAGTAGTTTTTGTATTGAAGTAGCTAATCCAAACGATAAGAATGCGTTGATAAAGTTTTTCATTTATTCATTAAATCGTTTAATCCATTCCTGAAAAGCATATTTTTTGACTATTGTGGGGTCGATTGGTTTATACTTAGATTCAATAAAATTCTTCAAGCCGTTCAAGTCATCTTTCCCTAAGACAAATATATTTGCATCATCATAAAAATCTTGATCAATAATATTTCCATCGGTTGTGATTAACTTCCTTTCAAAAAATATGGCTTCCATCGGTCTTAAGGTTAAACCAGTTTGACCTTCCGGTTTCATATCAAAAATTGCTTTTGCCTTTCCTACTATTTCTAAATACTTATCATACGATATATTTTTAATTTCTTTAGAAGTTTTATCATTTTTATCCGGAACAATATAAAAAAAGACACACAACCCTAAATCTTTAAAACTTTCCTGTATGCTTCTCAATTCATCACCTCTTCCTTTATCTACCCCTACAAAAACCACATCATATTCAATTTCCATCTGCGGAAGTGTAATTTCTTCAAAATAGAAAGTAGTATTAAAACCCATGTCAAATCGCTTACTGTCATTTATATCAAAAGACCAGAATTCCGCGTCCTCAGTGAATTTTTCTTGGGTTAAACCAATTCGGTATACTGGGTTCCAAAACCAATATATAATTCTAATACTTGGATTAACTGCTCTTATATATTTTATAACCCCTAAATCCTGCAATGGTGCGAATACAATGACAATCTCGGAGGATTTCACATAGTTTTTCCATTCCTCATACCAATAATCTCGCATGAGATTGAAAGAACGGGATATTTTCCTTACAACTTTCAAGGGGAGAGAGATTTCTTTTAACGTTTTATAGGCCCTAACATTATCTTGATTTAAATATTTAAGGAAGTAGGGTACTGAATTATATAATATTAAGACATTTTGATTTTTTTTATTAATCGGCATTTATTAAGAGTTCTTATAATTTTACTTTAATAATGTTATTAAATATTCACCATATCCACTTTTGGCCAATGGCTTAGCTATTTTTACAAGTTGCTCCCTTGTAATAAATCCCATTCGGTATGCAACCTCTTCAATAGCTCCTATTTTTAAGCCTTGTCGCTCCTCAATTACTTCCACAAACTGACCTGCCTGCATTAATGATTTAAAAGTCCCAGTATCTAGCCAAGCTGTCCCTCGGTCGAAAATACCAACCCGTAATTTCTCTCTCTTAAGATATTCTTTATTGACATCGGTAATTTCATATTCACCTCTTGCGGAGGGCTTAATGCTCTTTGCAATCTCTACTACATCATTATCATAAAAATATAAACCTGGAACTGCATAGTTTGATTTTGGCAATGTGGGTTTCTCTTCAATGGAAAGAACATTCCTATTTTCATCAAATTCTACAACCCCGTATCTTTCTGGGTCACTTACTTGATAAGCAAAAACGACGCCCCCTTCTTCCTTTGTACAGTCTTGGAACAGTTTCGACATACCACTTCCGTAAAAAATGTTATCACCCAATATCAAGGCCACTTTATCATTACCGATAAATCTCTCTCCTATAATAAAGGCTTGAGCTAATCCATTAGGTTCTTCTTGTATGGCATAAATAAAATTACAACCTAATTGGGACCCATCTCCTAATAATAGTTCAAAATGGGGTAAATCATGGGGAGTTGAAATTATCAAAATATCTTTAATACCTGCCAGCATTAATGTAGATAAAGGATAATAAATCATAGGTTTATCATATACTGGCATTAATTGTTTACTTACCGCTAATGTTAAAGGATGTAAACGAGTTCCAGATCCACCCGCCAATATAATTCCTTTCATTCCTTAATTCTTTAAAGTAATTAGACATTTTATTAGACTTTCCTCCCATTGCGGTACCTCGACGTCATATACAGTTTTTATTTTGGTTTTATCAAGCAATGAAAAATTAGGCCTTTTTGCAACAGTCGGAAATTCCTGTGAACTAACAGCATTTACCTGACAATTTAATCCGCTCAATTCATTAATTGTCACGGCAAAATCATACCAAGAAATTTCACCTTCATTCGAAAAATGAAAAATTCCAGATTCCCATTTATTAGAAGCAATAATTTTCATAATCGCCTTCCCTAAGTCTAAAGCATAGGTTGGTGTACCAATCTGATCGTTTACAACTCCAATACTCTTCCGCTCATTCATCAATCGTAACATCGTCTTCAAGAAATTATTACCAAATTCAGAATATACCCATGAGGTTCTAATTATTACTGCATCATCCAAGTAGCGTAAAATTGCCTGTTCCCCTCTCAACTTGGTTTCTCCATACCAGTTTATAGGAGCTGTAATGTTATTTTCTTGATAAGGTGTTTTACTTTCGCCATCGAAAACATAATCGGTGGAAATATGAATCAGTTTTGAATTATTATCAGCGCACCATTTTGCAATTGTTGCCACAGCAATATGGTTGATTTGATCTGCTAACTCCTTTTCAGTTTCTGCACGGTCCACCGCCGTATAAGCCCCGGCATTAATTATAAGATTTGGTCTGGTTTTTTCTAGAAATGAAGCAATCATTTTATTATCATCCAAAGCCATATTCTCCCTTGTCGCGAATATAAAATTGAAAGCCGGATAATCCTTTGTGATTTTGGCAATTTCAGAACCTAACTGGCCAGTTGAGCCAGTCACCAAAATTCGGGTCATACTACTTTTCTTTTATATTCTCGAAAAACGGTAATTCCAAATCTTTTTCAGAAACCAAGGCTTTATCTTCAGGAATCAACCAATCAATATTAAATTGAGGATCGTCATATCTCAACCCAATTTCAGAATCCTTTTGATAGTAATTATCGCATTTATAAAAAAATGTGGCAGCAGCCGTTAATACTGAAAATCCATGTAAACATCCTCTTGGCACAAAAAGTTGTTTTTTGTCGTATGAGTTTAATTTTATCGTAAAATGCTGTAGAAAGGTTTCAGAATGTGGACGAAAATCTACAACTACATCCAAAACTTCCCCTTGGAGCACACGTACTAATTTTGCCTGAGCATATAAACCCTCTTGGGCATGAAGACCCCTAATCACCCCATAAGTTGAATGAGATTCGTTGTCTTGAACAAATTTGACATTCAATCCAGTCCTTTCATTGAAATCCATTTCATTAAAGGTTTCCATAAAATAGCCTCGCGCATCGGTGAATACCCTCGGCTCAATAATAAAGCAGTCCTTAATCTTAGTGGTTATTACATTCATAAATATTGTTCCTGATAATATTTTTGATATTCCCCTGTGGTTACCTTCTCCATCCATTTCTCGTTTTTTAAATACCAATCAATGGTTTTGGAAAGCCCCTCTTCAAAAGTAACACTTGGTTTCCATCCAAGTTCCTTGTTGATCTTGGTTCCATCTATGGCATACCGTAAATCATGTCCAGGCCTGTCCTTAACGTATGTAATCAACTGTGTGCTCTCCCCGAAAGAACGATTTAATTTTTCATCCATTTGCTTACATAGCAATTTCACTAAATCAATATTTTTCCATTCATTAAAACCTCCTACATTATAGGTTTCGCCGTGTTTACCTTTGTGGAAAATCAGGTCAATGGCCACTGCGTGATCAATTACAAATAACCAGTCTCGTGTATAGTTACCATCTCCATATACAGGCAAAGGTTTCTGGTTGATAATATTATTTATAAATAATGGAATCAACTTTTCCGGAAATTGATTGGGACCATAGTTATTGGAACAATTGGAAATAACATAAGGCAGCCCATAAGTTTCTCCATAAGCCCTTACAAAATGATCGGAACTTGCTTTGGAAGCGGAATAAGGAGAATTAGGGTCATAAGGAGTAGTTTCCAAAAACAATCCTTCTTCGCCCAGGGTGCCATATACCTCATCGGTACTTATGTGATAAAAAAGATGATTCTCAGTATCTTTCCAAAACCTACGCGCACATTCTAAAAGATTTAAGGTTCCCAGAATATTTGTTTTCGCAAAGGCCAAAGGTTCCTTTATGGAACGATCTACATGGGATTCTGCGGCCAAGTGAATTACGTCGGTGAAATTGTACTTGTTGAACAAAGTATCCATCATTTCCGCATCGACAATATCCGCTTTCAAAAAAGTATAATTATCACAATCCTCGACATCCTTCAAGTTTTCAAGGTTCCCTGCATAAGTTAAGGCATCGAGATTAAAAATTTGATAATCAGGATATTTTTCAACAAACAATCGAACCACGTGTGAACCTATGAAACCGGCACCTCCCGTGATTAATATTTTTCTCTGTTTCTCCATAAATATTTTTCTTATCCACCCTCAAAAAAACCGTCTACGTCATACGTCTTACTGTCCTACTGTCCTAAATCCTATTTCTTAGAATAATCCTCTGCCAATAAAGATTCCACAATCCGCTCCGCCGCCATCCCATCCCACTTCTCGGGAACACCGCCTTGCTTCCACTCCCCAGCCATCAACTTCTTAAGCGCGGGGGCAATGTTGGCGGGATCGGTGCCTATCAGTTCGTTGGTGCCAATATGGATGGTCTCGGGGCGTTCGGTATTGTCGCGCAGGGTAAGGCAGGGCACGCCCATGACCGTGGTTTCCTCGGTGATGCCACCGGAGTCGGTCAGTACGCCCTTGGCGTGTTTTACCAGATAGTTAAAGTGCAGGTAGCCCAGCGGCTCCACCATGTGCAGGTTGGGGGCCTCTATGCCCAGGGCCTGCAATATCCTGGCCGTACGCGGGTGCACGGGGAAGATGACGGGCAGGTTGCCTACGTTGTTTACTATCTCCTGCATCAACTGCTTTAGCTTGCTCTCCTCGTCCACATTGGCCGGGCGGTGCAGGGTGATGACAAAATAGTTCTTTTCCTCCAGACCCAACTCCTCCCACAGGGCCGGCTTTATAAAGCGCGGTTCGTGTTTCAGCAGGGTGTCTATCATCACATTGCCCACAAGGTGGATGCTTTTTTCATCGGCGCCCAAGCGCTTTAGGTTCTCCCCCGCCTCGGGGGTGGTGGTAAAAAACAGGTCGGTTATGCTGTCGGTCACCATCCGGTTGATCTCCTCGGGCATGGTCAGGTCGTTGCTACGTATCCCCGCCTCCACATGCGCCACCTTGGTATGCAGTTTTTTGGCCACGATGCTACAGGCCATGGTGCTGGTCACATCGCCCACCACCATAACCAGGTCGGCGGGGTTGGCCATGAGTTCCTTTTCAAAGGCCACCATGATATTGGCCGTCTGCTCCGCCTGGCTCCCGCCGCCACAGTCCAGATTGACATGTGGCTCGGGAATGCCCAGCTCGTCAAAAAAGCTGCCGCTCATGTTTTTGTCATAGTGCTGCCCCGTGTGCACCAGGCGATAGGAAATATTTTTGCCGTCGGCCGCCGCCCTTTCAATGGCCTCGATGATGGGGGCTATCTTCATAAAATTGGGCCGTGCCCCGGCAATGAGGGTAATCTTCATCTGTCGTTCATTTTTAACCACTTACGCAACGGGGAGAACTGGCGTAAGCAAAATTTTTGAAGCGGCAAAGGTAGGGAACTTTCTCGATTAAGGGGGAGATTTTTCGGATTTTCTGTTGTAGGTTGGAGGTTGGAAGTTGGAGGTTGGAGGTTGGAAGTTGGAAGTTGGAAGTTGGAGGTTGGAGGTTGGAGGTTGGAGGTTGGAGGTTGGAGGTTGGAGGTTGGAGGTTGGAGGTTGGAAGTTGGAGGTTGAAGGTTGCAGGTTGCGGGTTGGAAGTTGGAAGTTGGAAGTTGGAGGTTGGAGGTTGGAGGTTGCAGGTTGCAGGTTGCAGGTTGGAGGTTGGAGGTTGGAGGTTGGAGGTTGGAAGTTGGAAGTTCCCGAGGTAAACTCGGGACAGGTTCCCGAGGTAAACCCGGGACAGGTTGTAAGTTTGAGAGGTTAAACCACAGAGACACAGTGGGCACGGAGGAATTTCAGTTCCCGATGTAAAATCGGGACAGGTTGTCTGTTATCATTTCCCGAGGTAAACTCGGGACAAGTTCCCGATGTAAAATCGGGACAAGATGTCTGTTATGATGTTCCCGGTTGCAGGTTTTTTAATTAATAGCAATATTCAACAGAAATAACCATAGCCAATAATAATAATAATAATAATAATAATAAATAATAAAAAATCGCTAATCAAAAAAGTCCTGGTTCCTGGTTCAAGAAAGTCCTGCCTCCCTTCCGAGGCCGTCTCTGTTCTCTGTTCTCTTTTCTTTTTTCTTTCGATATTCGGTACTCGGTATTCGGTATTCGACATTCGTTATTCGATGTTCGATGTTCGATGTTCGATGTTCCTTAATCCACAATCGTTAATCCAAATCGCTAATCAAAAAAAGTCCTGGTTCCAGAAGAGCACCCCGCGCCCGATCGTGATCCAAACCGTCCACAAGAAAAAATCAGCAATCAAAAATCGTTAATCATCAATCAAAAATCGTTAATCCAAAAAGTCCTGTCTCCAGAAGGGTGCCCCGCACCCGGTCCTGATTCCTGATTCCCGGACAAACCCGCCTACCTCCTGTCCTCCCTCTCAAATCCCCCCAAATACTTCAATAGCACCGTCACCAAAAAGCTGGTCAACGTCCCCACCACAGCCATCAGCATGGTGG
>JACDJB010002414.1_pt1 | contig 13511 bp, 12 predicted proteins | sample 7454121 | NCBI WGS metagenome assembly JACDJB01 (sample SAMN14253290, study PRJNA609438) | sludge metagenome | isolation source: sludge after 25d culture with pyrite | collected 2018-12-20 | reverse complement strand
GGACACGGCCATCGACACGTTGCTTGGCAAGTTGCCGCGACCCGTGGGGCCGCCGGCGGGGGTCGCGGTGGAGATCGCCCTGCGGCCGGACGATGTGACATTCAGGCAGGATGCGAACGGGAATGCCGTAATCCTTGGGCGACGCTTCACGGGGATGGCTTACGTCTATCGCATCGGCTTGCCCGGCGGCGGCAGCATCCACAGTTTGCAACCGCACGAGATACGTGTTGACGAGGGCGCGGCCGTCAGTGTTGCTTTTTCACCCGGCGCAACCCCGCCGATATTCCACGAGGGTCGCGCTGTGCGCCTGTATGAGGATCATGGACGTTATTGAAGCGATTCGCACCCGGCGGTCCATCGCCAAATTCCACCCCGAACCCGTACCTCGAGATGCACTGATGCGCATTCTCGCCGCGGGCATCTGGGCGCCGAACCATCACCTGACGGAGCCATGGCAGTTTGCCATACTCGGCCCGGAAAGTCGCCGCCGGATGGCGGTCCGCTATGCCGAACTGCGCATGGAAAAGGCCCCGCCCGAGGCGGTCGAACGACGCGCCCGCATCCGCGAAGAAAGCACGCGCAAGTTCATGGAGATCCCGGCTATTGTGACCGTGGCTGCGCTTCAGGAGGGCGACGAACAGCGCCGTCGCGAAGATTACGCGGCCACCTGTTGTGCCATTCAGAACGTCCAGTTGGCGGCATGGTCCGAAGGTATTGGCGTCAAGTGGAGCACTGCGCCGGTTATTCACGATCCGCTGACCTATTCTTTGCTTGAGCTTGACCCGGAACGCTACGTCATGATTGCGCTGCTATACATCGGTTATCCGGCCGAGATCCCCACGCGTGATCGCAAGCGGTTGCTGGATGACGTGATTCGCATAACGAACTAATCCCCTCGTGCGCATGGCGCGCGCCCGCATGGATTTTCTCTCGCCGCAGCTCGCTGCTTGATGGTCTGTTTTGGCGAAGAATGTCATGGAAAGCGCTGACATATGTCATAACCCGCCCGACGACTGTTGACTCTTACTCATTGGCTCGTAAAATGGTTCACAGTTACCTAGATTTGCATAGATTTCTGATCGAATATGTTGAACGAGCCGCTCTCAAACGATACCTGGTTGACGCTCAGCGAAGCAGCGGAATTGCTGGACGTGCACCCAACCACGCTGCGGCGCTGGGCCAACAATGGCAATATCCCGACAATGGTGACACCGGGCGGTCATCGCCGCTTTGCCGCGTCCGATTTGGCTCGCTTCTCGCGCGAGCGCCGCGCCCTGCGCAACGTCAACGGCTTTGCCGGCCTCTGGGCCACCAAAGCGCTGGCCCATGCGCGTCAGGAAGTCATGGTGCGGCGACAGGAAGGCTGGCTGACCTATTTCGATGAGGAGGGGCGAAACCGGAATCGAATGCTGGGCCGGCAATTGATGGGCCTCACCCTGCAATATCTGTCCAGCGAGTCGAGCGAGGAAAATGGCGATTCGATTTTGGAGGAGGCCCGGCGAGTCGGCCGCCTCTATGCCCAAAATGCCCGGCAGAATGGCCTGCCGCTGCGGGCGACTTTGGAAGCATCCATGTTCTTCCGCGATAGCCTGATCGAGACCGCGCTCCAACTTCCGGAAACAGCCAACATCCGCCCCGAGGCTAACGTGCGCCTGCTGCGGCGCGTTAATACGCTTCTCAATGCCGTCCATTTGGCCGTCGCCGGGGTGTATGAAGAGGCTGGTGACAATGAGGATTTGATTCCGCAGAACGGCGCGTGGGGCGACGTCAAGCCTGACGAGGAGGTTTGATGAACCCTGTTGTGTGGGTACCATTCGTCCTGACAATTGCCATCGTGGCCGGAATGGCAGGTCTGTGGGTGCTGACGCGCCGGAACGCGCGACCCGTTCGGCCGGTCGATGATAACACCGCGGAACTGCTGGCCGCCGGTTGGCTGCCCCTCGCTGATTGTCCGCTGGATTGCCACGCCTGTCTTCGCTGCCTCCAGGTTGACCACTGCGTGGTCCATCGTCTGCTCGAACTGGGATTGACGCCTGGCACGGAAGTCCGCGTGGTGCAGGATTCGGGTGGGCCGATGCTGTTGTCTGTTCGCGGTTCGCGCGTTGCCCTGGGTCGCGATCTGGCCGAGAAAATGTGGGTCGAATTGCCCGGCGCGAGCGCAATAGAAACCCTGTCTATCACCTCCGAACCCCTCTTGAATTGACCATGACTGCTGCCGACATCGCCCCGCCTCCTCTCTCTGTCGCGCTGGCGGGCAATCCCAACGCCGGCAAAAGCACTCTGTTCAACACACTGACCGGGTCCCGGCAGCACGTGGGAAACTGGCCGGGCAAGACCATTGAGAAGAAGACCGGCGAGCTGCATCGCGGCGGTCGCCGCATCGTCGTCACCGACTTGCCGGGAGCCTACAGCCTGAGCGCCTACTCGATGGAGGAGATAATCACCCGCGACTTTCTGCTGGGGGAGCGTCCCGACGCAGTAGTCATCGTGGCTGACGTGACGAATCTGGAGCGCAACCTCTATTTGGTTGTGCAACTGCTCGAGACAGGGTTGCCGTCGGTCGTCGTCCTGAACATGATGGATGTGGCCGAGCAACAAGGACTGACCGTCAGGGTGGAGCGATTGCGCGCGGTCCTGGCCGCGCCGGTCGTGCCGGCCATCGCCCGTCGTGGGCAGGGGCTTGAGGAGATCGTGGCCGCTGCGTGCGACGTGGCATCCGGGCGCGGCAATACTTTCCGGCTGGACTATGGCCCGGAAATCGAACGGGAGATCGCCATACTGGAGACAGCACTATCCGACGCTCCGTTAACGCGCGACGGCTGTTCGCCGCGTTGGCTGGCGATCCGCTTGCTGGAGGGTGACGCGGATATGGCCACCGGCTTGTTCGCGGCTCCCGCCGGCGAGGTAATGCGGCGGCAGGTCGCGAGCTGCCGGGCGCGCCTCGCCTTGTCTCTGCCGGAAGACGTCGACTTGAGCATGGCCGATCGTCGCTACACCTGGATTCATGAGATCGCCGGCGAAGTCATTACGGCCCCGGCCGGGAACGGAAAAACGCTATCCGACCGGATCGACCGCTTTGTAACCGGCCGGTATCTGGGCATCCCCATATTTCTGCTGGCGATGTGGTTGGTCTTCAAGATCACCACCGACCTGTCGGCTCCGTGGGTCGATTGGCTCGATGGCGTAATGAGTGGCCCCGTCAGCCGCTGGGTGATGAGCATCCTCGGAGCCGTCGGTCTGGCCGGCAGTTGGGTTGCTTCCCTGCTGGTCGAGGGCGTGCTCGCGGGAGTAGGCAGCGTTTTGGCGTTCATTCCCGTGCTGCTGTTGCTCTATTTCGCCCTGGCGGTGCTGGAGGATTCCGGCTATATGGCGCGCGGCGCGTTTGTGATGGACCGACTGATGAATCGAATCGGTCTGCAGGGCCGGAGCTTCCTGCCGCTCATGGTTGGGTTTGGTTGTTCTGTCCCGGCCATCTATGCCACCCGCACCCTGACCAACAGGCGCGACCGCATCCTGACCGGGCTGCTGGTACCGTTCATGAGTTGCGGCGCGCGTCTGCCGGTCTACGTCCTCTTTGCGGCCGTATTCTTTCCGGGCGCGGCCGGTCTCGTCATTCTTGGCCTCTATCTGCTCGGTATCGCGGTGGCGATTGGCGTCGGGCTTCTGCTGCAACGCACCATCCTGCCCGCGACGGCCGCCGCCGGTCTGGTGATGGAGCTGCCGCCTTATCGTTTGCCCAACGCGCGCAGCATTCGCTACCACGTCTGGCTGCGGACAAGGGCGTTCTTGCAACATGCCGCGTCATTGATCCTGTTCACGACGCTGGCTATCTGGTTGCTTTCGGCGATCCCTGCCCGCGGGCAAGGCACATTTGCCGCCACACCACCCGCGGACAGCGTGTTTGGTCGTCTGTCGGCGGCCGTGGCCCCGGCGCTACGGCCACTCGGCTTTGGTTCGTGGCAATCCGGCGGCGCGTTGATCAGTGGTCTGGTGGCCAAGGAGGTGGTCGTCAGCACGCTGGCGCAGACGTATGGGGCCGAAATTCCGGCCGCCGAAAGCGACGCCACGACCTTTGCCCAGGACTTGCTCGAGATCGTCACATCCTTCGGCCGGGCTGTCGCGGATACGATCCGGGCGATTCCCGGCCTGTTCGGCCTTGACCTGGGCACAGGCGCCGTGGAAGACGACGGCGCGCTGGCGGGAGCTATCCGAACCGGCTTTGAGGCGTCCAGCGGCGGGCACGGGGCGGCCGCCGGTCTGGCCTTCATGGTTTTCGTGTTGCTCTACACTCCTTGCATGGCGGCCATCGCCGCCGAACGGCACGAGTTGGGCGGGCGCTGGGCTTGGGCCAGTCTCGTGGGCCAACTCCTGATCGCCTGGATGATCGCATATGTGGTCTTTCGCGCCGGCGTGTGGATCGGAGGCGTTTGATGTTGCTAAAGGTATTGCAGGCCGTCGAGTCGGCCGATGGGCCGGTCACATTGACCGAACTGAGCCGGCGGCTCAATATCGCTCCCAGCGCGCTGGAGGGTATGCTCGGCTATTGGGCCGGCAAGGGCCGGCTGGTAGTCGATGGGCGTTCAGCCGCCGCGTGCGCCGGAGGTTGCTCAGCCGCGAGTTGTGCCTGCGGCTCCTGTTCCGGTGTTGCCGGTTGCCCCTTTATGGCCCGCCTGCCTCGCAGTTATGCCCTGTCTCCCTCAACAGGCGGGCGGGATGAGTAATCGCCCATGACACAATCCACATCTTCTACCACTTCGGGCGGAGAGCGCACTCTCGCACGCTCCGTCTCGCCCAGGAGCGTCGCCTTGCCGGCCGAGCATGGCAGTTGGAGCCTGGTGACGGAACCGATCCTCTTGGGGCTTCTCGCCGCTCCGACGTGGGCCGGGCTGACTTTGGCCGTCGCTGCGTTTGCCGTGTTTCTGTTCAACCGGCCGTTCAAGGTCTACTGGAGCGACCGGCGTCGGGGTCGCGTCTATGAACGCACGGCGTTGGCGCGGCGCTTCTGGTTGCTATACGGCGGCATCGCACTGACTTTTGCCGCGGTGGCTTTCGCTATCGCCGGATGGCGGCCGTTCGCGCCGTTTCTGGTGGCTGCTCCTCTGCTGCTCATTTTTGCCTACTACGATCATCGGCCGGGCCGCTATTGGCAGGCGGAGCTGGCCGCACCGGCGGCGTTTGCATCCGTGGCGGCGGCCATTGTCCTGGCAGGCGGTTGGGATTGGGAGCCGGCGCTGGCGCTGTGGGGATTCATGACAGCGCGCGCCGTTCCGGCGGTTCTGTTCATTCGCGCCCGATTGCGGCTTGACAAAGGAAAGCCGACGTCCATTGCCGGCGTCTTGTTGGCCCATTTGGCTGCCCTTGTGGGAATCACACTTCTCTATGTAGGACACTTGTTGCCGGCCACGGCCATCCTGGCCGCACTCATCCTCTTGGCGCGTGCTATCTGGGGATTATCGCCATATCGTTGGCGTTCCACGGCCAAGGCGCTCGGTTTTCTGGAGACAGGGTATGGTTTGCTCGCGGTTTTTCTCGTCGCGCTGGGTTTTGGCTGAGCTAGAGCAGGCCGGCGGCCTGGCGAGCCGCGTTTAGTTGCCTGGCCAGCGCATCCGGCGACGTGCCGCCGGGCGCCGAGCGGGCGGCCAGCGCGGCTTCCACCGTCAGCACTGCGGTTACGTCGGCCCCGAACAAGGGGCTGATTGCCTGCAAGTCGACCGCGGCCAGGTCGGTCATCGCCACGTCGCGCTCTTCGGCCAGCCGCACGACCTGGCCGACCAGATGGTGCGCCTCGCGGAACGGCAACCCGCGCCGCACGAGATAGTCGGCCAGCTCCGTTGCCAGCAACCCGGCTTCCAACTGCGCCGCCAGCCGGTCGAGCCGTACTTCCAATGTGCGAATCAGCCCGCTCATCACCGGCAGAGCGATGTCCAGCGTGTCGAAGGCGTCGAAGACCGGCTCCTTGTCTTCCTGAAGGTCCTTGTCATAGCCGGATGGCAGTCCTTTCAGCGTCGCCAGAAAACCGGTCAGATGGCCCAGCAGGCGGCCGCTTTTGCCCCGCGTCAATTCCAGCGTGTCGGGATTCTTTTTCTGCGGCATGATGCTGGAGCCAGTGCTGTAGCCGTCGTCGAGCCGCACAAAGCCGAACTCGCTGCTGCTGAACAAGATGAGTTGCTCCGACAGACGGCTCAGATGGATGCCCAGTAGTGCCGCGGTGAACAGAAACTCGGCGGCGAAATCCCGGTCGCTGACGGCGTCGAGGCTATTGGGCGTGATGGCGGCAAAGCCCAGCCGGTCGGCCAGCCGCTCCCGGTCGATGGGAAATGCCGTCCCGGCCAGTGCCGCGGCGCCCAGCGGCAGCACGGCCGCGCTCCGGCGTACCTTCGCCAACCGCTCCCGGTCGCGGGCCAGCGGCCAAAAATGGGAGAGCGCCCAATGTCCCCATGTGACCGGTTGGGCGTGCTGGAGGTGGGTGTAGCCCGGCATAGGCAGGTTGAGCTGCGCCTCGGCGCTGCCGATGAGCGCGCGTTGCAGTTCAATCAGCTTTTCATCGAGATGCTCGCAGGCGCGCATGATCCAAAGGCGGAAGTCGGTGGCCACCTGATCGTTGCGGCTGCGGCCGGTGTGGAGCTTGCCGCCCACCGGGCCGACGAGTTCCGTCAGGCGGCGCTCGACGGCCGAATGAATGTCTTCATCATCCGGTTTAACGACAAATTCGCCGTCGTTGAACTCCGTGCGGACTTGCTCCAGCCCGGCCAGCAGCGTGTCCCGTTCCTCGCCGGTCAATAGCTCTGCGTCGGCCAGCGCTTCGGCCCAGGCGATGCTGCCGGTGATATCTTCGTCATAGAGACGCACGTCGAAGTCGATGCTGGCATTGAAGCGATGCACCAATGCATCCGTCCGTCCGCTGAATCGGCCGCCCCATAGTCTTGTCATGGTTTACGTCCGGTAATCGGCATTGATGCTGACGTAATCATGCGTCAGATCGGTTGTCCACAGAATAGCTTCGCCGGAGCCGAGGCCCAAATCGACGTGGACGGTGAACTCCGGCCGAGCGAAGACGGCCGCCGCGGCAGCCTCCTGATAGTCCATCGGCGTGCCGTTGCGCACCAGTTGCAGCGGCGGTTCCTCGTCGCTGCCGATCCATAGCGCCAATTTGTTCTGGTCCAGCGCTACACCGCTGTGGCCGGTTGCCATCATGATCCGCCCCCAGTTCGGATCGCCCCCGGCGAAGGCCGTCTTGACGAGGGGAGAAGTGGCGATGGTATCGGCCACGCGGCGGGCGTCGGTTGCATCTGGCGCGCCAGTCACGCGCACAGTGACGACTCGCGTAACGCCTTCGCCGTCGCGCACGACCATCATCGCCAGCGACCGGCACAATTCGTTGAGCGCAGCGACGAACAGGGCGCGGCTTTCCTCGTCGGTGACGGCCACGCCGCTCGCCCCGTTCGCCAACAGCAGGATGGTGTCGTTGGTGCTGGTGTCGCCGTCAACCGATATGGCATTGAAGCTGGCGTCGGCCGCTGCGCGCAACATGGCGGTCAGCTCGCTCGCGGGTACTACGGCGTCGGTAGTCAGCATGCCCAACAGCGTCGCCATGTCGGGGTGGATCATCCCTGCGCCCTTGGCCATGCCGCCGAGGATCACCCGGCCGCCTGGTAGCTGCACTTCGATCGCCAGCGACTTGGGGCGCGTGTCGGTGGTCATGATGGCCTCGGCCGCGAGCCGGCCGTTGACGGATGCGAGCAGCGGAGCGGCGGTCAGGATGCCCATCCGAACGCGGGACATGGGCAACGGGATGCCGATGACGCCCGTCGACATCACGAGGTACTGTTCGGGACGCCCGCCGATGGCCTCGGCTGCGAGCCGCTGCATCTCGCGGGCGTCGGCCAGACCCGGCGCGCCGGTACAGGCGTTGGCGTTGCCGGCGTTGATGATGACACCGCGCATGGCGGCGCTATTACTCGCCAGGGTTTCGCGGTCCAGCAGCACCGGGGCGGCGGCGACGCGATTGCTGGTGAAGACGCCCGCGGCCGCGCAGTCGCGTTCGGAGACGACCAGCACCAGATCGGGCCGACCGGACTGCTTGATGCCCGCGGCGACGGCCGCGGCGGCAAATCCACGGGGCGACGTGACGCCGCCATCGGCTAATACCTTGTAGGACATACGTTTCCTTTGACTTCGATCCGTTGCGTCGTCAATCGCGCTTGAACTTTGAGTAGTCGGGAGCCGCATAGCGCGTCCGGCCGCCGTCGCTTACTTCCATCATCGCCTTCACCTTCATCTGCAAGCCGAAGAGGGTGATAAAGCCCTCGGCGTCGGCTTGATCGTAGACGTCTTCCTGCCCGAACGTGGCGAAGTCTTCGCGATAGAGGCTGTTGGGGCTATAGCGACCGGCGACGATGACGTTGCCCTTGTACAGCTTTAGCTTCACCCATCCGGAGAGTGTCTTCTGAGTCTCGTCCACGAATGCCTGCAATGCTTCGCGCAAGGTGTGATACCACATGCCGTAGTAGGTCAGTTCGGCGTAGCGCAGGGCGATCTGCTGCTTGTAATGTTTCGTCTCGCGGTCCAGGCAGAGCGACTCCAGCTCGCGATGGGCGGCGTAGAGGATTGTGCCGCCGGGGGTCTCGTAGACGCCGCGCGACTTCATGCCCACCAGCCGGTTCTCCACCAGGTCGATGCGGCCGATGCCGTGCTTGCTACCCAGTCGATTGAGCGTCTCGATCACGGTCGCCGGCGGTAGTTGAATACCGTTGACGGCCGTTGGGATACCTCGATCAAAAGTGATCTCAACGATTTCAGGCTCGTCGGGAGCATTTTCCGGCGATACTGATAGCTTGTACATCGACTCTTCCGGTTCGTTGGCCGGGTCTTCCAGGATGCCGCCTTCGTGGGACAGGTGCCACAGGTTGGCGTCGCGACTGTAGATCGACTTCTCTGTCTGCGTGACCGGCACGTTATGAGCGCGGGCATAAGCCAGCGCATCCTCGCGCGAGCGGATATTCCACTCGCGCCAGGGGGCGATGACCTTGAGGGTAGGGTTGAGCGCTTTGTAGGTTAACTCGAATCGCACCTGATCGTTGCCTTTCCCGGTGCAGCCGTGGGCCACGGCGTCGGCGCCTTCGGCCTCGGCCACAGCCACCTGCCATTTGGCGATGAGCGGCCGGGCGACAGACGTGCCGAGCAGATATTGGCGCTCGTACACGGCGCCGGACTGCATCATTGGAAACAGAAAGTCCTTGGCGAACTCATGGCGCAGATCCTCGATGATGACCTTGCTCGCTCCGCTGGCCAGTCCCTTTTCCTCCAGCCCCACAAATTCATCATCGCCCTGGCCGATGTTGGCGCAAAAGCAGATGACCTCGCACCCGTAATTTTCGCGCAGCCAGGGGACGATGACCGACGTGTCAAGCCCGCCCGAATAGGCGAGCACGACTTTCTCCACTGTTGAATTGGACATATTTATCTCTCCTTTGTATCGGTAAACAGGTGTTGTTTGGGCTTGCGCGGGGAACGGCTCCGGGATGGATGGCGGCCGATGATCGACCGTCGATGGTCTATAGCTATGGGTCAATGGTTCGGCCAAGTTTAGCACAACGGCCGTCTCGTCACAATTATCTTGCAGCGGGCAGCCGGAACAGTCGCGCCATACTTTTTCGGGAAAGCGCTCCCGGTTGGTGATCTGGAACCCTCCGCGCTGAAAGAAATGGACCGCTCTCGTCAGGGCAAACAGCGTGATGACCCCGCGCCGGCGGGCTTCGATTACCAGCGCTTTGAGCAAAGTGCTGCCCCAGCCGCCACCCTTGGCTCGATCGTGGACGGCCAGCGAGCGCACTTCGGCCAGCACGGGTGAGTAGGCATAGAGGGAGACGCAGGCAACGACGGCCCCGGTTTCGTCCCTGGCGATGAGCCAGTCGGCGAGAGTGTCACGGATGGAAGCGGCCGTGCGCGGCAGCAGGTCGCCGCGGCGGGCGTGTTCGTTCACCAGTTGCAGGATTTCCGGTACGTCTTCGGGTCGAGCCGGTCGGATGTTCATGCGGCCCCATGGCGCTGTTTGGTATTCATTGCGCTGTCCGGATAGAAAAAGCCACCCCTGAGGGGGTGGCTTTTCGAGCTGAGGGACGTGGATTCGAACCACGACTCACGGAGTCAGAGTCCGTTGTTCTGCCGTTAAACTATCCCTCAATGTGCCCGAATTATAGCACCGGCCCGAAGGCAGGGCAACAAATCATGCGTATAGCGAGTCGGCCGCTGCACGCAAATCAGGCAGATGGTCTGCATAATGCTCATACGTATTGACGGCAATGAACCGATAGAAAGGGTCGCCTTCTGTCCAGGCAAAACGTTCCGGGTCGAAGAGATCCGCTTCGGGCGCGGTTTCGGCGATGGTCAGGAGCGCGCCGTAAGCTTCTGCCTCATTCATCTGGACAATGCCGATGGGTAAAAGGTGGTTCTCCTGGTAGACGCGGGCGTTTAGCCGGTCAAGCGACTCCTCGCCGATAGGATCTTGCGGCACACTCCCGGAGCTAAGTGTGTCGTAGAGCGTTACCATGCGACGCTCCCAAAAGCCTATGTGGGCGATGATATCGCGTATCGACCAGCCGTTAGGGAGCAGGGGGGCAGTCAGATTTTGACGCTCGAAACGCTGGAGCACATCCTCCAGTTCGGTGCGATCCTCGCGAATACGGGTTAGCAATTCGGAACGGTCCATGGTTCAAACCTCGTGCAGGAGAGTTGGATGATTCACCATGCGTTGTCTGGCAATTGCGTTCAACTTGCGTCTTGCAGACGTAGGTGAGATGGCGAGTTGTTCGCGTTGCCTGAATGTAGTATAGCGTGATGCGGTCTATATTTGAAATATGGCGTCGTCTCGCGCCGACCGTAACTTGGCGTTTATGATGCGTGTTATTTCTGCTAGAATAGACATTTATCTAATAAGGTCCGGGCCATTGGCCCGATGTGGTGTGAGTTTGCATGGCTATATCGATTGCGTCCACGCGGGCCAGGCCGGTTCCGGCCGAGCACCGGGCGAATTTTAATCACCTAATTTTTGACATTGCCTGGTTTGGTGTACTGAACGGCAGCGCCATTGCCTTTATCGCCGTCTACGCGACACGACTGGGGGCCGATGCCTTCCAGCTTGGTTTGCTGAACGCAGGCCCGGCAATCGTGAATCTGCTGTTTGCCCTGCCCGCCGGCCGCTGGCTACAGGATCAGCGCATCAGCCGGGCCACATTCTATTCATCGATCCTTCATCGCTGGTTCTATCTGCTCTGGATCTTTCTACCGTTTTTCTTCGCCCCGGGTACACAGGTCTGGATACTGGTGATGCTGACGGTGCTCATGAGTATCCCCGGCACGGCGCTCTCGATTGGGTTCAATGGACTGTTCGCGGCAACCGTGCCTTCGGAGTGGCGCGCGCACGTGGCCGGCGTGCGTAATGCCGCTTACGCCCTGACATCAATCATCGTGACCTTCATTTGCGGCTGGCTGCTCGATGTGATGCCGTTCCCGGCGGGTTATCAAATGGTGTTTCTCATCGGCTTTGTCGGTGCGGTGATGAGTTCGCTGCACCTTTGGTATGTACGTCCGGCCGATGAACATCGCAAGCCCGGCAACGGCAAGAGTCTGGGCGACTGGGCGCAACCCGGGGCGATGAATATGTGGCAGAGCCTGCGCACCACCGTAGGCCTGCGCTTTTTGCTGCGCGAGAAGCCGCTCAATAGCCGGTGGCTCAGCCCGATGAAAGACGTGCGCTATGGTCGGGTGTTGCTGCTGGTCTTTGCCATGCACCTGACGCTCTATCTGGCCGCGCCGCTCTTTCCGCTTTATCTGGTGCGTGAGATCGGCCTGAGCGACAAGATCATTGGTTTAGGTAACAGTATCTTTTACGTAGCCCTGTTTCTGGGGTCGCTCCAATTGGCTCCCGTCACCCGGCGCTTTGGTCATCGCAAGACGATGGCGCTGGGAATAATCGTCATCAGCCTTTATCCGGCGATTTTGTCGCAGGCTCAGGGCGCGGCGCTCTATCTATTCGCGTCGATCATGGGCGGCGCCGGTTGGGCGCTGGCCGGCGGAGCGGTCGGCAACTACGTGCTGGACGAAACCCCCAACGACAGCCGCCCGGCCTATCTGGCCTGGTACAACATCTCGTTGCAACTGGGCATCCTGCTCGGCTCACTCATCGCGCCTGCCATGGCCGGTTGGTGGGGCCTGACGATCGGACTCCTTTTCGCCGCCGGCTGCCGCTTCCTGACCGGCCTGGCGATTTGGCGCAGCCGAACGTAGGTTTGGTTACCCCTAGCGCACGATCAAAATGGCGCGATTAACGTCCAACACGAGTTCGTGAGCCAGGTCATTCAGCAGGAAGCGTGGCAGGTTCTCGTCGCGGTGGGCGCCAATCACGGCCAAATCATAGTCGTCGGAGCGTGCTTCGGCAGCAATCTCATCGACGACCAGACCGTGGCGCACCTTGGCGTGCAGTTCAAGGTTCAGCGTGCCCAGATAGGCCAGGTCGCTTTCCAGAATTGCTCCCTCGGGCGTTCGTGCTCTGATCAATTCTTCGGCCGTTGATTGCAGATCGTCGCCGCGAATGCCGGGGGCGGCGCTGATTTGCGACATCACATGCAAGACTGTGACATCCGTCGCCCCGGCCAGGATTGCCGGAAGATGCATGCGGAACAGTTTCAGCAGAGAAGGTGAGTGCGCGCCACTGTCACAGATGAGGATCCTGTGCAAAGGTCGCGCTTCTCGCTTGGCGATGAGCACCGGCAGTGATGTGCGGGCGACGACTTTTTGCGTCACCAGCCCGCGAATGCGTGTCAGCAGCGGCCGGGATTGCCGCTGCCCCATCATGATCAGATCATAATTGCCCGTCTCGCCCTCACGGACGATCTCTTCCCAAGGCTGGCCGATACGTGTCTTATAGTAGACTTTGTCGAATAGAGGGTCCAGGAGTTTGGCCGCGTGCGACAGAATCTCTGCCCCTTCTTCCTGTTCCTCGGCGTGTTTGACGACAGTCAACACCGTCGGTATGACCGGGGTTGTCTCCGCGAGCAGCATCAACTGTCGTATACCGATTTCCGATTGCCCTGGGCCTCCAGTGGCGAACAAAACGCGCATAAACCAACTCCTCTAGTCTAGAATCAATCTCGACTTTTCGGGCGATGGGCCAATCCTGTGAATATTAGCACACTCCGAATATTACCTTTTAACTCGGATGGATGTCTAGTAATTTTTACTTGGCAACCTTGCAGCGACTAGATAAATACCAATATCAGCGGGATGATGAAGAGCGTGAACATGAACAAGGCCAGATTCAAATTATGTTCGGTAACCCAGCCGACGAATCGCAGTGATGAGCGTTCGTATGTCCGAAAAGCAAACAAAAGCACAATTAGCGCCGAGAGCGCCACGCCGAGCATCTCCGCCAAAACCACGGACACGGCCGCATGATTGTTAAGCAGTACCGCCGCCAGCAGGGTATCGATAAAAGTTGTGATGTTTGCTCCCAT
>JACDJB010002411.1_pt1 | contig 13525 bp, 15 predicted proteins | sample 7454121 | NCBI WGS metagenome assembly JACDJB01 (sample SAMN14253290, study PRJNA609438) | sludge metagenome | isolation source: sludge after 25d culture with pyrite | collected 2018-12-20 | reverse complement strand
TCGCGCCGGGTTGCCCATTACGCTCGCCGACGCCGGCTTCGACAAGCTTGCCGACGCTACCCAGAACCGGCTCATCAAGCATGACGACTGGTATGCGTCGCTTTGCGTCGGTTCCTCGGTGTACTGGGTTGATCCGGAAGAAGAGGCAGCTCGCAACACCATTCTGGAGTACCACGACATGAGCCTCGAATTCTGGGACAGCCTTAGCCTCGATGCCATGACAGAGTTGGCGCGTGAAGCGGGTATGTCCTGGCCGTTTTCGTCGGGCATATACCGGATCGCCATGATTGCGAGTGATTCCGGTGTGATCGAGTCGAATGACAGCATCGTTATGCTGATGAACGAGGATGGCTCCCTCGTGGAAGCCCATCCGTCGGAGTTGCGTCCGGCCGACAGCCAGCCTGGGGTTGCCTCGCGACCGCATCGCGAGGCTTCCGCGGCTCATGTCGATATGCGACAGACCAGCGCGCCTGCGCCGGCTCAGTAATCCCTCAACCACCGCACTGCTTGCAGTCGGTGGTTTTTTCTTGGCTGCGCCTAACCACCATCCTGCCCGGACGGGCATACCGCTCGCGGGATACGGCTAGGTGTCGTTTCTCAATAGGTTGTTCACCCGAGCTGAGTGAAGATGAGGGTTCTCGAATCCACCCAACTTCACTCGGAGGCCCGGATGAACAGCCATAAGAATGCCCGCTTGACGGCCAAAGGTCGAGCGCATCTCATTGAACAGATCGCCCTGGTAGGTCTTGCCGAGGCTGCCCGCCGTGCTGGCATCAGCACGCGCCGTGCTCGCATCTGGCAACAACGCGCCACAGAAAAACCGGACGAATTAGCGGATCGCTCATCGCGGCCCCGTATCAGTCCGCGCGCCACCCCTTGCGACAAGCGGGAGCGCATCGTCAACCTGCGGCGCAATCATCGCCTGACCTATGCCGTCATCGCCGGTCGCGTCGGCGTCTCGGTTGCCACCATCGGGCGCGTCTGTGCACAGGCGAATGTGGCAAGATTGCCGCCGCTGGAAACGTCGCCGCCGACGCGCCGCTACGAGCGCGAGACCCCGGGCGAACTGCTGCACCTGGATACCAAGAAACTAGCGCGCTTCACCCGTCCTGGCCATCGGGTGACGGGTGATGTCACGCAATCCAGCAAGAAGCCCGGCTATCATGCGCTGCATGTGGCAATCGACGACCATTCACGGGTCGGCTTCAGCCTGATCCTGCCGGATGAAACCACCAAGAGCGCCATCGTCTTCGCCATGGCGGCGTTGCGTTACTACAAGGCGCTGGGGGTACGGGTCACGGGCATCATGACGGACAACGGCTCGGCCTATCGTTCGAAGAAGTTCGCCAGGTTGCTGCGGCGCCTGAAGATCAGGCATGTGCGGACTCGCCCGTACACGCCACGCACCAACGGCAAGGCTGAACGTTTCATCCAGACGCTGTTGCGGGAATGGGCATATGCCTACACTTACCCGAACTCAGACGCCCGAACGGCTGAACTGCCGTTCTGGATTCAGCATTACAATTTCTATCGCCCTCACTCGGCTACCGCAAGCAAACCGCCTGCCACACGACTCGGCTTTGGTGGGAACAACGTGGTGAGAAACTACAGCTAGGCGGCTGCGCCGCCTCCCCCTCGGGGACTCGGGGTCGCCTACCGCTCGCCCCGGCGCCTGCGGCGCCGGGCTCCGGCCTGCGGCCTCCGGGCACATGCCCGCCGGACACGCCCGGCCCCGGCTGCGCCGGGGTACCCGCCACCCTATCGGGCTGGCGGCCGGGCTGCGCACACAACGGGCAAAGGCCCGGCAGTCTTCAAAAACAGGGGGGCGGCAGCGCGGTTCCTGTTGAAGTTATAGCGGGACTCCGGTTATGGTTTTCGCCGCACCATCTGGAGGCGATTGTGAAAAAGAGAGACGCAAAGAAATGGCTGATCGGGCTTTCCGATCCCGTCGAACCCGATGTCTTCATCGAGATGCTCGGAGTGTTCGCGGAGGCAAGTGGGGCGCTTGCGCATGCCTCCGGACCCATGACCGTCAACGATATTTTCAAGGTCGACGAGGGCAGCAAGAAACTCGCCAACACACCACTGACCCACGGGATGCAAGCGGTGAACCGGGCCCTGTCCGACAGGAAAATCGTGAACCGGCAGGGATACCTCGCGCGCATTGGGACGATCAGCCAGATTTTCGTCCGCGAGGATTTGTTCGGCGACTTCATGGATCCGCCAGACCCGGAAACCGGCCATCGGATGGTTGCCGAGTCGCTCATCCGTGCCGCCGCCACGGCCCGCTACAAGCTCGGCATGAAGGCGATCGGCTATGACCTTGACGACGTGCTGGAAAAGGCGCGGGCGCTTGAAGATCTGCCGCTGGCCGAAGCGCATTCAACGACCTGATCGAAATGGGACTACCTCTTGATCGCGAGCTGGTCTTCCTCCTCCTCGAGGAGATGGAGGTCGTTCTTGCGGCTCACCAGTTATGGCTGAAGCGTTTCAATCATGCGTTGCTTTTCGGGGATGGCACGTTGACCGCCCACGACAGACCAGACGCGCATCTTCATCCGCTGTTCGGCAAATGGCAGAACCCCATGGGCATCGATGAGCTTCGCGAGCATCCGGAAGTGACTGCAATCGTGCAAATTCAACGGGAAATACAGGAAACCGCGACGCGCCTTTGTCTGGACCAAAGCCAGTTTGGACGGATAACCGAAGAGGACTACGACCATTGCATGTCGCTCAGCGTCCATCTGAACACCCAGCTACGCAGCCTTCAGCTTGAAATCATCGCCGAGTTTCTGGCCACCGACCCTCTTACCGGCGCATTCGGGCGTCGCGGAATGCTGGACAAACTCGCCAGCGAGATGGAGCGTGCTGCGCGTGTCGGGTCAGGCTGTTCGATCGCGCTGATGGACTTCGATCACTTCAAGCAAATCAATGACCAGCGCGGCCACGCCGCCGGAGACGCGGCGTTGCGCCAGTCGGCGAAATTCACGATGTCGCGCCTTCGCAAGTACGACTCGTTGTACCGGCACGGTGGCGAGGAGTTTCTGATTTTGTTGCCCGACACGCCATTGCCGGATGCGGTCGCGATCGTCGAGCGCTTGCGCGCGGGCCTTGCGGGGCTGGACATCGTGCCTCCAGATGGCGAGACGTTTCGTATCACGGCTTCTTTTGGTGTCGCCGCACTGGAGTGGGGGAGGCCTGTGGAAGCATCCATCGAGGCCGCCGACTGTGCGCTATATCGTGCCAAGGCTGCCGGGCGCAACGCGGTGGAATCGGGACTGGAGCAGTTACTGGAAATGTGTGCTGAGGAGGCGTCGTGATTACGACCATCGACATCACTTGCGACCGGAAGGAGTACGAGGAAGGCACCGGCAAGATCATCGAGGAATTCGCCTACGCCAGGGTTATCGCGGCAGACCTCGATGTCGGGACCCACATCATTGCCAAACGCACCATACTCAACAGGTTGACTGCCGCGGAATTCGTCGCCGGGACTGTCAATCGCAGCCTGTATCCACAAATCGAACTGATGCGTGAGCAGAATGACCAGGTTTTCGTGGTCATCGAGGGCTGCGCAATGACAACTCGCGTCTTCATCGAGTCGGAAGCCGTCGTCGAGGCGCTTGCGTGGCTGGCCGTGAAATCAGGCGTGCAAACGGTTTTGTCCGCGAGCATCGAGCAAAGCGCCAAGCTCATCGCCAGCATGGCCCAACTTTGTCAAGCGGGAATGCCGTATCCAATCCAGCTGCGGCACGCAACGCCCCTGGCAAATTCATCGGTTCTGACCAGGTACATTCTCGAAGGGCTTCCCGGTGTATCAACCACGGCTGCCGGCATTCTGGCCAAACGCTTCGGAAGTGTGCATGGCCTTGCCCAGGCCAGCCTGGAAGAGATTCAAGGCACTCCCAGTATCGGTTACATGCTCGGCAAGAAGGTCTATCACGCCATGCGGATTGGTACACCGCAACCGCAGGAAGCAGATCAGTCAGTGCAGCATGCGAGCTGAGTCGCTCTTGGGCACGCCCCTCGGCTCGCGATGACGGACGCCATCAGGCCGTCAGCGGCAAAACCCCGCCAAAGTGTCACAGGACTTTTCAGCGTTCCAGACGCCAGCGAAGACGCATTCCTGGACCTTTACCGGCGGTGCGATATCAATTCGCAGGCCGTTGTGCTGACGCTCATGCGCGCAATAATTGAACCGACCGCGAGGCACTGGCTTGAGGTCGGCGGCGCAATTTCCGAGTTGGCGGGAAAACTCGACGCTTAATGTGTGGGGCCTGCGGCTGCCAGCCTGGCAGATCATCGTCCGTTACATGCATAACGCCGCAAGAACAAAGCCCTTGCGATGGCCAGTCGATCAAGGCTCAAGATTCAAAGTCTCCCGGCATCAGCACCAGATCCCTGAACAAGGTAAGACTCGCACCGGATTGCTCACCGGAGTCTTCGCCGACATCTCCGAAGCCGCGCAACTGGAGATCCATGTTGGCCAGCTCGAAACCGTCTGTCGCGTTCTCCATGAGCTTCAGGCGCGCCATCGTTTCTTCATCGACCTCTCCGGTGAGATACAGGAAGCAGAAGCCCTCTCCTCCGTGACGAACCAGGCGTCCGCGCATCTGGTGCAGAGTGGAGACGCCGTAACGGTCGGCACTCACGACCATCAGCAACTTGAGGTTCCGGATGGTCGTGCCGATCTCGATGATGCTCGATGCACAGAGCAAGGCCTTGCGTCCAGCCTTCATGTCGGCCATCACGCTCGCCTTCTCCACATCCTTCATTCTCCCATGCAGCACGGCCACCTGCCCGGGAAACCGCTGTTCCCAGAGCTTGCCGGCCTCCTCCACGCTCAGGCGATCGCCCGCCTCTTCGCCCGTTACGCGCGGATAAATGAGGGCTACCTGAGCGCCAGTGCCGATCACTTCCCGAATCTTGTTCATGACGATCTTCCGTTCCGCCGGCGTCACAACGCGGGTATGGATGATCTTGCGGGCATGATGGCGAGCCACCTGGATCAGCTGCTTGCCGCCGTGCATGACGAGCGCAAGCGTACGGGGCAGGGCGGTGGCGGTCGCCTCCAGCACGTTCGTGTGCGGCCCGCACAGCGCTTCCCGCTGCTCACGGCTGGTTTTTTGGGACTCGTCGATAACGAGAAGGTCAGGCACCCAAGCGCGCGCGCGCGCCACGCCGATGAGACCGGTCGTGCCAATAAGGATCGGGTTGGCCGTCAGATCGAGGTTACGTGCAGATGCCGCATCACCAACCGTCGTCACCGGGATTCCCGGAAAGCATTCACGGAACTCGGCAGCGACCTGCTCCACCAGGATGCTGTTCGGAATCATCACCGCCACCTTGCGCCCCAGGCGCTGGCTGGCGACCGCGGGTACCGCATACACCAGGGTTTTGCCCACACCCACGTCCGCCGAAAGGAGCGCCGCCATGGGGTAGGGCAACGCAAGCAGCTCGACGATTTTCTGGATGGCCTCTTCCTGGGAGAGTTCGCCTGTGGTCGGGCGAAAGGGCAGATCGATGATCATGGCATCGATCATTTCTTCATCGATCCGGATTACCGAGTCTTTCTGAAAGGCCCGGCTCACCGCCTTGGCCGCGCGGTGTCGGATTGCGTGAACCGCGAGCCGCCGTGCCGCAAGAACGGCGCGTTCAGCCTGTTGCATATCCGCGGGTTGGTGGAGAACACGAACCAATCCGGCCAACGGCCACTTGAGGCCCGTCATGAGGCGAATTTCGGCTTCGGTTTGCCCGCCGAACGCCTGCCGGATTGCGAGCACCGCGTCGTCGATGGCGTGCGGCATGCGAAGTGCCTCGCGTATGCCGGCGGCCAGTTTGTCGCCGGAAAGGCGACCGGGAACAGCTCGGTAGACCGGAATGACTCGTCCCCAGTCCTCGTCTCGGATCAACTCCGGACTGTTGAGATACGGCGTCCCCTTGAAGTCGGTCACTTTGGCCTGGATCTTCACGACGTCACCGGCCTTGACCGCCTTCCATGGCGACCACTTCAGTGCGCCGAACACGGTCATCCGGTGCACGCGGCGTGCGCGGTCCATCGCTTCGACGATGAACCGCGGCTGGCTACCGTCCGCTTTGGGCGGCGCCATGATCTTGAGCTCGATGGAGACCTTCTCGCCGATGTGGTCAGCAAGTCGGTCCGGGGCCGGCTGCAGGGTAAAGTCGACGAAGCGGCGCGGAACCGTCAGCAGGGCATCCTCCGGTCGTTTGAGCCCGATCCGGGCAAGAGCCTTCACCGGCTCGGCAAGCGTGCGTTCAACGTTCATTATGTTCGTCCTTTGGGTTCGGTTCGGGTGTCGCCGGCGTCGCCTCCTTCTGCGTCAACGCAAGGTTGAGTTCGCTGTTTGCCTGGCGCAGCCGGGCTGCTTCGGCCGCCAGCAGTTCCGCATTGGCCTTCATGAGCTGCAACGATTCCTGCAGTGATGTCACCGTGCTGTCCCGGCTGGCGATTGCTTCCTGGTGCGCCTCGCGATCCCGCTGTCTGTCCAGCACCAGATTGTCCCGTTCGCTCACAATGGCATCGAGGCGCGCGGTGAGCGCGGAAACTTCGCCGGTGAGGCGTGCGACCGTTTCGCTTTGCCGGGTGAGGCGGTCATGCAGATCCCGTTCGGACTCCTTCAGGGTGCGCTCGGATTCCTGCAGGCGGGCAATCTGGTGCTCGGCTTTTTTGAGGTGATCCCGCAGCTCCGCATTGCTGGTGCGCAAGGTGTCGATCTCCAGCAGCGTGTGGCGGCGCTGCTCGTTGAACTGCTGCTCCGCGCGCTCGGCCGCAGCACGCTGGGCATCGAGTTGCGCTTCCAGGGTGATGCGATTGTTTTCCATTTCCCGGGCGGACGCTTCCGCCTGCGTCCGCCAGGCCTCGACGTCGGCCTCGGCTGCCGCACGGGCCGCACGCTCGGCCGCTAGGTGGCGCTCGGTTTCCTCGCGGCTGGCGTTGGCGGTCTGTGCGGCCCGTAGGTGGTCTGTGGCGCTCGCCTCCGCCGCCGCGCGGGCGACCTCTGCTTCGCTCACCTTCGCATCGGCCGTATCCCGATATGCCTGCATTTCCTCTCGCGCGCGGGTGATGGCGAGATCCCAGAGTTCGCCGAGCAAGCCGCTCTGTTTTTCCAGCAGGGCGTCAGGCAGGTTCGGGTTCACGAGCCGAACCTCAAGCTTCGCCCGCAAATCGTCCCACCACTTGTTCATCTCGTCGTGGACGGTCACCATCGAACCGCGGCGCGTCAACTGGTGCACCCGCCCCGCATTTGGACGCTCGCCGCGCTGAAACAGCAGATTGGCGACCTCTCGGGTCAATTCCCTGGTATCACCGATCCGCTCGGATAGGTCGGCCACCTCCTGCAACAGCGCCACACTGTCCCGCTCCCGTTCGGCCATATCGTGTCCTTTCAGTTGTCCGTGCCTTCCTGCCGGCCAGCCTCGAAGAGGCCGGCAGCCTTGGCGGCTTCCAGAGGGGAGCGGGGTGTTGGCGCCACGGCGCCGGCGTTGCGTTCGTGGGCGCCCGGCCGAAAACGGGGCACAAGGCGAGTAACGTGCAGTTCCGCGATGGACTCCTCCCGCCCGTAGCGTCGCCACGACCGGGTTCGCACCACCCCCTCGATCTCCACGCGCGCGCCTTTGTGCAACGTGGCGGCCATATCGACCAGCTCCGGCTCGCCGGCGACGACGCACCGGTACCAGGTCGTCCGGATTTCGCAGACGCCCGAGCGGGCCGTCTGCTCATGGGCGGCAAGACTGAACGTCACCACCGACTTGCCGTCGGCGGTGTATCTCATCTCTGGCTCGGTTCCGAGGTTCCCGGCCAATGACAGCGCTTCTTCCATTCAAGATGCCTCCTTCCCATGACCTTTTACAGGCATCTGCATGGTAATCGAGCATCTCCACAAGGTCAAGAAATAATATGTAATTAGGCGTTTTTGCTATCCTCCCCTTGTTTTTTCTCACATAATGCATATACTGTCACCTTACGCTATCGGAGCGGCAGGCTAAAATCATGGTCAGCACCGGTCTCCGCTTTGGCTGCCAAAGGAGGCAAAACAAGATGTTGCACAAGGATCGCGAAATTCCGGTACGGATGCTCGACGCCGATGGGCTGGCCGACAACAGCGCGGACGCCCTGGTCGTGCTCATGATCACCCGGCGGGAAATCGAGTCGGGCCATATCGCAAGCGCCATCGAGCGCTTGCATGTTCTGACCGACTCACGGGAAAACGTCATCCGTTACCGCGAGTCGCTCGCCTTCATGGTCGACGGTTACAACGACGATCCGCGCGAGCTCGCGCAGATCCCGGAAGTATCCGCCTTCTTCCGCACGCTCAACCAGGCGTGGCCGCACTGGCTGTGGTTCTTGATGCGGGGCGGCGGCATGTTTTCGATCCTCTTCTCGCTGCTCTGCGATGGCGAGCCGGTGAGCAATGCCGACGGCGCCGGCGTGACCTACCTGACACCTCACGGTCAGATTCAGAAGGTCTTCACGGATATGATGGAACGCGGGCTGTCTCTCTTCGGGACTTACAAGATAGAGATCCCGGAAGTCGAGGCCGCGTTTGACAGCGCGCTGAAGGAGCTGGGGTTGTGATGGTGCCGCGCTCCGGCAGCAGGCTCTCCGCTGTAGGCGTCAACAGGGAGGTTTGAATTGAGCAAATACCTGAAAATCTACGAGGCGTTGTGCCCGGACGATCCAATCTCGGACGACGACCCTCGCCTGCCCGGGATTCTTGCCGAAATGCGCGACATTCACTGCGCGCCGACCGAGGAAGATGCCATCAAGGTCATTGAGTGGTGGCAGGCCTGGCCGAACTCCTGGCACCTGATTCCAGAAGAATTTGTACGGGACGCCCGCGCAATGATGCGTGGCGAAATGCCAATTCGTAGCACAAAACAGCGTCAATATGGCGAGAAATACGTCGCCACCGGCCCGCAACAGCAGGAGTAGCGCATGAAACGCGGTTTACGCATGTCAAAAAAGGCGTTTCAGGAGATCGTGGAGCGAAAACCTGGCTTTTTTGCCGCTCAAAACGGTAATTCCACGCCTAAACAAGCCAAAGTTCGCCAAGCCTCGGAAATCATCCGTGCGGTTTCAACGGCCACCGGCAACGTGACCAGTTCTCGCCGCGGCCTCGAACTGCGATTCGACGGCGCGCGTCTGGCCACGCTCAACGATCTCCTGGCGATGTCCGTGCAGGAGCGGCGCCGCTACCGAAAGGCCTGGCACAAGCTCATCCACGACACGGCGCTCGTTGAGTACGGCTGCCGGCCGCCGGGCTTCGAAGCGGTCAACCTGACCCTTGTTCGTCGCGGCCCGAGAGAGATCGATCCCGACGCAATCATTCCCAAGGCGCCGATCGATGGCCTGCGCTACAGCGGATTTATCCCGGACGACTCCAAAGCCGTCGTTTGTTCACTGTCCCTGCGCCAGGCACTGGGCAGCTATGCGGTCTGGATCTCGGTTTCGCCGCGAGCGAAGGGGGCCGCATGACGCGCCCGACGATCAACGAAACCATCATGCTCGTCTGCGATCTGCATGCGGACCAGGTGGACAAGCTCGGTGCACCCTACTACTTCCACCCGTTGCGCGTGATGATGCGGCTGGGGCCGGATGCGGACGTCGTGGAGAAGCATGCCGCCCTTCTCCACGACGTCCTCGAGGATGTCGCCGGCGCGACAGCCAACGCCCTGCGCGAGCGTGGATATCCTGAAACTGTGATCAGGTTGTGCCAGCTCCTCTGCCGCGGACAAGGTGAAACCTATCCATCCTTCATCGAGCGCATCATCTCCTCACGCTCAACGAGCGCCATGCGGATCAAGCTTGCTGATCTTTACGACAACACCAACGAGGAGCGCGCGCTCGGGGCTTCCGATGCCGTCCGGCGCCAGCTTGCCGACATGGCTGAAAAAAGATATCGCCCTGCGATTGCCAGGCTGAAGCTTGCACTCGGGCCGCGGACGACCACGGTGATTGCGGGGCCGATCTCCGAATCGATTACCGATATGCTCAACCGGGAGCGATCGTGAGCGCAGCCTGTCAACTCGAAGTCAGACAACTGGTGCGGGGCGCGCGTGCCCACCACCAGGTTTTCAACCGAGAAATCGGGCGGAACGGTATCGTCTATCGGCGCGCGAATTGGGAATCGCTGTACAGCCTGGATCAGCTTGAACTTGCCCTCGACATTGGGCAAGAAAAAATGGAGCAGTCATCGTGCAATCTCGCCATCACATCGTAAGCTACAAGACCCCATGGAATGCGGCCGAAGGCCTGTGTGGGGTGTCGATTTTCCAGGCCGCGCCGGACATGGCCGTGGTGGTTCTGACCGAGTTTCAGCACAACCCCGGCATGTCCGTGACCAACGCCGTTGACGTCATCGCGACGAAGGTTCGGCGGGCATTCCTTGGTGGCGTCTCCCCCGAAAACATCATCTGGATCGAGCGGTACGAGTACGGCACCCGCGCCGGGGAAACGACCGGTGAAACCTTCGACTTCGTTGCTCTCAACTGGACTGGCGGTGCATTTGCCGGCCCTCACTGGCGGCCAGTCGGACGCGATCGTAGCGCCACCGAGTTCTGGCGCCTGCTCTTCCAGTCCGACAAGCCGCTGGCCGAGTTCCCCCGCTTCTCCGACATCGGCGCGGTGCGTCTCGGTTGATGTCGACCCAGTTGATCCTTGCGGGAGAATTGCCGGCCATTTTCAGCATTCCGGCATCGATCGCCCTGCAAAACGGATACAACCGGGCCCGCGACAAGGTTTGCCAGCTCGACGCGACCGACGATCTCTCCGCCGTCAATGAGTGGCTCAAAGGGTATCTCGATTCGCCTGAAACCTTCGTGTCCTATCGCAAGGAGGCAATCCGTTTCGTACTCTGGGCTGCGCATGAGCGCAAGAAAACACTTTCTGCCCTGACTCACGCGGATGTTCTTGAATACCCGCGTTTTCTGGGGAATCCCGAGCCGGCCCGCAAGTGGATTTCACCAAAACGCAAGCTTCCCATTACGCATCCCGACTGGCGGCCTTTCTATGGGCCCCTGTCGGAAGCAAGCCAGAAGCAGGCCATGAACATCATCAACGGGCTCTTCAACTGGCTGGTCGGCGCGAACTACCTGCATGGCAATCCCTTGTCCCTGATGCGCAGGAAAAAACAGACCGCAGGCAAGGTGCGATTGCACCGGTATCTGCTCCCCGATCAGGTTGCGCTTGTGCTGGATACGCTGGCGGCGTCGGCCGGCGAGGGGGAGGCCGAGTTTCGCAAGATGGCCAGGAGGCGCTGGGCGATCGTTCTGCTCTATCTGTCCGGGCTGCGAATCTCGGAGGCCGTATCGAACACTATGGCCGGGTTCATTCAGCGCCCAGGCCCCGCGGGCACACGCCAATGGTGGCTTGTGGTTACCGGCAAGGGCTCCCATGAAGGCGAGATCCCGGTGACGCCGGAATTGATGCGGGAGCTGGCTATCTATCGAGAAGCATTCGGCTTGTCCGCCCTGCCCCGATCCAACGAAACGACGCCATTGATCTTCTCGCTTGGCCCGAGTCGCGCGCGACTCACCCGGCAGACGTTGCACCGCATCCTCAAGGACGAGGTGTTCGAGAACGTCGCCGGAAGACTGGAACGTGCCGATCGCGGCGACGAAGCCATGCTCCTGCGCAGCGTATCCGCGCACTGGCTCCGACATTCGCTCGGAACCAACCTGGTGCGGGAAGGCATGAATATCGCCCAGGTGCGGGATGTAATGCGCCACGCAAACCTTTCGACGACCAACCGTTACGTCCACACGGACGAGGAAGAGCGTCATTCCGAAATGGCGGAAAAACACAGGCTTCCCGGCTCGAACGGCGCGGAAACCACTTAAACCGTCGCGGACGCAATTGCTTCCTTCCTCTGCAAGGGCTTTTCAGCACCCACGGTGGGTACTGGTCCTTGCGAGGAGAATGGAAATGTCAGAAACACCTCAAACACGCCCGATCCGCAAGGGTGATCGGGTGAAAATCAAGCTTGAGTGGCGCGATCCAGGAGACGAAACGCTACTCTGGATTGCCTGCGAAGACGAGGACGGTGGCCGCGTTCTGATCATGCCGGTTGGCACCGGGCTAAGCTTTCCACCCCGGCAAGTCGTCAGAACCGACATGCTCCACCCCGTTTTCGATGTGCCGGAATTCGTGGTTTTTTCAGCCAGCGAGGCGCGCGCCAGTGACGACACCGCAGGCTTCTGGTCCAACCAGGATGGCTGGACAACGCTCGACGGCGCCACGAAGTTCGACGAAGCGGGTGGCCTGCTGCCTCTGAGCGCCGGCAATGATGCCGTCTGGATGCGGGCTCCGTACGGTCTTTCCTACACGGTACTGCAGGTCGAACTGGAACCCGGCGCCGAGCCAATCCTTTTCGATTGCTGGGCAGAATCCATTGAACACGCTTGCGAGCAGGCTGAAAACGCCTATCCAGGTTGTCGTGTAGTCGGCACGACCGACGAGGCGGCGATGCGGCCGTTCAAGCTTGTGGTCGAAGCGTATGCCCTCAACGAATACGGCGACGGCCCCGGCTACGCCGTCATCACGATCACCAAGGAGTTCATCACGCGGCTCGAGGAGATGGAATCCCTCTGCAGGATCTACGATCTGGAGTCGGTTGCCGTTTCGATGTCCCCGGACGAATGGGGCGATCTGGACGAGCTGAATCTGCGCGGTAATTCGCTCAACGTCTGGTGTGACGGTCGCTTCTGGTTCACTGCGCAACCGAAGCACAGCGACTATACGTGCGAGACGCGCGGAATTGACATTGCGATGCTTCGCCATGTCATCGAAGCAGGACCCGATGCCGCCCCAGCCGACGAGTATTTTCGTTGGGTTGACGGTACGCTCTACTACGCAGCCGATCCCGCTGCCATTGTCGGTCTTGTCGATATGAGCAGTGACCGCGATACCTGAGTCGCCCCCCCAACCACCGCTGAATCGAATGATTCACGGTGGTTTTTTTGGTCCACGGTTCCGATTTCGGCTCGCACGCAACCTCTTGCTCATAGGCAAGGAGTGATGCCCTTCCACAGTGGAAGGCTGCCTTGCCAAGGAGCACGTAATGAATGAGCAATCTGTACGTCTTGTCGTGGAGGCGCTTGTGCCACACACCCAGGTGCCCGGTTTCGCCGTGGTGCATGTCACTCCGGAGTTGATCGAGCGCTTGGCAGGGCACAAGCGTTTGTCCGAACAGACTTCCCTGTTCGGCCGGGACCTCCCGACCCAAGTGTTGACGGTGGATACCAACGCCTCACCCTACTGGCAAGCCGGTGAAGAATGCTGGGCGCCGGCGCAAAGCGCTATTCGGTTGTGCCAGGATCAGTTCTGGCTGGAGATGCATGTGGGTGACGACGCGCCAGTTCTTGAAACACGCGCCGTGAGCCTGGATGCATTGCTTGACGCCATCGCTGCGAAGCCCGGTCCGACACCTGATGACGACCTGTGCTGGGCCAATGGAAGTCTCTATGCCGGTGATCAGATCGAGGACCTGATTGTGGCCGACATGGC
>JACDJB010002410.1_pt1 | contig 13533 bp, 10 predicted proteins | sample 7454121 | NCBI WGS metagenome assembly JACDJB01 (sample SAMN14253290, study PRJNA609438) | sludge metagenome | isolation source: sludge after 25d culture with pyrite | collected 2018-12-20 | reverse complement strand
CTCGTCGCCCATATGGCGGGGATCGAGCTTTTCGCCACGGGCGGCATCGGCGGCGTCCACCGCGGTCATCCGTTCGACGTCAGTGCGGATCTGCGCGAGTTGGGCAAAACGCCGGTCACGGTGGTCAGCAGCGGGGCCAAATCAATCCTTGATCTGCCGGCAACGCGCGAAGTTTTGGAGACTGAGGGGGTCACAATCGTCGGCTACGGCGTGGACGAGTTGCCCGCCTTCTTCGCGCGCTCCAGCGGCTTGCCCGTCGATGTGCGTCTGGATAATCCCGCGGAAGTTGCGACGTTGATTATCGCGCGGCGACGAATGGGGCTGGGCAGCGGCACCCTCGTCACCGTCCCCGCACCCGATGAGGCCTGCATGTCGTCCGAGGAGGCAGAAGCGGCCGCGGCTCAGGCCGCCCGTGAAGCAGACGAGGCGGGAATTCACGGCCCTGCCTCAACCCCGTGGCTCCTGCGGCGCGTTGTCGAGTTGACGGATGGACGCAGCATGACGGCCAACACTGCTTTGCTCCAGAACAATGGCCGTGTGGCGGCCGAAATCGCCGCGGCTCTGAGCAACATGAAGGCTAATGCGAGCCAGGCAGGTTGACAGTCGATCCGGCCGTGACTATAATGACATCCAAGTACATCACATATCAACGTTGACGGAGACAAGTACGACGACAGCGAGTTGCAGAGAGTTGGCGGATGGTGCGAGCCAACCCCGTTTGCGTCCGAAATCCCCTCCCGAGTTGCGCTCCGCAAGCTAACAAGTGTAAGGAGCGCCGGATGCGTCCGTTATCACGCCAAGAGGTTGGTTCTTCGAACCAACAAACCCAGGTGGCACCACGAGCCCCCTTCGTCCTGGAAACGAAGGGGGCTTTTTTATTGAGGAGTAGCATGATTGACATTAACTTGATTCGCGAAAAGCCGGAATGGGTAAAGGAGCAGATCGCCCGACTGGGAGATGACAAGGCGCCGATTGACGAGATACTGGTCGCCGATGCCAGACGGCGAGAGATCATCCTCGAAGTCGAGGAACTTCGCCGCCAGCGCAACGAAAGCTCCAGGCAGATCGGCGCATGGATGGGCACGCTCAAGAAGCTGGAAGGCGACTTGAGAAAGGCTGAAGAGATCGGACAGCCGGCCGAGGAGTTGCATGTCCAACTTGGCAACTTGCAGCGTAACGCCGACACGGCCAGGGATGAAACTCGTCAACTGGGCGAAACCATTGCCACCCTGGAGGAAGAACTGCGCGTGGCTGAAGCCGTCATTGATGACAAAATGCTGTGGGTTCCTAATCTACCGCATGAGAGCGTGCCTTACGGCCCGGACGATAGCCACAATATTGCCTACCCGGCCGAGGGCGCGCCGCTGCCCGTCTTTGATTTTGAACCGAAAGCCCACTGGGATCTTGGCCCGACTCTGGGCATCATTGATTTTGATCGGGGTGTCAAACTTAGCGGCTCGCGGTTCTATGTGCTGCGCGCGGCCGGGGCGAGGCTTCAGCGGGCAGTTATCCAGTTCATGCTCGATTACCACGCAAACAATCACGGCTACACCGAAATCTACCCGCCCTTCATGGTGCGGTCGGCGATGTTTGTCGGTGCGGGTCAGCTGCCCAAATTTGCGGACAACATCTACCGCGACGCAGAGGAAGATTTCATGTGGCTGGGCACGGCCGAGATCGCGCTCACTAACTTGCACCGGGACGAAATACTGGATGAAGCGGAATTACCGCTGAACTACGTCGCCTACACTCCCTGCTTTCGCCGTGAGAAGATGAGCGCCGGCCGGGACGTGCGCGGCATCAAGCGCGGTCACCAGTTTGATAAAGTAGAGATGTACAAGTTCACGACGCCGGAGACCAGCTATCAGCATCTCGACGCCCTGGTTAAACATGCCACTGATATTTGCGCGGCGCTCGGTCTGCCTTACCGTCGCATCGAAATGGTGACCGGCGATCTAGGTTTCGCGGCGGCCAAGAAGTATGACGTGGAAGTGTGGGCCGCCGGTTGCCACGAGTGGCTGGAAGTCAGCTCGGCCAGCAATTGCGAGGCATTTCAGGCGCGTCGGGCCAACGTTCGCTACCGGCCGGCTGACGGCGGCCGTCCTCGCCACGTGCATACGTTGAACGCCAGCGGTCTGGCGCTACCGCGTGTAATGATTGCAATCCTTGAAAACAATCAACAGGCGGACGGCTCGATTCGCATCCCCGAAGCACTACGCCCCTATATGGGTGGCGCGGAAACGATAGGGCAATAAAGAATGCCGGCCCGCCGCGGCGGGCCGGCATTGGTTTCACAGTCGGAATAACCTGCGCCAATCAGGCCCGGTGTTCCTCGACCGCGAGCGGAACAGCAAGCTATTTGCAGACAGGGTCGCTCGTGCACTCCATTGCTGCATCCGCACAACCGAAACGCACCGGCAGTCCCAGATATGGCGACGGATCGAGTGTATTGCCAAATTCAAGCTCGTTCATATATCGTCCCGTGCCGTCATCCTGCACGATGGAAAAATGCAGATGCACCCAGACGTCTCGCAACGAATCCCCATTGTAATCGCCCGTGTAGCCGAGCAGAGTTCCTTGAGGGACAAACACCTCGGCCGCGCCCGGAGGAAAAGCCGGCTCGATGAAACTATTGCCCTGACGGTCAGCCATATGGGCATAATACAGCCATATTTGCCGACCAGGCTGCAAAGGATCATCCGGTACGCGCTGGATGAGAGCGCTGCGCCATTCGGTATCGCGACTGATATAACCGTCATATGCCGCGTAGACAGGCACGACGCCTGCCGGAGCGTTGCTGAAAATATCGATACCTTGATGGGGTGAAGCGCCCGAATAGGGGCCGTTGGTATCGGCGTATAGTAATCCGATATACCCATCGGTCGGCAGAACAAACGGCGCGCCGGAGCAGGCATCTCGCTGCACGGTCACCAGCGCAGCCCGTTCCGTCTCGCTCCCTCCAGCCCATTGGAGCATCTGCCGCGAGCGAGAGTCGCGCAGCCCATCTCCCAGACGCACAGCCAGAACAAGCAAACCGACAACAGCCAGCCCGGCGATTAGGACCCACTTATCTTTCCGCATAGACGAAGTCGGCAAAAATAAATCCCGGCTCATGCAAGCATGGCCGGGAGTATACGACGACAAAACGCGGGAGACAGCCCAACGGCTTACTTCAGCGAGGCCGGGTCGATACCTGCCGCCTTCAGAGCCTTGTTATAAGCAGCCGTGGCCTTGGCATTTTCGACACGCGCCCGGCGGATCTCCTCCGGCGACATGCTGTCGGTGATCTCGATCAGTTTCGGTTGCTCGATACCCACGGGAACCGAAGGCGCGACTGTGGCGGGCTGAGCGGCCGCGGCAACGGGCGCAGCCACGGCTTCAGCGGGTGTGATCACCTGGGCGGCCACAGGTTGACCACCTGCTTTTACAGCCGCCGGATCGATACCGGCCGCCTTCAATGCCTTATTATAGGCCGACTCCGCTTTGGCATTGGCCACGCGCGCTCCACGGATCTCTTCCGGCGACATGCTGTCGGTGATTTCAATCAGCTTCGGCGGCTCAATGCCGACAACAACGGGCGCAACCGGTTGGGGAGCGACCGCCGCGGGGGCCGCGGCCGCCTGTGGTACGGACTGAGCAGCAACGGCACCGACGGCGCCGACGGCCCCGCCGGCCGCCTTCAGTGCCTTGTTATAGGCCGCTTCCGCCTTGGCATTGGCAATGCGCGCCTTGCGCACTTCCTCCGGCGACATGCTGTCGGTGATCTCAATCAACTTCGGCGGCTCGATGCCCACGGCAACTGGCGCGGGAGCGGCAACCACAGCTGCCGTCGCCGCCGAAGCCACAGCAACCGCCGGGGCGGGCGCGCCGGAAGCCGCCGCCTTCAGCGCCTTGTTATAGGCTGCTTCGGCCTTTGAATTGGCGATTCGTGCCTTGCGCACTTCCTCGGGTGACATATCGGGGGTGATGGCCATGAGTGTCGGCCGGGCAACGCCAACAACTGCCGCCGGAGCCGCGGCTGCGGCCGGCGCGGCCGAAACCGCGGGGGCCAGACCACCGACCGGCACGCCGCCGGCCGGGATCCCGGTGCGCGCGCCGTCCCAGCCGTGGAAGCGAGCAATGCGCACGGCGGTTAATGGGTCGTTCTGGACGTTGCGACCGGCCGTCGAGAGGGTTGACTTACCATCCCGACCAATTCGATTATTAGCACCGCGTGGCAGGGCTGCCGCCTTCCGAGCCGCTTCTTTGCGTGCCTGCTTGAGTTGCTCATCATAATCCGATTCGACCTTGATCCTGTGACCTAACGTCACTGCCGGATTATACATCCGCTCCTCGGCCACCATGTTGGCGCGCGTAGTGACCACAGTTCTATCCAGTCGGGAAAAAAGAAAAGCAAGCAGGAGGCCGGTCAGCAAGACCAGGAAGATAACAGCGACCACTAACAAAATGACCATAAGGAATCACCCTCTTCTATGTCGGCTTCTCCGTCATCAAGCCGAATATTCGGGCCATTATAGCGATTGTGACGGCAATCTCAAAACAAAACGGCCCGTGCATTGGTCATGCCGGGCCGTTTGTTCTTGCTCTTGTTTGATGCCGAAGGTGGGATTCGAACCCACATGAGGGAACCCTCACTACGCCCTGAACGTAGCGCGTCTGCCAGTTTCGCCACTTCGGCCGGATCGATGGATATTTTATCAGACCCGATTGAATTGTCAATGAACAATCCGTGGGCAGTCCTATTTCGCCTCTAACGCCTTGCTTGCCCTTTCCAATCCTTCGAACTTCTGCCCTTTCGCGTTTACCCATTGGATCTGATGGGCGTCGGCCAGTTCCACCAACGGCCGCCAAAGGTCGGCATTGGCAACCGGCTGGCCATCTTTCTTAACCCATGCCTGGCTTCGCCACCCCTTCGCCCAACGCGTGATGCCCTGGAAGAGGTAGTCTGACGCGGTGAAGACCTGCGCTTTGCTCCCGGGTGGTAGAAGTTGAAGCCCTTCCAGTGCCGCTCGCAACTCCATCCGATTATTAGTCGTGGACCGTTCGCCACCGCTGCGCGTCTCCCAGACGCTGTTCGACTCCAGCGCGACTGCCCACCGGCCGGGGCCGGGATTCCCTTTGCATGATACTCTCAGATACAAGCGCGGCACGTCGTCATCCAGCACAACGCGCGGCGTGATAGCTAATCGAGCCTCGCGAGCCAGTTGATCGACACGTTCGTTGCCGGGATCGCCACTGTGACCCTGCACCCAGCGCCAGTCGATCTCGTGTTGAGCAGCGAGCGCCTGTAGTTCCTGCCACAAATCCGCGTTCGGCACCGGGCGGCCGTTCTTAATCTGCCAACCGGCCGCGGCCCATTTGGAGACACCCTCGGTAATTCCCCGGCGCACATATTCGGAGTCTGTGTGGAATTCCACGCGGCACGGCCGGCGCAGCGCGCGCAGTGCCTCGATAGCTGCCCGCAACTCCATGCGATTGTTCGTGGTCTTTGGCTCATTGCCGGTCAGAACCTTCTCCCGATCGCCATAGCGCAGCAGAGCCGCCCAGCCGCCAATACCGGGATTAGGATCGGCTCCGCCGTCGCTGAAGATGACTACGGTATCCGGCATAGGCTGCAACACCGCGCGATCAGGATTGCTCCAGGGCCGACAGCATATCGTCTACGCGGGTAAATTTCACACGCGGACGACCTTGTTCCTTACCGCGAGCCAGTTCGAGTGTATCCAGCTGTTTCCAGTCGGCATAGGAAACGACGCGCGGTTGGCGAGAATGGATGAATTCCGCCGCCGCCTCGGCCGTCGGATGGGCGGGATGGAGTGTTTGGCCTTGTCGTGCGTCGGCGAGCATGTTCTCAACGGTTTCGGCCGAATCCGGCTTGTTGGTACCAATAACGCCCGTAGGGCCGCGCTTGATCCACCCGGCCGTATATTGACCCACGAGGGGTTTTTCAGTCGCCGGGTCAACCACTCGGCCCCCGTTGTTGGGTATGACCCCCCAACTTTCATGAAAAGGCACGCCGGGCAGCGGCACGCCGCGATAACCAATTGAACGAAAGACGAGACCCACGTCCAGCACCTCCGTGCGGTCGGTGGCGCGCGGCCGCAGCGATCCTGCGCCGGTGGCGTACAGTTCGTTATGGACGAGTTTCATCTGCTTGACGTGCCCGTGCTCGTCGCCGATCAATTCGACCGGGGAGACGAGAAAGCGCAAGATCAGCCGTTTGGATTTCCCGGTAGGCGCTCGTCGCGATAGCTCCTGGATGATCTCGACCTTACGAACGTCCGCGCGGTCGGCATTGGCCATCGTCGCCTGGCTCAGCGGGTCAAGTTCTGCCTCATCCGGGGGAACGAGCGTGTCGCAATCGGCCATCTCGCCCAATTCCTTGGCTTCGGGAGCGGTAAACGCAGCCTGGGCCGGACCACGCCGGCCGAGAATGTAGACCTCTTTCACCCGGCTGTTGCACAATGCCTCCAGCGCGTAATCGGCGATGTCGGTCTTCATCAGTTCCTCGGGCGTCCGGCACAAAATGCGGGCTACGTCGATAGCGACGTTACCGACGCCGATCACCGCCACATGCTCCTTTGACAGGTCGAAGTGGTGGTCGCGATAGTCGGGATGCCCATTGTACCAGGCTACGAACTCCGTGGCCGGGTGGCTGCCGATAAGGTCATCGCCGGGGATGTCAAGCGGCCGGTCGGTTTGCGCGCCGGTTGAATAGAGTATCTGGTGGTAGTACTGCTCAAGATCCTCAACGGAAACGTCGCGACCAAGCTCGACATTCCCGAAGAAGCGAAATCGCGGATTCCCGGCAATGCGATCAAACGCGGCCGTGACCGACTTGATCTTCTGATGGTCCGGCGCTACACCGTTGCGCACAAGGCCAAACGGCGTTGGCAATCGGTCGTACATATCGACTTCGACGACCATCTCCGACTCTTTGAAAAGGCGCTCGGCCGCGTAAAAGCCGGCCGGTCCGGCGCCGACAATGGCGACGCGCAACGGCTGCGCGGCGGTTCCAATAGGGGACATGGGATTATTCTTCTCCTTCTGCAATGATCCTCGTTTCCAGCGTATCGAGTTCGCCGCGATAAGCATCGCGCTGAATCTTGAGCACGTCGCCGATCGAGATAATGGCGAGCAGCCGCCCCTCGTCGACAATGGGCAAATGGCGGAAACGCTTTTCCAGCATGGTATGGGCAACAGCAATGACGTCATCCTGCGGCATGCCGACAACCACATCGCGGGTCATGATCTCGCTGACCGGTCGGTCGAAGAGTTGCTCGTCGACGGCCGCCGTGCGTACGATATCGCGCTCGCTCAGGATGCCTATCAGGCCTCCGGCTGCATCCACCACCAACAACGCGCCGATACGATTTTCCACCAGCATGGCGATGGCACGTCGGATAGATTCATCGCCCCGAATCGTGATCAGGTGACCTTTTTTGGTTGCCAGGATATTACGGATTTTCATGCGATTCCTCTCCAGGGAAGTGCGGCTCCCGGCCGCCTGTGACAATCGCAAGTATAAACACAAAAGGCGCAAAGGAAAACCTTTGCGCCTTTACCGGATGCCGAAATTACCGGATCAATGGACTATTTGAGTGCAGCACAAGCGGGGCAGCCGCCATCGGGCCGGATCATGGCATAACCGGCCTGCGGGTCGCCGGTTGGATCGAACGACGTGAAGTCCACGTTGAAGACGATCATCATTCGAACGCGACCGCTGGCGGCGGAAAGATCACGAGCCTCGCGCAACCATTCGGCTTGCTGTTGAACGGTCGTCCCGGACGCCCACCAGAAGTTCGGCGGCAGGCCGCTGAAACCCTCGCCGGACAGATAACCCAGTTCCGTCCAGCACACCTGGCGCTCGCCGCCGAAGGTGTTGTAATACAGATCAAGCATCGGCCGGAAGTACCAGCTATAATGCGAGCCGGCCGGGTGTCCCGTCGTCGCGCTTGGGGGTGTGGCGCCGGCATTATAGTGGACACCGATGCAGTCGGCGTAGTTGGCTGCGCCGGCGGCGCGCATCCCGGCAATGTAACGATTATCTGCCCAGGCGTTGGTCGTATTGTCGAACCCGGTTGGGGCCGGCGCGCCGGAAATCACCACAACGTTGGGGTTAGCGGCCTTAATCGCTCGATAGGCAGGCGCGAGCATGTTATTGACGTAGGAGGCCGGATCGATCTGGCCCGCCGGCCATTCGAAGTCAATGTTCTGCTCGTTCCACACCTCGATGGCATCGGGGCCAAGCGCCGCCACCGCGCCCATGAACTGCTCAAAGGACGCAAAGTCGATGCTGTTTGGCTGCGGGTAAGGGGTCTTGCCCGTTACCGATACGAGCACCTTGAAACCGTTGGCCCTGGCGTTCTGGATTTGCCCGTTAATCGTATCGGTTGAATCTCCCGGCGACCATTTATACTGGAACTTGACCCATCCCATGTTGGAATCCTTCATAGGCTGTGGGTTGGCGAATGTCTGCGTCTGGCCGCCGAAGTCAAAGCTGCCGCTCGGCGGCGGTGGCACGGGTGTTACCGGGCCGGGGTCAACCGGCGGCACGGCTGTCGGAACCGGACCGGCTCCGGGGATGATGAGCACCTGCCCAACGAAGATCAGGTTTGGATTGACGATGTTATTAGCCTGGACGATCGCCTGAACCGTTGTATTGAACATGGCGGCGATCCGGGTTAGATTATCACCTGGCTGAACGGTGTAGGTTTGCTGCGTGGGCGGCGGCGGCACGGGCGTCGGCGCGCCGGGCGTCGCCGTAGGGCCGGGCACAGGCGGGACGGCCGTTGGGCCGACCGGGATTTCCAGCACTTGCCCCACGTAGATGAGATTCGGATTCGGGATGTGGTTGGCCTGGACTATCGCGTCAACCGTCGTGCCGAACTGGCGCGAGATACGCCAGAGGGTATCACCCGGTTGAACAACGTAGGAGGCTGCCGAGACGACGGCTACGGTGACCAGCAGCAAGAGGAGGACCGTAACGGTTGCAGTCCAGCGCGACCTTTTCATGACTTCTCTCCTTGGTAATATGTCAAGTACGCCTGATAATCATTATAGACATAACAAAAAACAACGCAAGTCTTTTTTACATAACCTTGCAGATGCATCATGCCAGATTTGCTGATAGCATTACATGAACCGGGCGTGAATTTCGGCAAAAAGAGAACGATATGATGAAACCTGAACTTACCGTCCATCACCCAGTTACTCAGTCGGAGATGGATTACCATGCCGACGTCCTGACGACAATCGGCCACACACCTCTGGTACGGCTGAACGCCGTAACCAGCGGACTGGACTCGCTGGTGCTTGCGAAAGTCGAATTCTTCAACCCCGGCGGTTCCGTAAAGGATCGTATCGGTTGGCCGATTATTGAAGATGCCGAGCGGGATGGGCGACTGAAACCCGGCGGCACCATTGTCGAGGCCACATCAGGCAACACGGGCGTTGGGCTGGCAATCGCTGCCGCAATCAAGGGTTATCGGTGCATTTTCGTCATGCCCGACAAAATGTCACAGGAAAAGATCCTCCTGTTGCGCGCCTTCGGGGCGCGTGTAGTCGTCACGCCGACGGCCGTCGAGCCGGACGACCCGCGCAGCTACTATTCAGTCGCCCGCCGGCTGGTTGAGGAAACGCCCAACGCCATTCTTGCCAACCAATACTACAATCCCGTCAACCCACAGGCCCATTACGAAGCAACCGGCCCCGAGATCTGGACCCAAACCGCCGGCCGCATCACCCACTTCGTTGCCGGTATGGGTACCGGCGGTACGATTGCCGGGGTTGGTCGCTACCTGAAAGAACAGAATCCCGACGTTCAAATCGTGGGCGTCGATCCGATAGGTTCCATTCTCTACGAACTTCATCGCACAGGGAATGTCGTTGAAGCCGAGGGATACAAGGTTGAGGGTATCGGTGAGGACTTCCTGCCAGGCACCACGGACCTCAGCGTGATCGACGAAGTCATTCAGGTCAACGATCGGGAAAGCTTGCTGATGACCCGCCGGCTGGTACGCGAGGAGGGGATCTTCGGCGGCGGCTCATGCGGGGCGGCCGTAGTTGGCGCACTCAAATATATTCAGCAACATCGGCCCGGACCAAACGCGGTCGTGGTGGTACTCCTGCCCGATTCCGGCTCACGCTATCTGAGCAAGGTATTCGACGACGGCTGGATGCGGGAGAACGGCTTCCTCGAACAGGTGTGGAGCGACATCCGCGCAGGGGACATCCAATCCCAGAAGGTCAGCCGTCAAGTGTACACGGCGCGGAAGACCGATCTCCTGCGCAGCGTCGTATCACTGATGAAGGGGCACAATATATCACAACTGCCGGTGGTGGATGACGATGGGCGACTGATTGGACTGGTGGGCGATGTTGATCTGCTCAACCACATGCTGCAAGCCGATCACATTCACCAGGCGGACGAGACGATCGAAGACATGATCGATATGGATGTGCCGGTCGTCGGCCCGAACGCCCGGCTGGAGGCACTGATGTCGTTCTTCAGCGATCGCCCGGCCGTGGTTATTGTCGACGCGGCCGATCGGGTGACCGGCATCTTGACCAAGATAGATATACTCGACTATCTCTCATCACAAATACGATAGGCGCCGCGCGGGATAATGCGACTGCCGATTAACTCCGCCCGAAGGCGCAAGCAGCAGCGCTTCGGCGCCCATGCACGGAAGGGGTCATGGTTATAGCAGACAAGGCCGCGCAGCTGCGCGAAAATATCCGGAAGGTCATCGTCGGCCAGGCAGACGTCATCGACCTGGCGCTCATTGCCATCCTCTGTGAGGGGCATTTGTTGCTCGAAGACGTGCCGGGCACCGGCAAGACGACGTTGGCCAAGACCATTGCCGTGTCGCTCGGTTGCAGCTTTCGCCGTGTCCAGTTCACACCCGACCTGCTGCCGTCGGACCTGACAGGCATCTACTATTTTAACCAAAAGTTGCAGGAATTTGAGTTCCGACCCGGCCCTATCATGTCTCAAATTCTGCTGGCCGATGAGATCAATCGCGCCACGCCGCGCACGCAGTCGGCACTGCTGGAAGCCATGCAGGAGCGCCAGGTGACGGTCGATGTCGCCACCCATACTCTGCCGCGGCCATTCCTTGTTCTGGCCACGCAGAACCCGATTGAACTGGAAGGCACGTTCCCCCTGCCCGAAGCCCAGCTGGATCGTTTTCTAATGAAGGTAGCGCTTGGCTACCCCGATGAGGCCGGCGAAAACGCCATGCTGACGCGCTTCGAGCGAACAGACCCACTCGACACGCTGAACAGCGTAGTTGGCTCGGAGGAGATCATCGCCATGCAGCAGGAAGCCCGGCTGGTACGAGTCGAAGCTTCGGTCCGTCAGTACGTTGTCAACGTGTGTCGAGCCACCCGCCTGCACGACGACATCCTGCTGGGAGCCAGCCCTCGTGCCACTCTGGCCCTCTATCGCACGTGTCAGGCGAGAGCGGCTCTCAACGGCCGCGAATTCGTCATCCCTGATGACGTGAAGCAAATGGCCCCCCATGTCCTGACACATCGTCTGGTTGTCAATCCACAGACGAGGTTACGCGGCCGCCTGCCGGAGGACGTCGTCCGCGAAGTGGTGAAAACGGTCGCTGTCCCGGTTGAAGGAGCATAGCGCAGACCTTGCCCGACTCACCCCATGCCTGAGAGCTTCCAAGACCTGCAACTGGTCGTTCACGACAACAAGCGCGAGGCGACCAAGCGCGCGCGCCAAAACCTGATGTTGGCCGCGGCCACCGGCCGCAACGTTGACATGGCCGACATAGCTCGCGCCCGGGGCCTGGTCCTGCGCGAGCGCGAGAACAGCATCTTCAGCGAAGCATGGATTCCGCTGGCAGTCCTGTTCATCATCATAGGCATCATCGCCGACCGCAACGCGGGGTTCATCGCCCTCGGCGCGGTGCTGTTGCTAATCGTTGGTATCAGCACCCTATGGAAAAATCTCTCTCTCTTCGGCGTGAGTTACGAACGCGCTTTCAACCGCACCCGCGTCTTCCCCGGCGAGCCGATTGAGATGACCGTAACGATTCAAAACAACAAGCGCCTGCCCCTGACGTGGCTTCGTTTCCGTGACCAGCTTCCCGTCCCCCCGGATACGGACAACTCACCACTCTCGATGTCGGGGGAACTGGTCGGTAATTTTGTATTACAAAGCGTCTACTCCATGCAGAGCAACGAGCGCGTCGAGCGACGCGCGATCTTGCGCTTTCCCACGCGTGGCTACTATCGCCTCGGCCCGGTGTCTTATGAATCGGGCGACATCTTTACCTTATTCACGCGCGAACGGGAACACAAGTACCACGATACGCTTATCGTCTACCCGCAAATCTGGCCGCTTGAAGAACTGGGCTTGCCGCCCAAAGAACCGTTCGGCGAGGTCAAAGTCCATCACAGCCTGTTTACAGACCCGATCCGCACGCGCGGCATTCGTGATTATAGTCCGCAGGATCGCTTCCGGGACGTCCACTGGAAGGCTACCGCCCGCCGTGGTCAGCTCCAGACCAAGGTATACGACCCGTCAACCGGCATGACGATGGCGGTATTTCTCAACGTCGCCACCTTCACGCGACACTGGATGGGCTTCGATCCCGACTTGCTGGAGCGAGCAGTGAGCGTCGCCGCATCAATCTGCAACTACGGTGTTCAGCAAGGGTGGGGCGTGGGCGTCTACGCCAACGGCGCGGTGCCCAACTCCGACCAATCGATCCGCGTGCCGCCCGGCCGCTCGCCGGATCAATTGGGCAGAATCCTCGAGGCGCTGGCAGTGGTTACAGAATTCGCTACCGGAGCTATCGATATGATGGTCTTGCGGGAAAGCCCGCAACTCCCGTGGGTATCCACTATCGTGCTGGTCTCGGCCGTCGTCAACGAGGAGATTATTGTCGCGCTGGTCAGATTACAGGAAGCCGGCCGGCGCGTTGTCCTGTTGGCGCTTGGCGACGACCCGCCGCCCGTCGTCCGCACAGGGAAGCGCGTCGAACCGATCCTCATCTATCACATCCCGGCCGGCGCGCCTGCGTTTCAGGCCGGTCACCGCAGCGCCACAGCTACGGAAGCGGCTCTCAGCCGCATCCCAACCCCCGAACCGGTGCAGTTGGAATTAGAAACCATCGAATGAATACCGCCCGGCCGCTCGAACCTCCCACCCGCCGGAATCTGACTGCACCGGCGGCTACAGCCTGGGGCTACGCGCGTCATGAGTTGCTGTTCCTGGGTTTTGCCCTGATGGAAGTCGCCCTCCTCACGCCGGTGGTGATGGTTATTCTGTCCTGGGCGCGCTACTGGCCCGCCTATCAAATCGCCCTCTGGCTCCTGTTGCTGATGCTCCTGCCCCTTAACCTGATCCGCCTGATGGGGTTACTACGTCTTGAGCTGAAGTATCAATACCGGGTTTTGATCATCGCGTTGCTGGTGACAATTGTGCTGACCTGGCGCTTGCTGCTCTATGACGCTCCCTCGCTTCTCAACTTCAGCTGGCTGAGGCTGTTCGCCGACAGCCTGGGCGAG
>JACDJB010002409.1_pt1 | contig 13541 bp, 16 predicted proteins | sample 7454121 | NCBI WGS metagenome assembly JACDJB01 (sample SAMN14253290, study PRJNA609438) | sludge metagenome | isolation source: sludge after 25d culture with pyrite | collected 2018-12-20 | reverse complement strand
TCGCCACGGTTGGCGACCAGGATCTTTCTAATCATGGGCGGCGCTTCTTCTTTGACAAAAATTGCGGCAAATCATATTATTGCGGGCTATTGTTTATTCGGGTGCGGCGTATCGCGGCCTGGGGCAGGTCCCCGGCAACCCTTGTCGAGCGGTCATGATGCAAGCTGTCGAAGTCGATCCGCGGCGCTTCTGCAAGAGCGGGCAGTCGTGGGAAGTGCGCGACGACGTGGCGAATTTTCCGCGGCTGGCCCATGAATTTACGCAAGGCGGGCTGTTCTGTCGAGTCGCAGGCGCGGCGAGCGAGTCCGGCGCCCTCTCGCTGCGGGTGGAAATTCGCGGCGAGGTGACGTTGACCTGCCAGCGTTGCCTGGGCGAGTTGCCGTACACGGTCGATATCGGCCATACGTTGCAGTTCGCACGGGACGAGGGTGAACTGGAACGGCTCGACGAGATGGCGGATTGCGAGGCGATCCTCCTGCCGGCGAAGCTGGATCTGGTTGCACTGGTTGAAGACGAAGTGCTGTTGAGCCTGCCGATGGCGGCGATGCACGCGGAAGGTGAATGCCCCGCCTGAGGGCACACGAAATTTTTTTAGGAGCACGAAATGGCAGTCCAACAGAACAAGAAATCCCCGTCCAAGCGCGGCATGCACCGTGCGCACGATTTCCTGACCAACCCGCCGCTGGCGGTCGAGCCGACCACGGGCGAAACGCATCTGCGCCACCACATCAGCCCGAGCGGTTTCTATCGCGGCCGCAAGGTCGTCAAGGCCAAGGGCGAATAAACTTCCGGCCACGCGCCGGTGGGCCGGCGCGCCGTGCTCGACACAAATTCCGGCTGCATGAAAAACATCACGGTCGCGATCGATGTGATGGGGGGTGACCATGGTCCCCACGTCACGGTCCCGGCGGCGATACGCTGCCTGGCGCGCAATCCCGACCTCAACGTCATTCTGGTTGGGCCGCAGGACGTCGTTGCGGCCGAACTGAAGGCGCACCGCGCCAAAATCGGGCCGCGCCTCATCGTGCGCCACGCCAGTCAGGTGGTGGCGATGGACGAACCGCCCGCGCAGGCGCTGCGTGGCAAGAAGGATTCCTCCATGCGGGTCGCCATCGACCTCGTCAAGTCCGGCGAAGCCGACGCCTGTGTGTCCGCCGGCAACACGGGCGCCCTGATGGCGACGGCCCGATTCGTCCTCAAGACATTGCCCGGCATCGACCGTCCGGCCATTGCTTCCGTCATGCCGACGCTGAAGGGACACGTGCTGATGCTCGACCTGGGTGCGAATGTCGACTGCACCGCCGAACATCTGCTGCAGTTCGGCATCATGGGCGCGATGCTGGTGTCGGCGGTGGAACACAAGCCGAATCCGAGCGTGGGTCTGCTCAACATCGGCGAGGAAGACATCAAGGGCAACGAGATGGTGAAGCAGGCCGCCGGACTGCTGCGCGACAGCCACCTGAACTTCTACGGCAATATCGAAGGCAATGACATTTTTCTGGGCACCACCGACGTGGTGGTGTGCGACGGCTTTGTCGGCAACGTCACGCTCAAGGCGTCCGAGGGGCTCGCCAAGATGATTTCCACCACGCTGCGTGCCGAGTTCAGGCGCAACTGGCTGACGCGCATGGCCGGACTCATGGCGCTGCCCGTGCTCAACGCCTTCAAGCGCCGCATGGACCCGCGCCGCTACAACGGTGCGACGCTGCTCGGCCTGAAAGGCGTGGTGGTGAAGAGCCATGGTTCGGCCGACCGTTTCTCCTTCGAACACGCGATCGAGACGGCGTGCGAGGAGGTGCGGAACAACGTGCTGAAACGCATCACCGACCAGATCCAACTCATCCAACGGGTGGCCGCTTGACCTATTCCCGCATTCTTGGTACCGGCAGTTATCTTCCGGCGCGCATCCTCACCAACGCCGACCTCGAGCACCTGGTCGAAACAAGCGATCAATGGATCGTCGACCGCACCGGCATCCGCGAACGCCATATCGCCGCCGAGGGTGAACTCACCAGCGACCTGGCCACGCAGGCGGCGCGCGCGGCGCTCGCGGCCGCGGGGGTCGCCATCGACGACATCGACCTGCTGCTGGTGGCGACCACCACGCCCGATCTGGTGTTCCCCAGCACCGCATGCATCGTGCAAGCCAAGCTCGGCATGACCAACGGCAAGCCCGCGTTCGACCTGCAGGCGGTGTGCAGCGGTTTCATCTACGCGCTGAGTGTGGCTGACCAGTTCATCAGGACCGGCGCTGCGAAACACGTGCTGGTGATCGGCGCCGAAACGCTGTCGCGCATCACCGACTGGAACGATCGCAGCAACTGCATCCTGTGGGGTGACGGCGCCGGCGCGGTGGTGCTCGGAGCGTCGGACGAACCCGGCATCCTCGCCACGCACCTCCACGCCGACGGGCGTCACAAGGAGCTGCTGCGCACCACTACCGGCCCCTCCACCGGGCTGCATGAACCCGCATACATGCGCATGGAAGGCAATGCCGTGTTCAGGATGGCGGTCAATACGCTCGATCGCATCGTTGACGAGACGCTGGAAGCCAATGGCCTCGCGAAGTCCGACATCGACTGGCTGGTGCCGCATCAGGCCAACATCCGCATTATTTCCGCCACCGCGAAGAAACTCGGCATGAGCATGGATCGCGTGGTGACGACCGTCGCCGGCCATGGCAACACCTCGGCCGCTTCGGTGCCGCTGGCGTTCGACGTGGCGGTGCGCGACGGTCGCATCCGGCGCGGCCAGACCGTATTGATGGAGGCGTTCGGCGGCGGTTTCACCTGGGGCTCGGCGCTGCTCAAATTCTAGGAAGACCTTTGATGAAACTCGCATTCGTATTTCCCGGACAAGGCTCGCAAGCGGTCGGCATGGTGGCCGGCTGGAGCGGGCACGCCGAAGTGCATGCCACCTTTGACGAAGCGTCCGGCGTGCTTGGTCAGGATCTGTGGGCGTTGGTGACCGACGGCCCGGCCGATCTGCTCAACCAGACCGTCAACACGCAGCCGGCGATGCTGGCGGCCGACGTTGCCGCGTGGCGCGTGTGGCAGGCCGCGGGGGGCGCCACTCCGGCGCTGCTGGCAGGACACAGCCTGGGCGAGTACGCGGCGCTGGTCGCGGCCGGCGCGCTGGGCTTCGCGGACGCGATCAGGCTGGTGCGCTTCCGTGCCGAGGCGATGCAGGCGGCGGTGCCGGAAGGGGTCGGCGCGATGGCGGCCATCCTCGGCCTGGATGACGATGTCGTGCGTGCGGCGTGCAGCGAGGCGGCGGCCGGCGAAGTGGTCGAGGCGGTCAATCTCAATTCGCCGGGACAGGTGGTGATCGCCGGCAACAAGGCCGCGGTCGAGCGCGCCATGACACTGGCGAAGGACAAGGGCGCCAAGCGCGCGCTGCCGCTGCCGGTGTCGGTGCCCTCGCATTCCTCGCTGATGCGGCCGGCGGCGGACGCGCTGCGTGCGCACCTGCAAGGCATCGAGATCAAGGTGCCGGCGATCCGCGTGTTGCACAACACCGACGTGCAGAGTCATGCGGAGCCGGACGCCATCCGTGACGCGCTGGCGAAACAATTGCACACGCCGGTGCGCTGGGTCGAGACGGTGCGGGCGCTCAAGGCCGCCGGTATCGAGCGCGTGATCGAATGCGGTCCCGGCAAGGTGCTGGCAGGCCTCAACAAGCGCATCGACGACAGTCTGCCGGCCGTGGCGCTGGTCGACGACGCCAGCCTCGCGGCTGCGCTCAACGCATAGGGAGAAGAGAATGCCGGAAGGACACATCGCGCCGGGTGTTGATCTTGGAGGGCAGATTGTCCTCGTGACCGGTGCCAGCCGCGGCATCGGCCAGGCCATCGCGCTCGCGCTCGGCAACGCCGGTGCCACCGTGGTCGGCACTGCCACCAGCGACCAGGGCGCGCAGGCGATCGGCGATTATCTGGCGGCGGCGAACGTCAAGGGCCGCGGCATGAAGCTCGACGTATGCGACGCCACCGAAGTCGACGCGGTGATCGCCTCGATCGAAAAGGAATTCGGTGCCATCGGCATCCTCGTCAACAACGCCGGCATCACCCGCGACAATCTCCTGATGCGCATGAAGGACGAAGAATGGGACGCCATCATGGCGACCAACCTCACCTCGGTGTTCCGCCTGTCGCGCGCGGTGCTGCGCGCGATGATGAAGGCGCGCGCCGGGCGCATCATTTCCATCGCCTCGGTGGTGGGCGCCATGGGTAACGCGGGGCAGACCAACTACAGTGCCGCCAAGGCCGGCATCATGGGTTTCACCAAGTCGCTCGCGCGCGAGGTCGGCAGCCGCAACATCACGGTCAACTGCGTCGCACCGGGCTTCATCGACACCGACATGACGCGCGCATTGCCGGAGGCCCAGCGTCAGGCGCTGCTGGCACATATTCCGCTCGGCCGGCTGGGTTCCGCGGAGGATATCGCGCAGGCCGTTCTGTTCCTGGCATCGCCCGTGGCGGGCTATATTTCGGGCACGACGCTGCATGTCAACGGTGGCATGTACATGGCGTGACCGCCAGGGAAATTTTGGTAAAATCCCCGGGTTTGATTTTTCCGGGCTTCAATTCGATTGAAGCCTTTTTTCTAGAGAGGAGCAGTAATGGATAACGTGCAGCGTGTAATCAAGGTCGTCGCCGAACAGTTGGGCGTCAACGAGGCGGATGTCAAGGTAGAGTCCTCCTTTGTCGGCGACCTCGGCGCCGACTCGCTCGACACGGTCGAGCTGGTGATGGCGCTGGAAGAGGAATTCGGCTGCGAGATCCCCGACGAGGAAGCGGAGAAGATCACCACCGTCCAGCAGGCCATCGACTACGTCAACAGCCACTCGAGCTGATCGTCCACCAGCCAAAAGGTCCGACCTTTGTCCATTCGTCGCGTCGTCGTCACCGGCCTGGGGATCGTTTCTCCCGTCGGCAACACTATTCCGGAAGCGTGGGACAACCTGATCGCCGGTCGTTCAGGCATCGCCCGCATCACCCGTTTCGATCCCGAGCCCTTCGCCTCGCACATGGCGGGCGAAGTCCGGAATTTCGATATCGGACAGTATCTCAATCCCAAGGAAGCGCGACGGATGGATCTGTTCATCCAGTACGGCATGGCCGCGGGCATCCAGGCCATCCGTGACGCCGGTCTCGAAGTCACCGAGGCCAATGCCGAACGCGTCGGCATCAACATCGGCTCCGGCATCGGTGGCTTGCCGCTGATCGAGGAAACCCACGCCGTGGTGACGGAATCCGGGCCGCGCAAGATCTCGCCCTTCTTCATTCCGGGCTCGATCATCAACATGATTTCCGGGAACCTGTCGATCCTCTATGGGATCAAGGGGCCCAACCTCGCCGTGGTGACCGCGTGTGCGACCGGTCTGCACGCGATCGGCCAGTCCGCGCGCATGATCATGCACGGTGACGTCGACGTGATGGTGGCGGGCGGTTCCGAGGGGGCGGTGTCGCCGCTCGGCGTCGGCGGCTTTGCCGCGGCGCGTGCGCTGTCGACGCGCAACGACGATCCCGCCGGCGCGAGCCGGCCGTGGGACAAGGATCGCGACGGCTTCGTGCTCGGCGAGGGTGCCGGCGTGATGGTGCTCGAGGAATACGAACACGCCCGTGCGCGCGGCGCACGCATCTACGCCGAAGTGTCCGGCTTCGGCATGAGCGGCGACGCCTATCACATGACCGCACCGTCGACCGACGGTCCGCGTCGCTCGATGCTGAACGCGATCCGCGATGCCGGTCTCAACCCCGACCAGGTCCAGTACGTCAACGCCCACGGCACCTCGACGCCGCTGGGCGACAAGAACGAGACCGACGCGATCAAGCTCGCGCTGGGTGACGCTGCCTACAAGACCGTGGTCAACTCGACCAAGTCGATGACCGGCCATCTGCTCGGCGGCGCCGGCGGTGTCGAATCGATCTTCACCGCACTCGCCGTGTACCACCAAATCTCGCCGCCGACCATCAACCTCGCCACCCCGGATCCGGAGTGCGACCTCGATTACTGCGCGAACACCGCGCGCGAAATGAAGATCGACGCCGCGCTCAAGAACAATTTCGGCTTCGGTGGCACCAACGGTTCGCTGATTTTCAGGCGGGTTTGACCGGCCCTGCGGATACCCTGGTCCGTGACTGGCCGCTGCCGCCGGGACACCCCGCGCCTGACCTGATCGCGCTGCAGGCGGCGCACCCTGACCGCTATCCCGGTCTTTTTCTCGGCAGCGCCGACAGCGGCTGGGACATTCTCTTCGCCTTTCCGCAGGGCATCGCACGCTTCGATGCCACGGACAATTTGGCGGCGCTGCAGGCGCATGCGGCAATGCAGATCCAGCCAACGACGCAAACCCGGCCGGAGGACCTGCCGTTTCGCGGCGGCTGGCTGTGCGCCCTGTCGTATGAACTGGGTGCGTGGTTCGAGCCCCGCGCAGGAGGCGTCGACGAGGGCGACCACTTTCCCGTCGCGTGGCTGACGCGCATTCCGGCCGCCATCCTGTTCGATCGCGCTCGGCGTCGCTGCATCCTGATGGCGGAAGCCGGCGCCGGTGACCTGCTCGAACGCATGCAACACGATCTCGACGCCGCGCCGCCGTCGGTTCCGCCCATGCCCCCGCTGCGTAGTCTGACGGAGGATGCGCCCGCGCACTTTCTCGACGGCGTCGCGCAGGTGCAGGCGTGGATCCGCGCGGGCGACGTGTTCCAGGTCAACCTGTCGCGTGGCTGGCGTGCAGAATTTGCCGACGCGGTTCCGCCATCTGCACTGTTCGCGCGCCTGATGCACAAGAACCCTGCGCCGTTCTCCGCGCTGGTCCGTATCGACGACTGGTCCATCGTCAGCTCCTCGCCCGAACGCCTGGTGCGGCTGGGACGCGACGGCGTGCTGGAAACGCGACCGATTGCCGGCACCCACCCGCGCAGTCCGGACCCGGCCGAGGATGCCGCGCTGCGGGCACGGCTCGCCACCCACCCCAAGGAACGCGCCGAACATGTCATGCTCGTCGACCTCGAACGCAACGATCTGGGCCGCGTGTGCGTACCGGGCAGCGTCGGGGTGAGCGCGCTGATGGAACTCGCCAGTTACCGCCACGTGCACCACATCGAATCCACCGTGCGCGGCCGGCTGCGCGGCGGGGTGCGGGTGATCGATGCCTTGCGCGCGGTGTTCCCCGGCGGCACCATCACCGGCTGCCCCAAGGTGCGGACCATGCAGATCATCCGCGCGCTCGAGCAAACGCCGCGCCGTAGTTACACCGGCAGCGTGGGCTACATCAACCGCGACGGCAGCTTCGACTTCAATATCCTCATCCGCAGCTTTCTGTTGCGCGGCGCGGAACTGGAGTTCCGTGCCGGCGCGGGCATCGTCGCCGATTCCGACGCCATGCGCGAACTCGACGAGACACGCGCCAAGGCGCGCGGCCTTCTGGCAGCGCTGGAAGATCCATCCTAGAAACTGCAGTTGACCACTCCATTTCCTTGCGAACACTGCATGAACGCTGATTTTTTTGGCTTCACTCGCCGTCAGCTGTTGGGTGAACCCGCAACGCACCCGCTGGCACGCCGGCTCACGCGCCTGCCTTTGCACCCGCAAGGGGCGGGCCGGATTCGTAAAGCCGCTTGCGCGGCAACGACTCCGCTCGCGCGCCTCCTTGCAGACTCCGGTCTGCGGCGTCGTTGCTTCGCGGCAGCCACGCGATCCGACGCACCATCGGGCGCGTCCAACTGCGGTTTCTAGGATTATGATCCTCGTCAACGGCCACCCGAGTGATCGCGTCGACGCGCTCGACCGTGGGCTGGCCTACGGCGATGGCGTGTTCCGCACCCTGCGCACCGCGGCCGGAATGCCGCTGTGGTGGCGCGACCATTACGCCAAGCTCGCATCCGATTGCGCGGCGCTGGCGCTCGACTGTCCCGACGAAGGCGTGCTGCGAGACGAGGTGTGTCGCGTGGCTGGGGAGGGTGCTGCCGTGGCGAAAATCATCCTCACGCGCGGGGCAGGGGTGCGCGGGTATACACCGCCACCCGTGCAGACGCCGACGCGCATCGTGATGGGGCTGCCGTTGCCGGCGCACGCCCACCCCGAGGCCGTGGACGGAATCACCGCGCGCGGGTGTACGCTGCGCCTCGCGCAGCAGCCGCGACTTGCCGGGATCAAGCATCTGAACCGCCTGGAGAACGTGCTGGCGCGTGCGGAGTGGGACGACCCGACAATCCTGGAGGGAATCCTGTGCGATACCGATGGCATGCTGGTCGGTGGGGTGATGAGCAATCTGCTGTGGGTTGCGCAGGGTATCCTGCATACCCCGGACCTCAGCGCGTCCGGCGTCGCGGGCGTGGCGCGCGCGCGCCTGTTGCGCGCGGCGCCGCGTCTCGGACTCGACACGCGTGTCGGCCGCTACCCGCCAGCGGCTATACTCGCTGCCGAGGAAGTGATGATCTGCAACAGCGTCCTCGGCGTGCGCCACATCGCGCGCCTGGACGATGCGTGCTGCCCGTCCGCAGGATGGGGCGCACGATTGAACACCGCATTGCATGAAGAAACTGATTGAACGTCTGCTGCTGCTCGCGCTCGCCGTGGCTCTCGCCTTGGCAGGCGGACTCGCGTGGTACGCGCGCCAGCCACTGCCGATCGCGGACCTGCCGAAGATGGTCAACGTCACGCCGGGCATGCACCTGAGAAGCCTGAGCGTGATGCTCGCGCGCGAGGGCGTGGTCGGCAATGCGACGCTGTTCTGGCTGCTCGGCCGCGTGACCGGGCAGGGCACGAAGCTCAAAGTCGGCGTCTATACCCTCGATCGCCCGCTTACGCCTCTCGAGCTCTACGGCAAGATCGAACGCGGCGAGGTTTCGCAGGCGATCGTTCAGTTCATCGAAGGCTGGAACTGGCGCGAGGTGCGCGCCGCGCTCGCGGCGCAGCCGCTGCTGAAGCACGACAGCGCGAAGCTGGACGAAGCCGCGCTGTTGCAGGCGATCGGCGCCGGGGAGCCGCATGTGGAGGGTCTGCTGTTTCCGGATACCTACTATTACGCGCCGCACAGTTCCGATGTCGAGGTGCTGCGCCGCGCCTACCGCCTGCAACGCGACAAGCTGCAGCTGGCGTGGGAGACCCGTGCGCCCGGGCTGCCCTACAAAACCCCTTACGAGGCGCTGATCATGGCGTCGATCGTCGAGAAGGAAACCGGCGTCGCCGCGGAGCGGCCGCTCATCGCGGGTGTGTTCATCAACCGTCTGCGGCGCGGCATGCGCCTGCAGACCGATCCCACGGTGATCTACGGACTGGGCGAACGTTTCGACGGCAATCTGCGCAAGGTCGATCTGCAGACCGACACCCCCTACAATACCTATACACGCGCCGGTCTGCCGCCGACGCCCATCGCCATGCCGAGCGAGGCGGCGATCCGCGCCGCGCTCAATCCGGAACAGACCGACGCGCTGTATTTCGTTGCGCGCGGTGATGGCACCCACGTGTTTTCGGGCACGCTCGACGCACACAACCGCGCAGTCAACCGCTACCAGAAATGAGTGCCGGAAAATTCATCACCCTCGAGGGCGTCGACGGCGCCGGCAAGAGCACCCATCTCGGCTTCGTCGCCGACTGGCTGTACGCGCAGGGCCGGCAGGTGCTGGTTACGCGTGAGCCGGGCGGCACGCCGCTGGGCGAAACCCTGCGCGAACTGCTGCTGCATCGCGACATGGATGCCGACACCGAGCTGCTGCTGATGTTCGCCGCGCGTCAGCAGCACTTGGCGGAGCTCATCCAGCCGGCACTGGCGCGTGGCGCCTGGGTGGTGTCCGACCGCTTCACCGACGCCAGCTATGCCTACCAGTGCGGCGGACGCGGCATTCCGGTGGAACGGGTTGCCGCGCTGGAAGCGTGGGTGCAGCGCGGCTTCGCGCCGGATCTCACCCTGCTTTTCGACGTGCCGCCCGAGGTCGCCGAGGCGCGCCGCTCGGTTGCGCGGGTGGCCGACCGCTTCGAACGCGAGGCTGACAGCTTTTTTTCGCGTGTACGCCAGACCTACCTCGACCGCGCGCGTGCCGAACCCGCGCGCATCCGCGTGCTCGACGCGCGCCAGGGCATCGATGCGTTGCAGGCGGAGATCGCCGCACTGTTGCGGGAACTCGGGTGAGCACGGCGCCGTATCCGTGGCTCGACACCGCGTGGCAACGCCTGCGCGCCCGCCGCGCACGGCCGGCGCAGGCGCTGCTGCTCGCCGGTCCGCGCGGGGTGGGCAAGGGGGAGCTGGCCCGGGTGTGGGCGCAGGCGTTGCTGTGCGAAGCGCCGCGGGCCGACGGCGCCGCCTGCGGCGCGTGCCCCGCGTGCCACTGGTTTGCCACTGGCGGGCATCCGGATTTCCTCCGCGTCACCTTGCTGGAGAAGCTCACCCGTGAAGGGGAAACGCGCATGGCGACCGCGATCGAGGTCGATCAGGCGCGCGAAGCCGTGGAATTCGTGCAGTTGTCGACCTATCGGGCGAGGTACCGGGTGGTGCTGATCGACCCGGCCGACATGCTCAACCTCGCTGCCGCCAACGCCCTGTTAAAGGTACTCGAAGAACCGCCGTTAAATACGGTGTTCGTGTTGGTGTCGGACCAGCCGCGCCGGTTGCTGCCGACCATCCGCAGCCGTTGCACGCGGCTCGATATCGGCCTGCCGCCCGCGGAAATGGCGCTGCGCTGGCTGGCCGGTCAGGGTGTGTCCGACGCGGAAAATTTGCTCGCGCTGTCTGGCGGCACGCCGCTCGACGCCCTGCGCTGGGCCGAAGGCGGCGAGCTGGACGAGCGGCGTGGCGTGCTGGAAAGTCTGGCCCAGCCGGAACGGCTCGACCCGGTGACGCTCGGGGAACGCTGGAAGGCGCTGAGCCCGCAGGTTTGGCACACGCTGGCGTACAAGTGGCTGGGTGATTTGCTGGCGGTGCGCTTGCAGGGGGACGTGCAGTTCAACCGGGATTTTTCTGGGACGCTCGCCCGGCTGGGGCCGCAGGCGAACCTGGCGAGGCTTCTGACGCTGGCCCGGACGCAGGCGGATGACGGCCGCACGCTGACGCATCCGCTCAACCGGGCGTTGCAATTGCAGGCATGGCTGGTGCGCTACCGGCATATTTTTGGATGAAAGAGTTACCATGAACGCTGCTGTGAACGATGCTTCCGGACATGTCCGCCCCGGCGTGCTGTCGCTGTCGATCAAGGAAAAATCCGCGCTGTTTGCCGCCTATATGCCCTTCATCAAGGGCGGCGGGCTGTTCATCCCCACCAGCAAGCAGTACAAGATGGGCGAGGAAGTGTTCATGCTGCTCACCCTGATGGACGATCCCGCCAAGCTGCCCGTGTCGGGCAAGGTGGTGTGGGTCACCCCGGGCGGCGCCCACGGCGGCCGCACCCAGGGCGTGGGCGTGCAGTTCGCCTTCAACGAAAGCGGCAAGGCCGCGCACAACAAGATTGAAGGTTTGCTCGGTGGTTCGTTAAAATCCACCCGTCCCACTCATACCATGTAGGGCAGGCCTAAGCGGCAAGTTTCAAGTTGCAAGTTACAAGAAGCTTGAAGGCGCGAAGCGCCGCCCTTGTAGCGTGCAACTTGTATCTTGCTTCCTGCTTATGTACGTCGATTCCCACTGCCACATCAATTTTCCCGATTTTGCCGACAAGCTGCCCGGCATCTTCGGTCTCATGGAAGCGAACAGGGTCAGCCATGCCCTGTGCATCGGCGTCGATCTGGAGCGCTTTCCGGGGATTCTTGCGCTCACCGAGGCGCACCCGAACGTGTATGCCACGGTCGGCGTGCATCCCGACCACGAGGATTGTGCCGAACCGAGCGTCGAGCAACTGGTTGCCTTGGCCGATCACCCCAGGGTCGTGGGGATCGGCGAGACCGGGCTGGATTATTTCCGCCTCACTGGTGACCTTGAATGGCAGCGCGAGCGCTTCCGCACCCACATCCGTGCCGCGCGGACGTGCGGCAAGCCGCTGGTAGTGCACACCCGCGCGGCGGCCGATGACACGCTGCGCATCATGCGCGAGGAAAACGCCGGTGAAGCCGGTGGCGTGATGCACTGTTTCACCGAGAGCCTTGCGGTCGCCGAAGCGGCGCTCGATCTGGGCTTTCATATTTCGTTTTCCGGTATCGTTAGTTTCAAGAACGCCGTGGCGCTGCGCGAGGTCGCAGCGGCGATTCCGCTCGACCGCATGCTGATCGAAACCGACGCGCCCTATCTGGCGCCGGTACCGCACCGCGGCAAGATCAACCAGCCGGGCTACGTCAAACACGTCGCAGAAGCCATTGCCGAGGTACGCGGCCTCACCGCCGAAGCAGTGGGCGAGGCGACCACGGAAAATTTTTTCCGCCTGTTCCGTATTCCCGTTTAGGTTCAATCCCGAAAAATCCATTGGAACAGCCGTGCGTAACAAATCAATGGGTTGTAGGTCGGGTTTCAACCCGGCATGTCGGGCTAAAGTCCGACAGCCTATTTGACAATCCGGGTTAATCAATCCCGCCGTGCGGCGAGGCAATCGAGCACGCGTGCCGCTGCGCGGAGGCCGAAGCTCGCGGTGACACAGACCGACGAGCCGAAGCCGGCGCAGTTGAGGCCATGTACGCGACCGTCGGGTGGGCGGTCATAGCAGACGCCACCTTCCGCATCCGGATAACGCAGCGGCTCGGTGGAAAACACGCACTCCACCCCGAATTTCCGGCCCGGCTCGCGCGGAAATCCGTGTTTGCGCCGCAGCGTCGCGCGCACCTTGGCGAGCAGCGGGTCTTCCGTGGTGCGCGAAAGATCCGCCAACTGGATGCGGCCCGGATCGGTCTGCCCACCCGCGGCGCCGACACACACCAGCGGGATGCGTGCGCCCCGGCAATGCACGATCAGTGCGCTCTTGGCACGTGCGTTGTCGATGGCATCGAGCACATGGTCGCAGGGCTCCGCCAGCAGTTGGCCGAGGTTGGCCGGGTCGAGAAAGGTTTCCACCCCTCTCACCTCGCACGCCGGATTGATGCCGTGGATACGTGCGCGCATCGCCTCGATCTTGGCTTGCCCGAGGGTGTCGCTCAGTGCATGAATCTGGCGGTTGATGTTGGATTCCGCCAGGTGGTCGGGGTCGATCAGGGTGAGCCGCCCGATGGCCGAGCGTGCCAGCGCTTCGGCAGCCCAGGCGCCGACGCCGCCGATGCCGATCACATAGACGTGCGCGCGGCGGAAGCGATCGAGTGCAGCGGCGCCGTACAGGCGGCGAACCCCGCCGAAGCGGCGTTCGAAGTCGCTATCCTCCACGCCGTCAGCGGGCGGACTCACGCTGCCGCGTGTCGGTCGGATCGACGAACGCGACTCAGAGGCCTGCGCTTTCGAGTTCGAACTGAACGGCGCGGATGCCGGCATTCGCGCAGGCTTCGTCCTGTGCACCGGTCGCTGCGCCGGAGACGCCCACCGCCCCGACGATGTTGCCCGCAGCCTCGATCGGCACGCCGCCTGCCGAGAACACCAGCCCCTCCACCTTGCCGACCGAGAAGGGCTGCGTGAAGCGGCCCTCCATGCTGGAGGTC
>JACDJB010002408.1_pt1 | contig 13541 bp, 7 predicted proteins | sample 7454121 | NCBI WGS metagenome assembly JACDJB01 (sample SAMN14253290, study PRJNA609438) | sludge metagenome | isolation source: sludge after 25d culture with pyrite | collected 2018-12-20 | reverse complement strand
GTATATCGAGTGGGACGGTCTCCTTTTTCAGGCTGCTGATGTGACTAAGCAGATTGCTTTTCCTGTTTGAGGCATCCCGTGCACCAGTCCGATCAAGAGGGTGATATACCCTGGCAAGCTCGATCAGGGCTGCGCCTTTAGGGTCGGGGAAATTGGGTGCATAAATGACTTGCTCTGGCGCCCAACTGGCATAGCGAAGCGTGATTTTTTGCGTCCGCAGCCCAGCGAATGCGACGGAGTTTTCGTACCATCTGCCATCGATCTCCACGCCACAGGTTTGGACTGTGCGCTGCAGCGTCTCGCTCATGGCGTAAATCAATGTGTCCCTATCGGGGGGCGGTGTGGCGCGCCAGCCCGCATTCTGCGCGTCCGCAAAAGCCTCATTCGGGCTTTTCCGGTTCAAGTTTCCGTCTTGTTCCTTGTTGTGCCAGAAGGCCAGCGCGTGAGCGAAGGCAGCTTCAAACTCGGCTTCGCTGCCCCAGGCGTGGGGCTCTTTTCCAACTTTCTGGGTGCGCTTCTTCATGCGGTCGCCGCCTATGTAGCCGGGGAGCATGGCCAAGACTTTTTCCACGGACGCAAAAGCCCCTTCAACTCCAGCCTTTCCCGGCGCGTTGTGTGGCTGGGAGCGGGTAACGCCGCTGCCCCTCATTTCGTCGGCGGGGGCTTGTTCCTGGTCTGAGTCATCGCGCGTGATGTCAACGAGTTCGGCCGTAAATTCACGGTATATCCCCCCCATAAATTGGCGCATGCTCATGTTGATAGCGGAAAGGGTATTGAAACCTTCGATCACGCCGGATTGAGCGCCCTTGCCATAGCGCCGCTTTCTGCCGTTGTATTCGCTGCCGTTGTCGAGATACAGGCGTTCCGGCAAGCCCCACGCTTCGACCATCGCCGCAAAGCTTTTCCACACGTCGGCTCTGGTGACGCCCGCGTTCTTGTCCAGTAGGGCGGTGGTTGCAAAGATGCGATGCGTGGCTACGTCGTACCATGCAATGAGACGCGGTGTTGCACTGCTGCCGTCGGCGCGCGTGACCAGGATGTCTACGGGGTGCACGTCGCCCACAACCTCTTGCATCGGCAGCAAGAGCGAATGATCCCGGATGATGCGCGGTTGGTGCTCATCGAATAATCGCTTGGCGTCATTTTCCTTCGTGTGCACGAGTCTCCAGGGATCGAATTTTTCGACAAAGTGGCGAGTGAGTTTGCAGCTTTCCAAGCTCGCGTCTTGCCAGCCTGCCGCATGGCTTAACCGCACGAGTTCGGTTTGCCCAAGACGCGCCGCATCCCGCCAGCCAGGGCTCGCGTTTGCATAAAGGCTCTTGATGTAAGTCTCAATTGCCGCCTTGATGCAAGACTTGCTATCAACTTGGAGAGGGCATTCGAGGTCCCACTTTCGGGAAATCAGTACGCGGGGGGCTTTTTCGTTCCGGCGCTTGCGTACAAGTCCGTCAATTCCGAGGGCTTCAAGCCGCTCAAGCCACTCATACAGGGTGCGCGCCGGAATGCGAACAACCTTGCCGCATGGCTTCGTGTGCTTGCGTGCGGCGATATCCTTGATGATGCTGCCACGCTCCCGGCTGCCCGCACGGTAGGCAAGGGCGGGCTCGATCAGCGCTCGCTTCCATTTTGCCTCTTCGACCCATTCCTGGTGCGGGATTCGGATGCTGGGGTTTTCAGGCATGGCCGGCAGTTGGCTGGTTTCCACGGCGGGGACCAGCGGCGCCGGCTGGGCCGCAAGCCATTTCGCCTGGAGGGCCGGCGGCAGGCTGGCGACGCTGACCTCATACGCTTTGCCGTTGCGTTTGCGGACATCGAGGCGGGTGCCACGCCACGCGCCGCCTTCGTGGCAGCGCTTGCACGCGTCGCGCGCATTGCGCTCGTTGAGGTCTCCGAGGCCCGACAGCTCGCTGACAGAAATCCAGGAGGCCGCGTCGAGCAGCTTTTCGCCGCCGCCGCTCATTTTGGGATGACGCCATCCTTGATGCCGAGCAACACGGCGATTTTGTGACACTCGCCCCGGATGCACTTTTGTTCACCCCGAAGTACGGCGCCCGCCAGATTGCTGCTTACCCCGTTCTTTGCTGCCCACCTGGCAATACTGATTCCTTGGCTCTTCAACTCTTCCAGAGCTTCTTGCGGGTTTCGCTTGAACTGTGGTTTCATGGTTTCTCCTTCGCCAATATGCAACAATATTGGTGCAATAATGAGCCCCACAAATGGTGCATGTCAACAGTTTTCAATCCGGCTGCGGCGAACGCCTCCGAGCAGAGCGTGAGCGCCTGGGGTTTTCTCAGGCCGATCTCGCCGCAAAAATGCGCATTCACAGAAACAGCCAAGCTCGGTATGAAAAGGCCGATGCGCCGCCGCCCCTTGGATATCTGACGCAGCTTCGCTCCTTGGGGATCGACAGCGCTTATGTTCTGACCGGCGTGCGCCAAACAGAAGAGGGCGAACGGCTTCAGGCGCTCGCTGACCTGGTGGAAGTCATCTTCGATACGTTGCAGTTGACTTCGTACATGGAGGAGTTCGAGGGCATTTTCCGACGCGCCTCCTGCGCCTACGCTGAGACAGCGGCCATCCAGTGCGAGGGAGTGACCAGGGGCGAGGCGGCAGACCTGGCAACCGCTCGGCTTATCAAGAAAAGTCCCCTGGTCCTCGATGAGGCGACGTTTTCCGAACTGATCGAACGGATTGAATTCGTGCTCGAATCCACCGGCCTTGAGATTGCCCCTTATGACAAGGCTAGGGCCATCCTGCAGCTCTACTCGCTGGGCAAGACGCAGGGCAAGCCGCTCGACCTGCAAGCGATTCGCTCAGTGCTCGACAGCTTCCGCTGATTTCGCGCGCCGGCCTGATACGCGATCTCACACCGTCAAAACGAGGGGGACCGCAGGGGCCGCAGTTGGGGGCCGCAAGGGACCGCAAGGGGCCGCTGTTCTGTCGGAGCCCATTTCGGCGGCTTCCGCAGCTTTTGTCTGTTTCGCGTTGTTTTTATTAGTGTTTGTGCCTGCGCGGCGTTTTCTTCGCTCGGGTGCTGGATTCCGACAAGTCCCCCCAAATCCAGCCTAGTCCCGATTCACCGCAACGTAATTCCAGCATTCCACTGCAATCTACAACCAGCACACCTACTAGCGGCAATTCACCACGATCCGCTATCGTGTATTTTTTGAAATTTAACATAATATACATTATGCGAACTCGCCGACGGAAAGAGGCAATCCGTGCCGCCCCGGAAACCCGCATCCAGCCGTCGCCGGAATCGCTCCGTTTCGGGGTCGCCGTCATTTGGTGAATGTCACGAAAATTCCTCTCGCGGTCGCCGGTAGATTCGTTTTTCGGCCGCTCGATCGTCGGTCGTCAAGTTGGGAAACGGCTAAGTTCACCAGGTCGGACTGAAGCCCGGCCTGCGGACTATTGGATAATCCCGATAGATTTGACACGATTTCGGCTTACGCCGGGACGACACAAGCAGAGTTGTTCGGTGCGTCCTCACTGAAGCGCTGCGTAGTTACTTTAATACAATTCCGCACAACACTGTTCCAGCACGACAAATTACCAAGTCGAGATGAACGAGCTCCGGCCATCTGGCTCGCCCTGCTGGCCGCTGCGCGGTTCGGCGGCAGCACGGCTTTCGTAAAGCTGCTGGGGGGCGCGTCGTCTCCCTTTGATGCTGGCCGGCCTGCTTTATCTGGGCAGTGGTCTGGGGCGCGCTGCGCGGTCGCGCCTGCGGCGTGGTTGCTTCGCGGCAGGCACGTGATCCGACGCACCCCCGGATGCGCCCAACTGCGGTTTATCATTTTTCACGGCCAGTCAGGCAAAATGTGCCTCGGGCCGCCACACCAGCGCACTGCGTGATTGACAGCCGCCCGACGAAGGCATATAAACGAGAAACATTCTCATATAAGCAGACCGCGATATCTTCAGCATGGCCACGCCCGTCACTGTTTCCCCCCTCGTCGGGCCGGGTCTGCGCGGCAGCCGCCGCCCGCGCGTTGCCATCATCGGCCATGCCGGAGCGGGCAAACACAGCATCTTTCGCGCGGCATCGAGTACCGCAACCCGCCACGAGCGTCTCGCCGGCCTCGGTCCGGCGTACGAGGAATGCATCGTCGAGGTGGGGATCGACCAGATTTCCCTGGTGGAACTGCCGTCGATCGACGGCTTCCACCGACTCGACGACGAGGCTTCCGTGGTCCTCAAGTATCTGCTGTGGGGCGACCGCTGGCCGGCCATCGCGCGCCACGAGACGCATCAGCCGGAACACAGCTTCGCCGCACCGGACGTCCTGCTGGTGGTTCTGGATGCCACCGCGCTGGCGCGCGATCTCGAACTCGCGCAGGAGCTCATGCTGCTCGGCAAGCCGATGGTGTACGCGCTGAACCGCATGGACGAGGCGCGCGCGCGGCGGCAGTTCCTCAATGTGCGCACCCTGTCGGCCAAGCTCGGGGCGCCGGTGGTGCCGACCGTGGCGCACATGGGCATCGGCCTGGCCGATCTTTTCGGTGCGGTCGTGCGTGCCGCGCGCGATGCGGGGGCCGCGCGCGCGCAATTGGCCACCTGCCTGCCGAGTCCGCACATCCAGGCACAGTTGCCGGGCATTGCCGCCATCGCGCGCGACGCCGAGGTGGCGGCCGCCTTCGCCGTTCCCGAGACCCTGCTGACCCTGCAGCTCGCGGAAAACGACGGCTATTTCGCGCAGGAACTGCTGGAACATTTTCCGGCGCGCCATGCCGAACTGCTCGCCGCGCGCGCCGCCGCCGATGCCGCGCTGCCGCGTCCGCTGGCCGACGAAATCCACGCCGACCGCCACCACCGCGCCGCAGTCTGCCACGAGGACGCGAGCCGGCCCGGCCAGGAGGGCGAACAGCCGCGCTGGCAGCGCTGGGCGGACGATCTCTTCCTGCACCCGCGCTGGGGATTCGTCGGAACCCTGGCGGTATTCGCGCTGGTGCTGTTCTTCGTGTTCGAGGTGAGCGCGATGCTCGACGGGCTCACCGTGGCGCGCCTCATCGACTGGGCCGCGCCCTGGCAGCCGACCGACCTCACGGGCGTCGTGGGACGCGCGATCCTCGATGGCTTCATCGGTCTTGCCGGTATCGTCATTCCCTACATGATTCCGCTGGTGCTGCTGCTGGTGTTGCTCGAAGAGACCGGCATCATGCATCGCGTCGCCTTCGTGGTGGACCGCGGCTTCCACCGCCTGGGACTGCACGGCGGCGTCGCCCTGCCCTTTCTCATGGGCCTGGGTTGCAACGTGCCGGCGCTCGCCGCCACCGCGGCGGTCACGCAAGGCCGCGACCGCACCGTCGCCGCGCTGCTGATCACCTTCCTGCCCTGCTCGGCGCGTTCGGCCATCATCCTTGCGGTGGGTGGCAAATACCTGGGCGGCCTCGGCGTGTTCGGCCTGTTCATGCTCGCCCCGGTCGTGGTCAGCCTGGTCGGCAAGCTGCTCAAGCGGCGTTATCCGGAGACCACACCCGGCATGATCCAGGACATCCCGCCCTACGCCGTGCCCACGCTGCGCGCGGTGCTGGCCAACACCTGGGAGCGCAGCCGCGACATCGTCACCATCGTGCTGCCCCTGCTGGTGGCGGGCAGCATCATCCTCGCGCTGCTCGCGCATTTCGGCGCCGACGCCTGGATCAATTTCCTGTTCACTCCGGTGACGGTCTGGTGGTTGGGACTCCCCGCGGTGCTCGGCGTGCCGATTCTGTTCGGCGTGCTGCGCAAGGAATTGTCGCTGCTGATGATTTTCGCCGCGCTCGGCACGCAGGATCTCGCCAGCGTGATGGACACCACGCAGATCGCCACCTTTCTTGTGTTCCTCACGTTCTACGTGCCGTGCGTGTCGACGTTCGCGATGATGCTGAAGCTGCTCGGCCGCCGCGAGGCGTTCTATTCGGTCATGCTCTCCATCGGCGTCGCCCTGGTGATTGCCGCGGCGGTGCGCTGGCCGCTGGAGCTGGCGGCGCGGCTCGGCCTGTGACGCGACGCGGCGGCGTCAGCCCGCCATGGGCAGCCGGCCGCGCACGTTCGCGGCGTCGAACGGTCCGGGGTCGGCGATGAGCGCGCGCGCGGCATCGACCTGGTCCCACACGTTCCACAACAGCACGCCGCGCACGCGGCCCGCGTCCAGGTAATACACCACGCCTTCACGGAAGGGCGTGACCCATTGCTCGACCGTTTCGAGGCGCGCATCGAGAATGCCGACGGCCTCGTAGCCAAGGTCGAACAGGTCGGAATAGAAAAAGGGCAATTCGTCGTAGGGCGCATCCTGCCCGGTCATGCACAGCCCGGCCCGCTGCCCCATGGTGACCGCGGCATTCTCATGCTCGACCCGCAGGTTTCGCCCCAGCGCGGGAGCAGGGAACGCGGCGACGTCCCCGGCGGCATGGATGTCCGGGTCGGAGGTGCGCAAGTGCGCGTCGACCAGGATGCCGCCCTGCGCGAGTTCCAGCCCGGCCTCCTCGGCGAGCTGCACGTTCGGCCTGATGCCGAGCCCCGCCACCACCGCGTCGGCCTGCAAGATACTGCCGTCGGACAATTCGAGCGTGGCGCCGGCCGCGTCGGCCCGGCCACCGCTCACCGTCACGCCGCTGCGCACATTCACGCCGTGCGCACGGTAATAATCGGTCACCGATCTGGCGAGCCCGGCGGGGTAGACATGCCCACCAATCGCCTCTCCCGGGAACAGCATGGTGGTCCGGCAATCGTTCATCGCCATCGCCGCGGCGATTTCGCTGCCGATGAAACCGCCGCCGATCACGGCGATCCGTGCACCGGGTTTGACCCGTTTCCGCAAGCGCAGGTAGTCGTCGTAGGTGCGGTAATAGATGAAATCGTCGCCGAACGGCAGCGTGCGTGGTGCGCCGCCAGTGGCGAGGAGCAGCTTGCCGTAGTGCCAGCGGTCCCCGGCGTCGTCATGCACGATGCGCGCGGCACGATCGATGCGGGTCGCACGCCGGGCGAGTTGCAGTGTGGCACGGGCCTTGTCGATCGGGCGCCAGATGTCTTCCACCTTGCCGTCCTTCCACAAAGCCTTGCTCAGCGGCGGACGATCATAGGGCGGATGCGCCTCGGAACCCAGCATCGCAATCGTCGCCTGGCCGTCGGCACTGCGGATGGCCTGCGCCGCCGCCTCGCCCGCCATGCCCGCGCCAAGGATCAAATAGTCGAATGTATGCTGCATGATCGCCTCCGTGACGGTGCAGACTCAAACCCGCGTGCGCACTGGGGTCTGCATGATATGGGACGGCGTTGACGGCGCCGCTCTCGTCTACATAATAGGACGTGTAGAAACATTCGCTGAGCGCCCCGCAGGCGCAAGCGAGCACAATGCATCCGGAGCGTGGACGATGGGCAGACCTCCCCTACCGCAGGACGCGCACTGGCCCGAAGGCGCCGTGTTCACCGTTGGCCATTCGTCGCGGCCGATCGCTGAATTCATCGCCCTGCTCCATGCCTACACGATCGAGCGGCTTGCCGACATCCGCAGCATCCCGCGCTCGCGGCACAATCCGCAGTTCAACGCCGATGCGCTGACCGTGAGCCTTCCCGCGGCGGGGATCGCATATGTACCCCTGCCGGCACTGGGTGGCCTGCGCCATCCGCACAAGGATTCCGTCAACACTGGCTGGCGCAACGAGAGCTTTCGCGGCTATGCCGATTACATGCAGACGCCGGCTTTCGACGCCGCGCTGGATGCGCTGATTCGCATGAGCCATGAGCAACGCGTCGCCATCATGTGCGCGGAGGCCGTGCCGTGGCGTTGTCACCGTTCGCTGGTGGCCGATGCCCTCGCCGTGCACGGCGTGCCGGTGGTGGAAATCCTCTCGGAAAGCAGTTACCGGATGCATACACTCACGCCTTTCGCCGAGGTCGACGGTACGCGGCTGGTTTATCCGGCGAAGCCGGGTGCGTGAGCGGAACGACGCGACGGTCAGGGACGATACCAGCGGATCAGGTTCAGTTCCGCGGGGGTGCGTGCCTCCGCATGCCACGCGACGAGGCGCGGCGTGAAGTGCTCGGCCGGGCGCGCGGTGTCGATTTCGCAACCGTACACGAAGCCGTGGGCCGCTCCCGGAATGGTGCTCGTGGGTTGCATGGTCCAGGGTGCGCTCGCCTCGCCCTCCAAAGGGTCGGCGTACAACTGGACCTGGATCTGCTCCGGCGGGACTTCACCCAGATAGACGTGCAGGGAAAAATGCCAGCCACCGGGCCGCGCCTGGGCCTCGAACTGGCTCAGGCGAATCGCCTCCCAGTGCTGCCTGATGAACCTCTCCCACGTGGCGAGTTCCGTGGCCAGCCGTCCCTTGTCGGCGGTGCGTCGGCGGAACGCCGCAGCGGCCGGCAAGTAGGCGTCGCGCACGTATTCCTGCAGCATGCGGTTGCTGCTGAATTGCGGTGCGAGCTGCGACATGCTCGCGCGCATGCGCGCCACCCATTCGCGGGGAATGCCCTGCGCGTCGCGCTGGTAAAAGAGCGGCACGATCTCCTGTTCCAGCAGGCAATACAACTGTTCGGCTTCCACCGCGTCCCACCCCGGCTCCAGGTGCTCCTGGCCGTCGCCGAGCGACCAACCCACTTCCGATGAACCGTTGCTGACCTCCGCCCACCAGCCGTCACGCTCCGACAGGTTGAGGCCGCCATTGACCAGTACCTTCATGCCCGAGGTGCCGCTCGCCTCCCACGGACGGCGCGGCGTGTTGATCCATACGTCGATACCCTGCACCAGTTCCTGCGCCAGCGCCATGTCGTAGTCTTCCAGGAACACGGCGCGGGTACGGACATCCGGCCGGTTCACGAAGTCGGACCAGGCCTGGATGAAGCGCTTGCCGTTTTCGTCCTGCGGGTGGGCCTTGCCGGCAACGATGATCTGCACCGGACGCGTGGCATCGCCCAGCAGGCGCGCCAGGCGGTCGGGGTCGGTGAGCAGCAGGTTGGGCCGCTTGTATTCCGCGAAGCGCCGCGCGAACCCCAGGGTCAGTGCGTTCGGATCGAGAGCATGATCGGCCTGCGTGATCGCCTCGGCGCTGGCGCCGCGCTGCCCCATCTGGTGAGCCAGGCGCAGGCGGGCGTAGCGCACCAGGTCATAGCGCTCGCGCCCGCACAGAGACCACAGGGTTTCGTCGTCGAGTACGCGGATCGCGCCGGCGAGGTGCTCCAGCGACCCGCGCCAGCGCTCCTTGCCACCCGCCTCGGTCCAGATCTCGTCCGCCCAGGGCGAATCCCACGACGGCACGTGCACGCCGTTGGTGATGTGGCGCACCGGCACGTCGCGTTCCGGCCACTGCGGATAGAGCGGCTGGAAAATACGCCGGCTCACCTCGCCGTGCAGCCGGCTCACACCGTTGATCCAGCCGCAGGTGCGGGCGGCGAGAAACGCCATGTTGAACGGCTCGTCGCCATTGCGCGGGTCGAGGCGTCCCAAGGCCAGCATCTCGTCGGAATCGACGCCGATCTCGCGCGCGAACTGGCCGCCGTATTCCTTCAACAGCGCCATCGGAAAGGTGTCGAACGCCGCGGCAACCGGCGTGTGGGTGGTGAACACGTTGCCCGCGCGCGTCGCCCAGATCGCTTCCGCCAGGCTCACCTGGTGCGAGTGCATGTAGTCGCGCGCGCGCTCGAGCGTGACCAGCGCGGCGTGCCCCTCGTTCAGATGGCAGACATCCGGTTGCAGGCCGAGCGCTTCCAGTGCCCGCCAGCCGCCGATGCCCAGCACGATCTCCTGCATCAGCCGCATTTCCACGCCGCCGCCGTACAGCTTTCCGGTGATGCCGCGGTCGGCCGGGCTGTTCATCGGATCGTTGCTGTCGAGCAGCAGCAGCGTGACGCGCCCCACCTGCGCCTGCCACACGCGCAGCACCAATACGCGCCCCGACAACTTGATCGGCACCCCCAGCCAGCCGCCGGCATCGTTGCGCACGGGCGTGATGGGCATGCTGGTCGGTGTGTTGTAGGGATAGATTTCGAGTTGCCTGCCCCGCGCATCGAGCATCTGCCGGAAGTAGCCTTCCTGGTACAAGAGGCCGACGGCGACCAGCGGCACGCCCAGATCGCTCGCCGTCTTCAGGTGGTCGCCGGCGAGCACACCCAGGCCGCCGGAATACAGCGGCAGCGCCTCCGCGAGACCGTATTCCATGCTGAAGTAGGCAACGAGAATATCGTGCTCCGCGTGGTTCGCGCCATACCACTCCGCTCCCGTGAGATAGTCGCGCCGCGACTGGTTGAGGCGCGCCAGTTCGGCACGAAACGCCGGATCCTTCGCCAGCAGATCCAGACGCCGCTGCGACACGCTCTGCAGGATCAACCAGGGATTGCCGGTGCGCGCCCATACCGCAGGGTCGATTTCCTGCCACAGCGTGTCGGCGGCATGGCTCCAGGTCCAGCGCAGATCGAGGGCAAGCTCGACCAGCGCCTCCAGCCCCTCGGGAAGCTGTCGCAGGAACGGATGGGGTTGTGCTTTCATGGTGATCGCTCTCCGTCGGGATCAATCAAGAAATCGGCCGCGCACGCAGCACCTTGGGAGCGCTGAACAATTCGTCACCCCGACGAACGTCGGGGTCCAGATGCTTGATTGGACTGGGTTCCGGCGTACGCCGGAACGACCATGTTGTATCAATCAGGTCTCCCTTGATCTGGAACAGCGTATTGCGCTCGTCCTTTTCCAGGGCGGCGCGGATATGCCGTATCGTCGGATGGCAACGCGGAGTACTGTCGTACTCTAGCCCATTGGTGCGTTTTTGCCTGTTGCGCTTCTTGGCGAACACGCGCCGCAGTGAATTCCCGGTCGCGCGCCCCGCGCCGGACCTACGGTCTATTGGATAACCCGGGTTCATCCGAGCCGCCGTTGATTGCGTTCGTGGCGAGAAGGAGGCACGAGGAAAGACCTGCGCCAGATCCCCTGCACGGTCCGAAATCGCTCAGTCCGCTTAAGGCGACCGGGGACAGGCGCAGTTTCAACCCTCAGCCCCCAGGCATCGCCGAGCGCAGCCCCAGATGCTCGACGAACGGATCGAAGCCGCGGTCGCCTTACGCGGCCTGGACTCAGGACCGCGCCAGTTTTCGGGCAGGTTTTCTGGTTTGATGTGCTCGATTTTCAGCCGCGCGGGCAGTACGGCCGGGATCATGACGTAAATGGCACTTCAGGCAAGGCACACCAAGGGCCCCGGATACACCGGGAGTCCTTGTGCCCGTCAGGCAACCGACGGCTGCCCGAACACCACCTCCGCCACATCCCGATACCGCTTCGCGAAATGCACCGTCAACCCGGTGCGGATGTGCTCGGGCAGTTTGTCGAAGTCGCGGCGGTTGGCTTCAGGCAGGATGATTTCGTGCAGGCCGATGCGGCGGGCGGCGATGACTTTCTCGCGGATGCCGCCGACGGGCAGGACGTGGCCGGTGAGGGTGAGTTCGCCGGTCATGGCGAGCGGGCGCGGCACCTTCCTGTTCTTCGCCAGGGAAAATAGCGCGGTGGCCATGGTGACACCCGCGCTGGGGCCGTCCTTGGGCGTCGCGCCTTCCGGAACATGGAGATGCACGAAGCTCTTGTCGAAGAAGGTTTCATCCGCACCATAGGCCTTGAGGTGCGATGCGACGTAGCTGTAGGCGATCTCGGCGGATTCCTTCATCACGTCGCCGAGCTTGCCGGTGAGCTTGAAGCCGCGGTTGTGCGTGTGCACGCGGGTGGCTTCGACCGGCAGCGTGGCGCCGCCCATCGCGGTCCACGCGAGTCCGGTGACGACGCCGACGCCGGTGATGGGTTTCTCCCTGGTGAACACGGGCTTGTCGAGGTAGGCCTCGATTTCCCTGACGCCGATCCTGATCGGCGTGGCGGCGCCGCCGAGGATCTTTACCACCGCCTTTCTCGCCACGCGACCAAGCTGTTTTTCCAGGTTGCGCACACCGGCTTCGCGCGCATAGCCCTCGATGACGTGGCGAATCGCACCCTCGGTGATGGTGAGCTGGTTCTTGTTCAGACCCGATTTTTCCAGTACGCGCGGCCACAGGTGGTGTTTGGCGATGGCGAGCTTTTCCTCGGTGATGTAGCCCGAGAGGCGGATGACTTCCATGCGGTCCAACAGCGCCGACGGGATGGAGAAGTCGTTCGCGGTGCAGATGAACAGCGCCTTGGATAGATCGAAACGCACGTCCAGGTAATGGTCGAGGAAGTCGGCGTTCTGCTCGGGGTCGAGGACTTCCAGCAGCGCACTTGCCGGGTCGCCCTGGTAGCTGGCGCCGATCTTGTCGACTTCGTCGAGCATGATGACCGGGTTGGCGGAGCCGGCCTCCTTCAGCGCCTGCACGAACTTGCCCGGCATGGCGCCGATGTAGGTGCGGCGATGGCCCTTGATCTCGGCCTCGTCGCGCATGCCGCCGACCGAGAAGCGGAAGAATTTTCGTCCCAGAGCCTCGGCGACCGACTTGCCGATGGACGTCTTGCCCACCCCGGGCGGTCCGATGAGGAGCAGGATCGAGCCCGCCATCTCGCCTTTCATGGCGCCAACCGCGAGAAATTCGATGATGCGGTCCTTCACGTCCTCCAGACCGTCGTGGTCGCGGTCAAGGATTTTGCGCGCGCGCCCGAGGTCGATCTTGTCCTGGGTATGGATGCCCCACGGCAGCACGGTCAGCCAGTCGAGGTAGTTGCGGGTGACGGTGTATTCCGGCGAACCGGTTTCCAGCAACGAAAGCTTGTGCATCTCCTCGTCGATGCGCTTGGCGGCCTGCTCGGGCAGCGTGAGCTTGGCGATGCGCTCGCGGAAGGTGTCGAGCTCTGCGGTCTTGTCGTCCTTGGCGATACCCAGCTCTTTCTGGATGGCCTTCAGCTGCTGGCGCAGGAAGAATTCGCGCTGCTGCTCGCTCATTTTCTCGTCGACCCGCTCGCGGATCTGCGATTGCAGGCGCGCGACGTCGAGCTCCTTTTTCAGGAGCACCAGCACTTTTTCCATGCGCTTTTTCAGCCCCAGCGCTTCCAGCACCTCCTGCAGTTCCTGCTTCGATGCGGTGGTGAGGCTGGCGGCGAAGTCGGTCAGTTGCGAGGGCTCGTTGGGGCCGAAGCGGTTGAGGAAGAATTTCAGTTCTTCGGAATACAGCGGATTGAGCGGCAGCAGTTCCTTGATGGTGTTGATGACGGCGATGGAATAGGCGCGGATTTCCTCGGAATCTACCCTGCCCGGCTCGCTGGGGTATTCCACGCGCACGCGGTACGGCGGTGCGTCCGAAAGCCATTCGACGATGCGAAAGCGGCGCACGCCTTCGGCGATGAACTGCATCTTCCCGTCGGCGCGTACCGGATGGTGAATGCGCACGGCGGTGCCGATATTTCGAAAATCGCTGCGTTTGATGTCGTCGGTGCTGTCGGGTTTGACGACGACCAGACCGACCATGTGATGCGGCGTTTCACCGATGGCCTCGACGGTCGCGAGCCACGGCGCCTCGTTCATCAGCAGCGGCAGCGTCTGCGCGGGGAAGAAGGGCTTTTCGGTCAGCGGCAGCAGATGCAGTTCGGTCGGCAAGGTCGGCGCGACCGGCAACTGGCG
>JACDJB010002407.1_pt1 | contig 13543 bp, 10 predicted proteins | sample 7454121 | NCBI WGS metagenome assembly JACDJB01 (sample SAMN14253290, study PRJNA609438) | sludge metagenome | isolation source: sludge after 25d culture with pyrite | collected 2018-12-20 | reverse complement strand
TTAGATCAGTATTCCTTCTGCAAAAGCAGGCTTCGTGTTGCCAGAAGTAGTTAACAATTATTAGAACATGAAAGTTACCAGAGAAAACATTGACGATTTAAATGCCGTAGTTAAGGTTTTTATTGAAAAATCAGATTACGAGGAAAATGTTGATAAAACGTTAAACGACTACCGGAAAAAAGCGCAACTTCCGGGGTTCAGACCGGGGAAAGCTCCGTTAGGGCTGATTAAAAGACGTTTCGAAAAAGCGACTGTGGCTGAGGAGATCAACAAAATATTGGGACAAAGCCTGAATGATTATTTGGTTGATGAAAAGCTCAGAATTCTTGGTGAGCCGCTCACCAGTGATGAGCACCAGAATCCTATTGACTGGGAAAAGGATGAAAGTTTTGAATTTGCTTTCGATATAGCCCTTTCTCCCGAAATAGATGTGCAATTGAATGAGGAGCTTAAGCTTGATTTTTACACCATTACAGTTTCAGACGAAATGGTGAATGAGCAGATTGATTCAATCACTTCGCAAATGGGTAATTTTGCTGAAGTTGAAGCTGTTACCGAAAAAAGCATGATACGCGGTGATTTTGTAGAGCTGGATGAAGAGGGCAATCCGAAAGAGGAGGGAATCCGGGCAGAAGAGGTGTTGATTACTATGGAGAGGATTCAGGATGAGAAGATCAGAAAACTGTTTCCGGGAAAACAAAAAGGAGATTCCGTAGTATTTGATCCCGTAGCTGCTTTTCAGAATCGCCATGATGTGGGACACATGCTGGAAATCTCTCACGAAGAGGCAGATGAGCTAAACAGTACTTTTCAGCTTACCATATATGAAATCAACGAAATGCAGAATGCCGAGCTGAATGAAGAGCTGTTCAGGAACATTTACGGCGAAGAGACTGAGATAAAAACAGAGGAAGAGTTCCGAAATCAAGTAAAGGAAGAAATTGCAGAGCAGTTGCTGCACTCGTCAGAAGCGCGGTTTGCCGGCGATGTGCGCGAAGCATTGCGTGAAAAAATAAATCCGCAATTGCCGGAAGCATTCCTGAAACGCTGGCTCAAACATATAAACGAAGAGCTTAGTGAAGAGGAGATAGACAAGGATTTTGACGGATTTTTGAAAGACCTTCGCTGGCAGCTTATCCGCGATTCAATCATCAGGGATAACGAGTTGAAAGCAGAAAAGGAAGAGGTTTTGGAGTTGGCAAAACAGGTAATTCTTTCGCAATACAGCTATTATGGCATTTACAATTTGCCTGAAGATCAGTTGAATACTTTTGCCAAAAACATGCTGAGCAGACCCGAAGACACGGAAAGGCTCTACCTGCAGGTTCTTGAAAAAAAGGTTGTTGAGCTTGTCAAAAGTAAGGTAACGGTAGAAAACAAAGAAGTTTCAAGGGAAGAATTTGAAAAATCCGTTGAATAATTTGTTCCGGATATCGGTTTTGTAACTTTTTTGTAACTTTGTATTTTAGCTTTCAGCAGAATAGCGCTTTTTTACTCATTTAATATAATGAAACAACATGGCAAAACAGGATGAATTCAAAAAATATGCGATGGGTCATGCCGGGCTAAGCAGTCTGACGCTGCATCGCTACAGTTCAGCATACAGCAATTATATCTCTCCCACTATTATTGAGGAGCGGCAGCTCAACGTGGCATCCATGGACGTTTTTTCCCGCCTGATGATGGACCGCATCATCTTTTTGGGAGTACCGATTGACGACACGGTTGCCAACATTATTCAGGCGCAGCTTCTTTTCTTGGAATCAGCCGATTCCGGAAGAGATATTCAGATTTATCTGAATACGCCGGGAGGGCATGTCCATGCAGGGCTTGGAATTTACGACACCATGCAGTACATCTCTGCCGATGTGGCAACCATCTGCACAGGAATGGCTGCTTCGATGGGTGCGGTGCTGCTCACTGCGGGCGCTAAAGGGAAGCGCTCGGCGCTGAGACATTCACGGGTAATGATTCATCAGCCCATGGGTGGCGCTCAGGGGCAGGCTTCTGACATAGAAATCACCGCCCGCGAAATCATAAAAATTAAAGCGGAGCTGTACAGTATTATCTCTCAACATTCCGGCAAACCGGTGAAACAGGTGGAAAAAGATGCCGACCGCGACTACTGGATGACTTCCGAAGAAGCAGTTAAATACGGAATGATTGACGAAATTTTAGTAAGAGACAAGCCGAAAAAGCAATGACAAACAAAGGCAGAATCGATAAATGCTCATTTTGCGGCCGCGAAAAAAAGGAGGTAACCCTTTTGATTGCCGGAATTGACGGACATATTTGTGATCGTTGCGTTGAGCAGGCTTATGATATTATTCGTGAAGAGATTAAAAAGGAGAGTTCTTTCGATCTTGCCGGAATTAAGCTGTTGAAGCCGAAGCAAATTAAAGAATTTGTGGATCAGTATGTTATCGGGCAGGATGAAGCAAAAAAGGTGCTTGCCGTTGCAGTTTACAATCACTACAAACGGCTCACGCAAGCCCGGAATAATGACGAAACGGAGATTGAAAAATCCAATATCATTTTAGTTGGCGAAACCGGCACCGGTAAAACCCTTCTGGCACGTACCATTGCAAAAATGCTGCACGTTCCGTTTGCCATTGTGGATGCCACCGTGCTGACAGAAGCAGGTTATGTGGGAGAAGATATTGAAAGTATTTTGACCCGACTGCTTCAGGCTGCCGATTACAACGTGGAGTCGGCTGAGCGCGGGATTGTTTTCATTGACGAGCTGGATAAAATTGCCCGAAAGAGTGATAATCCTTCCATCACGCGCGATGTGTCAGGCGAAGGAGTGCAACAGGGTCTTTTGAAACTGTTAGAAGGCTCCATAGTCAATGTTCCGCCGCAGGGCGGACGGAAACATCCGGAACAAAAACTGATACCGATAGATACCAAAAACATACTCTTCATTTGTGGCGGAGCTTTCGACGGAATTGAGCGTAAAATAGCAAACCGTCTCAATACGAACATTATCGGATACAGCGCCAAAAAAGAGACCGATCATATTGAAAAGGAAAACCTGCTTCAATATATTGCTCCGCAGGATTTGAAATCTTATGGTCTGATACCGGAAATTATCGGCAGGCTGCCTGTGCTGGTTCATCTCAATCCGTTAGAGGAAGATGCTTTACGAAGAATATTGACCGAGCCCAAAAATTCGGTCATCAAGCAATACAAAAAGCTCTTTCAGCTTGACAATATTGAGCTTGATTTTGAAGAAGATGCACTGCACTATATTGTTGAAAAAGCCATCGAATTTAAGCTTGGCGCGCGCGGACTTCGTTCCATTTGCGAAAGCATTATGAATGATGCCATGTATGAAATGCCGTCAAAAAAGACAAAGCATCTGACCATCACCCGTGAATACGCACAAAACAGATTAGACAGGGTAAGCATCCGCAGACTTAAGGCAAGCTAAAATTTTGGGTGAATTTTGTTTTGGATAACCATAAATTCCTCCTGTTCCCGGATTTCTTCTTTTTTGACCGACTCAAAAGTCTGTGTGCTCCGGTAACAGCAATAAAATTTCTTTGCCAAAAGGCAGGTTTCCGCAATATTATTTTTCGCAGGTTTTCGACCAAAAATTAAAATGTTAAGCGAGGTAATCACCTTAGGCAAACGGTATAATTGTACTTTTACCGAAATTTTAAAATTGTGGTTTTGGTTCTCTCAGCCACGAATCTAAAACAGAGATGAAGGTTAATCTGCAAACAACCACCTATCCGATATTGATAGCTATTGCTCTTGCGCACGGACTGAATGATATGATTCAGGGACTTATCCCGTCAATTTATCCGCAACTTGAGCAGAAATTCAGCCTTTCGATGGCTCAGATTGGGTTGATAACGCTCTGTTTTCAGTTGTCCGCTTCTATTTTTCAACCTCTTGTGGGAATTTACACCGACAAAAATCCGCTCCCTTTTTCACAGGTTATCGGGATGGGATTCTCCTCCTTAGGCATCGTAATTCTGGCGTATGCCAGCAGCTATGCGTGGGTTTTGACCGGAGTTGTGCTGATTGGCACCGGTTCTTCAATTTTTCATCCGGAATCGTCGCGGATTGCCTTTTTGGCTTCCGGCGGAAAAAGGAGCCTGGCTCAATCCATTTTTCAAATCGGCGGAAACAGCGGTGTTGCCTTGTCTCCGCTTTTGGTAGCCTGGATAGTGATACCAAACGGGCAGCGTCATCTGATTTGGTTTTTGGGGCTTTCCATAACTGCCATCACCATTTTGAGCTATGTTGCCGTGTGGCGTCGCAAGTCGCTGAATTTGCCTGCACAAGTTTCGGAAAAAGCAGTTTCGAAAAATACCACTAAAGCACTTCCTTCGCTTGATCCGCGTAAAGTGAAGCAGTCGGTGGCGGTTCTGCTGGTGCTCATTTTTTCCAAATTTTTCTACGTTGCCAGCATCACCAGCTATTTTCAGTTTTTCACCATGATCAGGTTTGGATTTTCAGAAGTGCGCGCTCAGATTTATCTGTTCCTTTTTCTGATAGCCTCTGCTGCCGGAACGCTTTTAGGCGGCTATTTTGGCGACAAAATCGGACGCAAACCGGTAATCTGGTTTTCGATTTTGGGTGCTGCGCCTTTCACGCTTGTCATGCCTTATGTCAATGCAACATTTACTGCTTTTTTCATTGTTCTGATCGGATTGATTATTTCTTCTGCCTTCCCGGCAATAATAGTTTATGCCCAGGAGCTTATGCCGAAAAATATCGGGATGGTATCGGGCTTGTTCTATGGCTTTGCCTTTGGAATGGGCGGCTTGGGATCAGCCATTTTAGGTTTTGTTGCCGATGCCACAAGCGTTGGTTTTGTCTATCATATCTGTGCTTTTCTTCCACTAATCGGGCTGGTTGCTTACTTTCTGCCTAATCTGAAAAAGATGCAGGTTGCAGCGGGCAACAATCTTTTTCAAAAGCATGATTGACTTTCTGTTTTAAATTTTCCGAGAAATAATCTTTAATACTTTCTCAGACAGTTGATTCCTTTTGTTTTGAGTGCAAATCAATGACTACTATCATTGCCGTAAATCCCCAAAACGGAACTGACAATTTATCGGTATCCAAGAAATCATTCATCAATCCGTGAACAAAGTAGGTGGTGAGTGAAATTATTGCTGCCAGAATAATCCCTTTCAGCCGCTTATCGGTCAGGCACGACCAGGTGTTAATCGAAATATAAAATATGGTAATTCCCAAAATCAGAAAAGTCAGCAGTCCAAACAGCCCCGATTCGGAAAGCGGACCCAGGTATTCGCTGTGGGCATTTCCGCCGTCGCCTACATTGGTGCTGATGACTGTGCGGTTCTTTTTCACCTGATATTTTCCATATTGAAACATATATGTGCCGGGTCCGTAACCAAAAAATGGTCTCTCTTTAAACATGCTGATGGCACAATCCCAGCGGTTCAGGCGTTCCAGATTTGATGCATCGGATGAGATATTGGTCATGGATGTGAAATGCTCGGCAAGATTTGATGAAGATTCGCCGGAATTTCGTTCCAGATACATCACAATTTCGGTTTGAAACAGAAAAATCAACCCGAGAACAATCAGCGATGAAATAAACACCGGGCGAAACCGGATTTTCAACCTGATGATAACCCAAACCATAAATGCAACAATAATGCTCAGCCACGCAGCTCTGCTGTAGGAAAGCACAAACGCCACAAGCAAAATTGCCAGAATCAGACGTGAAATTCTTCTTGTTCGCAATGAATAATTTTTGCTCAAAGAAAAAAGCACAAAAAACGGCAGATACATGGCAAGCGCAGCGCCGTATGAAGTGTGGTCGTTATAAAACGGTGTAACCACATAATGCGCAGCCTGCCGATTCAACAATCCATATCCCCAATGGCGAGAAATGGAATAGAAAATCACTATCAGAAAGCCGGCTGTATAGAGCCAGACGTACTGATCCATCTTTTTATCGGATTTAAAGATTTCTGTTGTCAGAAAGAAGAAGGCAACAACAAACCAGATACGCACCATCAGGAATTTAAAGGAAACAACCGGCATGGAGCTGGTGAGGCTTGTTATGAAAATCCAGAAAAGATTTAAATAAATTGCCAGTGAAACAGGATGCAGTAATATTTTTCGGTCAAATTTTCGCTTGTGAATAATTTTTAAGAGGAAAAGAATCAGCACGCCGAAAAGTATGGGTTCCGTGGGAAGGAACATATCAAAGGCAAAGCCGGGCATCAGCCGGCTCAGTTCGATGGAAAGAGGCGCAAAAAATACAGCAATCCAGATGAGCTTGTCAAATGAAAAGAGAGCGATCAGTCCGATGGCAAGCATTACGGGCAGCACGTTGGCTGCCAGCGTCTCTTTTGCAACTACTGCCCAAAGGTTCAGCAATATAAACCCAATGGTTAAAGCATAAAAAAGTGTTATTTTCAGGGTATTCTCACGCATCGCGCGTCAATCGTTTTTTCGGTAATCAAGCAGAAGAAACACCAGAAGAGCCAGAAAAACAGCCGAAAAAGTGGAAAGCGTAACAATCAGCCACCGAACCGGGTAAGATTTTTTATCTGCCGGAAATGGATGTTCAACAATATGCGAATAGGTAATATCTTTCTCATATTCACTTAAATAAGTTCCATGTTGCGTGGTCAGCGAATCAATGACATTGAGCAGATAATCGAACCGTGCTTCAAGAATTCGGGTTTCAGCCCCTTTTTCTGAAAGATTATCGTACATCTTTTTAATGGTCTGCAACTCGGAAGATGACGACCTGCCACCTGCAAGTGCGTTCATATAACCTTCGGTAACCCGCTCTGCCTGAGTCTGAAAATCAAGAATCCCATAATCTCGGCGCATACGGTCAAGGTCTGTAATCACACTGTCCAATTCCAGATATTTTCTGTTCAACCCATTAGTTGCAATCTGTACCATTTCCAGACTTTTGGCTTTATGCAGCTGCTGAACTTTTTTATTGTAAAAGCTGATAAGTGAGTCGCACATATCGCTGGCACGTTGCGGGTCGTAATCCATTACCTTAATTTCAACGGTTTCAAATTTCGTTTTGCTCGTGCTCACATTTTTGTAATAATTCGCAAACATGTAGGTATTGTAAAGCGGATCATTACGATCGACTTTGTACACTTCGTCCAGATGAAACACATCAAACATTTTGAACGAAATATCTTTGGAATTGATAATTTCCAGCATCTGCTCGGTTTCCGATTCTTCACTAAGCGTCCAGAGATTCGACGGATAGATACGAGCAGTGGACCTGTATTTTGGCTTTATGAATGCCGGACCCGAAAAAATTGCAGAAAGAACTACCGCAATAATCGCAACTATAATAAAGTGAGTTTTTTTTCTCCAGATGAGCTGGAGAATTCTTTGATTATCGAAAAAATTATTCATAAATATGGTAATAATTTGACAGAGCTATTATGCAACGAAAAAGATTGATTTTTAGTATTTATTTTTTTAATGCCGGAGTATTAATCAACAGCAATTATCAGTGAATAGTTCTTTCTCCCTTTTTGAACTAAAATATATTTTTCACCAATCAGAAATTCCGTGTTCACAATCAGATTTTCATCGGAAATTTTTTCCTGATTAATGCTTAATCCGTTCCCTTTGACAGTTCTTCTCAGTTCACCTTTTGACGGAAAAATGGAAGTACTTCCGGTTAACAGATCGAACAGATGAATTCCTTTATGAAGCTCTTCTTTACTGATATTGAACATCGGTACCCCTTCAAAAACGGAGAGAAAAGTGTCTTCATCAAGTTTGCGAAGCTGAGTAGCTGTTGCTTTTCCGAAAAGAATTTGTGAGGCTTCCACAGCCATTTCGTAATCTTCCTGAGAATGAACCATTACGGTTACTTTTTCAGCAAGTTTTTTCTGAAGTAACCGCTTATGTGGTGCCAATTTGTGTTCTTCTGCGAGTGCTTCTATCTCTGCTTTTGGAAGCGATGTGAAAATTTTAATGTAACGCTCCGCATCTTCATCCGACGAGTTGAGCCAGAACTGATAGAAGCTGTAAGGTGTTGTTCGCTTGGGGTCTAACCAGATATTTCCCTGTTCGGTTTTCCCAAATTTGGTTCCGTCTGCTTTGGTAATTAACGGAACGGTAAGCCCAAAAGCTTCTCCGTCGGTTTTACGCCGGATCAGCTCGGTTCCGGTAGTGATATTTCCCCACTGGTCCGAACCGCCCATCTGCAACTTGCAGTTCATGCTTTGATAAAGGTGAAGAAAATCGTATCCCTGCACCAACTGGTAAGTAAATTCAGTAAAAGACATCCCTTCTTTTGATTCGGCGCTGAGCCGTTTTTTCACTGAATCTTTTGCCATCATATAATTTACGGTGATATGCTTTCCGACATCGCGGATGAAATGGAGAAATGAAATTTCTCTCATCCAGTCGTAATTATTCACCATGACTGCCACATTAGGTGAGTCCGTCTCAAAATCGAGAAAATGGGCAAGCTGCTTTTTAATGCACTCCTGATTGTGCCGAAGTGTTGGCTCGTCCAACAGGTTACGCTCTTCCGATTTTCCCGAAGGGTCGCCAATCATTCCGGTGGCGCCACCAATCAAGGCAACAGGCTTGTGCCCGGCAAGCTGAAAATGCCTCAGCACCATAACACCAACTAAATGCCCGATATGCAGTGAATCTGCAGTGGGATCGATTCCCAGATATGCAGTGGTAAGCTCTTTTTTTAGCTGCTCCTCCGTTCCGGGCATCACATCATGCAACATGCCCCGCCATTTAAGTTCCTCTACAAAATTCATAAAAAACCATTTATTTCTGCTGTTTTACAGCTCAAAATTGTGGCGCAAAGATAGGAAATGCTCTGTTTACCTGATAATTTCCCTGTCGAAATTTATAAATGTTAGCCTAATGGTTCTTTTTAAACAGGAAGCAAGTTTCTGAAAATAATACCTTTTGAAAAATAAGCCGGACTAAAAGATCAGATTCTATTATGCCGATATAGTTTGAAAACAGAACAAGCAATCTAACTTAGATTAAAGGAATGATTAGTATAAATCAAATTTTGAACCCGGAACTTCTATACTGACGACACAATCGTTATAACTTTGTGACACAAAGTGTTTTTGTGACGTCTCTCCAAAAATTTACTCATAGATGCTGAGTTATAGGTTATTGTGTTTAAGAATATTTGTCTTCTGTTAAGCAATTAAAAGGCAAAAATATTCCTAAAAATGAGCTTGTGCAGAAATTGTGTCGGGGTAGATAAATAAAAAAGACCTGCATCAAAATGCAAGTCTTTTTTATCAGGAGTGGAGCATATCGGAATCGAACCGATGACCTCTTGACTGCCAGTCAAGCGCTCTGGCCAACTGAGCTAATGCCCCAAATGCGGCGCAAAGATAAATAAAATTCTTTTTGAAAATAGTAAATAGTGGTAAAGTTTTTGTTGCAATTCATTTGTCCCGTTTTTCACAACTTTTGAAAGTTCTTTTGTACACTTTTTACGGAAATATTTGGAGTCTGATGTGAAATTTGAAATAATTAACTTGCAAATGTCAATTATTTCCTATCTTTAGCCTCCCAAAATAAAGGCATATTTTATTGTAGAAAATAAAAAATAGAGTAACAATGGAAATTAAAAAAACACCAAAAGCAGACCTTGAGAACAAAAGAAACATTTTGTTGACTTTAGGTCTGATCATTGCCTTAGGTGCCATTTTTGCTGCTTTTGAATATAAGAGTCATTCAAAAAAGGCAGATTCCTTAGGGCAGGTTCAGGTAATGGATGTGGAAGATGAAATTATTCCCATCACCCGCGAGCAGGAGCAGCCGCCACCACCACCGCCACCACCACCGCAGGTAGTTGAGGTGTTGAATATTGTTGATGACGATGTTGATATTAAAGACGATTTGTTCATTGATACAGAGGCAACCAAAGATATGATTATTGATGTGGCTCCGGTTATTTCAACAGTTGCAAAAGAGGAAGAGGAGGAAGAAGAAACTCAGGTGTTTTTTATTGTGGAAGATATGCCTGAGTTTCCCGGTGGAGAAGCAGCTTTGAGACAGTTCATTGCCAGCGCTATTAAATATCCGGTAATTGCACAGGAGAACGGAATTCAGGGCAGGGTATATGTTACTTTTGTTGTAAACACCGACGGTTCAATTGCAGATGCAAAGATTGCCCGTGGTGTTGACCCCTCCTTAGATAAAGAGGCTCTGCGGGTTGTGAATACTTTGCCAAAATGGAAACCCGGCATGCAGCGCGGGAAAGCTGTTCGCGTTTCCTACACCGTGCCGATTAATTTTGTATTGCAATAAGAAAATTGAAATAAATATTTGTACTCCTGATTCCCGGCGGGGATCAGGAGTTTTTTGTGGTTAAAACTGAAACCCCTAATTTAAAAGTTAATAGTTTTTGAATGATTGAAACGGTTCCTGAAACAGAAAAAGCTGTTCTTGTTGGTTTGACATACAGTAATCAGAGTGAGCGGCAAACTGCCGAATACCTTGATGAGCTTGAGTTCTTGGCTGATACAGCCGGTGCGGTTATTTTAAAAAAATTCACGCAAAAACTTGATGTACCCAACGTTTCTACTTTTGTAGGACCCGGAAAATTAGAAGAGATCGGCAACTACATGAAAATGACCGAAGCCGATACCGTAATTTTTGATGATGAGCTGACGCCTACTCAGCTGAGAAACATTGAACGGCGACTGGAGTGCAAAGTGCTTGACCGCACCAATCTGATTCTTGATATTTTTGCGCGCCGTGCAAAAACCGCGCATGCAAAAACACAGGTTGAACTTGCTCAATACCAGTATCTGTTGCCCCGGTTAACCAGAATGTGGACGCACCTTGAGCGGCAGCGAGGGGGAATTGGAATGCGCGGACCGGGTGAAACCCAGATCGAAACCGACAGGAGAATTATTTTAGATAAAATTGCCAGACTGAAAAATCAACTCAAAAAAATTGATAAACAAAAAACAACGCAACGCAAAAATCGTGGCAAGCTGGTGCGTGTTGCTTTAGTCGGATACACTAACGTAGGCAAATCCACACTGATGAATCTGCTTTCAAAATCAGATGTTTTTGCAGAAGACAAACTTTTTGCAACGCTCGATACCACTGTGAGAAAAGTAGTTGTGGAAAATCTTCCGTTCCTGATGGCTGATACGGTCGGCTTCATACGAAAGCTGCCTCACGATTTGGTGGAATCCTTTAAGTCCACCTTGGATGAAGTGCGCGAAGCTGATATTCTGCTGCATATTGTCGATATTTCCCATCCCGGTTTTGAAGAGCAGATTGAGACCGTGAACAGCACTTTAAGTGAAATTGAATCGGGCGATAAACCAATTCTCTACGTATTTAATAAAATCGATGCCTTTCAGTTTATTGAAAAGGATGAATATGACCTGACCCCAAAAACCAGAGATAATTTCACCCTTGAAGAGTGGAAAAGTTCCTGGATGGGAAAAAGCAACAATCCGGCTGTTTTTATTTCTGCCCGGGAAAAACAAAATATCGACGAATTAAAAAGAATCCTTTATGACAAGGTGAAAGTGATTCATGCCCAGCGATTTCCGTTTAACGATTTTCTTTATGATATCACCTGGGAGGAAGAGTAAAACTGACGATTTTTACTCCCTGTAAAATATAAAAACAAATTTTACACTTCGCCTTCCTTAATGAGCCATTCGGCAATCTGTACCGTATTCAGGGCTGCACCTTTTTTAATCTGATCGCCAACACACCAGAATGTAATCGTATTCGGATCGGTGATGTCTTTACGGATTCTGCCGACATACACATTATCCTCGCCGGAAACGAATAGCGGCATCGGATACTGTTTTTCTGCGGGATTGTCGAGCACAATCAATCCTTCTGCATTTACAAATGCGTTTTTCACCTGTTCTACGCTCAAAGGTTCCTCTGTTTCAACCCAAATTGCCTCAGAGTGTGCCCTTGCAACCGGAATCCGCACGCATGTAGCGCTCACTTCGGCATCGGTGTGCATGATCTTTTTGGTTTCCCAGTTCATTTTCATCTCCTCTTTGGTGTAGTCATTCTCCAGAAAAACGTCAATGTGCGGGATTATATTCATGGCTAACTGGTAGGGGAAAGTATTGATTGTAGCCTCTTTGCCTGCTGCAATCTCCTGCACCTGCTGCTCCAGTTCGGCAATTCCCTCGGCGCCGGCGCCGCTGGCTGCCTGATATGTGGCAACACGTATCCTTTTTATTTTGGATAAATCGTTGATCGGCTTCAGAGAAACCACCATCTGAATAGTGGAACAGTTGGGATTGGCTATAATATTTCTCGGTCTGTTTTTAGCATCTTCCGGATTAACCTCAGGCACAACCAACGGAACATCGTCATCATAGCGAAAAGCACTTGAATTGTCAATCATAATGGCTCCGTGCTTTGTTATGGTAGCCGCAAATTCCTTTGACACACCTGCACCGGCTGAAGCCAGGGCTATATCAATCCCCTTAAAATCATCGCCATGTTTCAGCTCCTTCACCTTAATCTTTTTCCCCCTGAATTCATACTCTTTTCCTGCACTTCTGGCAGACCCAAACAATACCAACTCATCCAACGGAAAATTTCGCTCTTCAAGCACCCGGAGAAACTCCTGACCAACAGCTCCGCTCGCTCCAACAATGGCAACTTTCATCACTTAAACTTTTAAATTAAAATTAAATTCTGTTTTTTAGCTTTAAAAACTTTGTAAAATTACTATTTTGCAATGAATTGATATAAAATGACCCGGTTTAATGCGATATTTTTAACAAATGCCTTACTCTTTATATTTCAGGCAGTTCATGCACAGGAAATCTGGCGGGAGAGCTTTTGGATTCCCGAAAAAGGCATCTGGGGAAGTGATGATGGAAAAATAATCTCCGATTTTTCAGGCATCACTTCCTGGTCATTGCTTTATAACGAATCGGAGCTGAATCTGGAAAACCCGGGCGATTATGCCAAAACGGTTCCCACTTCGGGCGGCAGGTTTGAGGTTTGCGATATTGACGGCGAAGTGGTCTGGATTTCAGCGCCAATCAATATATCTGCTTATGAAAAGGTTGATATTGAGCTGACTGCATCCGAAACCGGCAGCGGAGCAAATGAGGCAACCAAATATCTGAAAGCTTTTTACAGCATTGATGGTGGCGAAGAAATTCAGTTTGACGAAAACAGCGATAACAGAGGTAACTGGGGTTCGGCACAGGCTGTTTCCAAAGGTCTGTCCGGGAAATCGCTTCAGATAATCTGTTACATTTCCAATCATTATGCTTCAGACAAGGTTATTTTAGATGATGTGGTTGTTTCTGAGGAGGAAAAATACTTTTCTCCGGCACTCCCCGGTGAACTGCTTTTGAGCGAAATTCTTTTCAACCCTTTTCCGGGAGGAGAAGATTATGTGGAGATTTTCAATAACTCCAACAGAGAAATTCCGCTTGGGAAGCTGTTTTTGGCTACCCGCAATAAAAATCTTGAATTGACCCAGATTAACAGTCTGGCAGGGAAAAAATATCTGATTCAGCCCCAAAGTTATGTGGCAATCACTAAAGATACCAAT
>JACDJB010002406.1_pt1 | contig 13547 bp, 15 predicted proteins | sample 7454121 | NCBI WGS metagenome assembly JACDJB01 (sample SAMN14253290, study PRJNA609438) | sludge metagenome | isolation source: sludge after 25d culture with pyrite | collected 2018-12-20 | reverse complement strand
GTGCCCGCCAGAAGTCCTCGCCCTGACGTCTCCACGGCCAGTTCTGATCCGCCATCTCGTTCTCCTTCATTTGCAAATCGAGGATGAGAACAGATCGGGTTCGCGAACCTCACGACAAGTGTGCAATCAATCGACGCTTACGATGCTTCCAGGTGAAATTCCCTGTTCTTGCGCCAGAATTCCCTGATTTTTGAATTTTTTCCCTGTTAGTTTGCGCAGGGAAATTCTCGGAAAGTCGCTGCCGCACAGCGGTTTCTCGCTAAGGAATTGTCCCTTAGAGCCCCCAAATCGCACATTTCCCTGTAAAATTCCCTGTTAGCAAGGAATTTGCGTAGAGACAGGTTCGATCATGACTGTGTCGCCAGCCAGTTACACGGGTGGCACGTGCGCAAGACCGCGCGATCGTGTTTCCGCAGCGGCGTCACACGAAGCGTGATCGTTCGAGAACAATGAAGCCGTCAGCATGATCGTCTTTGGTCAGATACTGGGACGTGGCGACTTCACCTCTTAACGGCCCATCTTTTTGTGCGTCATGCGTCCGGGGTCAGGCGCATTGTGTTCACGGATTTACAGGTTTTATGGGGCCTTGAGTCGGCCACCGCGATTGCCCGCGACTGTCGTAAACGGGCTTCACAGTCGTTAAAAGTTTATTTCCGCTGATTATTTAGATGGTCACGCGGATTTTGCATTTTCCCATAATTATCAATGTCTTGTCCGTGCTTTTTCGACGGTATTCCGTGCCGCTGGAGGGTGTCACACGACTGTCATCCAACCTCCATAAAAGCTCTATGCCGGACCTCTAAAGAGGCGGCCTCGGGAGCCAGTCCCTGACGATTGTGCACCCGCTCACACGATGGAGAGACCCAGTGAATTTCATCAAAACAGTGGTCGTTGCCGGCCTTGTCGCCGCATCGACTTCGGCATTTGCCGCTGACATCACGGGCGCGGGTGCGACGTTCCCGTTCCCCGTCTATTCAAAGTGGGCCGACGCCTACAAGAAAGAGACCGGCAACGGCCTGAACTATCAGTCGATCGGTTCGGGCGCTGGCATCAAGCAGATCCAGGCCAAGACCGTGACCTTCGGCGCTACCGACGCGCCGCTCAAGGCTGAACAGCTCGAGAAGGACGGCCTGCTCCAGTGGCCGATGGTCATGGGCGCGATCGTCCCGGTCGTGAACCTCCCGGGCATCAAGTCGGGTGAACTGGTGCTCTCGGGCGAACTGCTCGGCGACATCTATCTCGGCAAGATCACCAAGTGGAACGATCCTGCCATCGTCAAGCTGAATCCGAAGCTGACGCTGCCGACCGACGCCATCACCGTGGTGCGCCGCTCGGATGGTTCGGGAACCACCTTCAACTTCACCGACTACCTGTCCAAGGCGAACGCCGAATGGAAGGCGAAGGTCGGGCAGGGCACCGCTGTTGAATGGCCCACCGGCGTCGGCGCCAAGGGCAACGAAGGCGTCGCCGGCAACGTCGGTCAGACCAAGAACTCGATCGGTTATGTCGAGTACGCCTATGCCAAGCAGAACAAGCTGACCTATGCCGCGATGATCAACAAGGCCGGCAAGACCGTTCAGCCGACGATCGCTGCGTTCCAGGCTGCGGCGTCCAACGCCGACTGGGCCAAGGCCCCCGGATACTACGTGATCCTGACCGACCAGCCGGGCGATGCATCGTGGCCGATCACAGCCGCGACCTTCATCCTGATGCACAAGACCCCGGTCGACAAGGCCGCGTCGGCTGAAGCCATCAAGTTCTTCAAGTGGTCGTTCGAGAAGGGCGACAAGATGGCTGAAGAACTCGATTACATCCCGATGCCGGAGCCTGTCGTCAAGCTGATCGAAAAGACCTGGTCGGCTGATATCAAGAGCTAAACGAACGTTCCGGAGGAGAGGCCAGCCTCTCCTCCGTTTTTCTCGGGCGGTTCAGTCCGCCGAATGTACTTGATCGGTAGATCAACCAGAGTGAATGGGACAGGGGACGAGCGTGGCAGAAATGGCCGTTCAGAGCACCTCGATGGAAGCAGCAGCCGGACCGTACGACCGCGCGAAAGCTCTGAGTGCTTTCAAGTTCGGTGACAAGGCATTCTATTGGACGACCCGCGCGTGCGCTATTGCGGTTCTTCTTATTCTCGGCGGCATTATTATCTCTCTGATCGCAGGCGCGTGGCCTGCGATAAAAGAATATGGATTTGCATTCCTGTGGACGCAGCGCTGGGCGCCGTCCGCGGACCCTCCTGTGCTCGGCGCGCTCGGCCCGATCTACGGTACACTGGTGACGTCGGTCATCGCGATGATGATCGCCATTCCGGTCGGTATCGGCATTGCTATCTTCCTGACCGAGCTTTGCCCGCAGTGGTTGCGCCGCCCGATCGGCATTGCCGTCGAACTGCTGGCAGGTGTTCCCTCGATCATCTACGGCATGTGGGGATTCTTCGTCCTCGGGCCGTTTCTTGCCGATACGTTTCAGCCCTTCATGATCAAGATATTCGACGGGATTCCTATTCTCGGATCAATTTTCGCCGGCCCGCCGTCTTATCTCAGCTTGTTCAATGCTTCGCTGATTCTGGCGATCATGGTGCTTCCATTCATCACCTCGATTTCGGTGGACGTGTTCAAGACGGTGCCGCCGGTTTTGAAGGAAGCGGCCTATGGCGTTGGCTGCACGACCTGGGAAGTGGTCCGTAACGTCGTCATCCCCTACACGCGGGTGGGTGTGATCGGCGGCGTCATGCTGGCGCTGGGACGCGCGCTTGGCGAGACCATGGCCGTCACCTTCATCATCGGAAACTCGTTCCGGATATCCTCATCCATCTTCGCGCCCGGCACGACCATTTCAGCGGCGATCGCCAGCGAGTTCGCGGAAAGCGACGGCCTTCACCAGTCCGGCCTCATTCTTCTTGGCCTGCTGCTGTTCGTGCTGACGTTCTTCGTGCTGGCAGCGGCCCGTCTGATGCTGATGCGCCTCGAAAGCAAGGCGGGGAAGTAACATGAATCCGATTTACGCCTCCCGCCGCCGCTGGGATATCGTCATCCGCTTCCTCTGTCTCGGTGCCGCCTTGTTTGGCGTCACCTGGCTCGCGCTGATCCTGTTCACGCTGGTCTATAACGGTCTTGCCGGCCTGCATCTGAGCATCTTCACCGAAAACACGCCGCCGCCGGGATCGACCGAGGGCGGGCTTCTGAACGCCATCGTCGGCTCGATCATCATGACCGTACTCGGTGTCGGCATCGGTGCGCCCATCGGCCTCTTCGCCGGCACCTATCTGGCGGAGTACGGCAAGCATGACCGGCTCACCTCGGTGATCCGCTTCATCAACGACATTCTGCTCAGTGCGCCCTCGATCATTATCGGTCTGTTCGTCTATGGCGCGATCGTTATCCCGATGGGTGGCTTCTCGGCATTCGCCGGCACGTTGGCGCTGGCGGTGATCGTCATCCCCGTCGTGGTGCGCACGACGGAAGACATGCTTGGTCTGGTTCCCAATCCGTTGCGCGAAGCCGCGTCGGCGCTCGGTCTGCCGCGGTCGCTGGTGATCAAGCGCATCGCCTATCGCGCGGCCCGTTCAGGTCTGATCACCGGCGTGCTGCTGGCGACAGCGCGCGTCGCGGGTGAAACCGCGCCGCTGCTGTTCACCGCGCTGAGCAACCAGTTCTTCAGCCTCGATCTCACCAAGACGATGGCGAACCTGCCGGTGACCATCAACAACTTCGTCCAGAGCCCCTACGAGTACTGGAAGCAGCTCGCATGGACCGGTGCTCTGCTGATTACCTTCACCGTACTTGCCCTTAACATTGGCGCGCGCGTTCTCGGCGCCGAGAGGAAAACGAAATGAGCGAGCAGCTTTCTGTTAGCGTCGATCTTCCCCGTGGACACGTACCGGGTGCAATCGGTCAGGCCGAGGCACGGGCCAAGGTGACCGCGCGGGACCTGAACTTCTATTACGGCGAGCATCACGCGCTGAAGAACATCAACCTGACGCTCGGCGAAAACCGCGTCACGGCATTCATCGGCCCGTCGGGTTGCGGCAAGTCCACGCTGCTGCGCATCTTCAACCGCATGTACGACCTTTATCCCGGTCAGCGCGCGGCGGGCCAGCTCATGCTGGACAACACCAACATCCTCGATCCGAAGCTCGACCTCAATCTTCTGCGCGCCCGGATCGGCATGGTGTTCCAGAAACCGACGCCGTTCCCGATGACCATCTATGAAAACATCGCTTTCGGCATCCGGCTCTATGAGAAAATCTCGAAGTCGGAGATGGACGGCCGCGTCGAAGCCGCGCTGAAGGGCGGGGCGCTGTGGAACGAGGTCAAGGACAAGCTCAACGCCAGCGGCCTCAGCCTGTCGGGCGGTCAGCAGCAGCGTCTGTGCATCGCACGCACTGTCGCGGTTCGCCCCGAGGTTATCCTGTTCGACGAACCTTGCTCGGCGCTTGATCCGATCTCCACTGCCAAGGTCGAGGAACTGATCCAGGAGTTGAAGGAAGATTACACGATCGCCATCGTGACGCATAATATGCAGCAGGCGGCGCGCGTGTCGGACAAGACCGCGTTCATGTATCTCGGCGAACTGATCGAGTTCGACGACACCAACAAAATCTTCACGTCGCCAACCGATCGGCGCACGCAAGATTACATCACCGGCCGCTTCGGCTGACGCGCATATCGCGGGAGAGAATGATCATGGGTTCAGAACATACCGCCAAGGCGTTCGATGACGATCTCCAGGAGCTCAACCGGCTTGTCGCCGAAATGGGCGGCCTTGCCGAACGGCAGATTGTCGATTCCGTTGATGCGCTGATCCGCCGGGACGTCGCGCTCGGAAAGCGCGTCGTCGCCGCCGATCTCGAAATCGACAAATTGCAGCACCTGATCGAGGAGCGCGCCGTTCTCACCATTGCGCGCCGCCAGCCGATGGCTGTCGACCTGCGCGAGATCGTGAGTTCGATGCGCGTCGCAACCGATCTGGAGCGGATCGGCGACCTGTCCAAGAACATCGGAAAGCGCGTCGCGGCGCTGGACAGCGATTTCCATCCGCTGAAACTGATCCGCGGCCTGGAGCATATGACCGATCTCGTCCAGTCGCAGGTCAAGTCGGTGCTCGACGCCTACGCCGCGCACGATCTGCCGGCCGCCATGACGGTCTGGAAGGGCGACGAGGAGGTCGATGCGATCTGCACCTCGCTGTTCCGTGAGCTTCTGACCTATATGATGGAAGACCCGCGCAATATCGGCTTCTGTATCCATCTGATGTTCTGCGCCAAGAACATCGAGCGGATCGGCGACCATGCGACCAACATCGCCGAGACGGTGTTCTACATGATCGAGGGCCAGCAGATGATCGACCAGCGCCCGAAGGGCGACATGACGACTTTTGCAACCGCCGCGTCGGGAAGCTAAACTAGCATCAACTGAAGGATCGCGCATGAGCGCCCGAATTCTTGTTGTCGAAGATGAAGAAGCGTTGACCACGCTTCTTCGCTACAATCTCGATGCCGAGGGCTATGAGGTCGAGACCGTCGCGCGCGGCGACGACGCGGATACCCGGCTCAAGGAACACATTCCTGATCTGATCGTTCTCGACTGGATGCTTCCCGGCCTGTCCGGTATCGAACTGTGCCGCCGGCTGCGTGCCCGTCCCGAAACCAAGCAGATTCCGATCATCATGCTGACCGCGCGCGGCGAGGAAAGCGAGCGGGTGCGGGGACTTGCGACCGGCGCGGACGACTACATTGTCAAGCCGTTCTCGGTTCCTGAATTGCTGGCCCGGGTCAAGGGTCTGCTTCGCCGGGCAAGCCCGGAGCGTCTCGCAACGGTTCTGGCGTTCGGTGACATCGAACTGGATCGCGATCGCCGCCGGGTCGCGCGTTCCGGCCGTCCGATTGATCTTGGCCCCACCGAATATCGTTTGCTGGAGTTCTTCCTGGAACATCCAGGGCGCGTATTCAGCCGCGAGCAGTTGCTCGATGGCGTCTGGGGCCGCGACATCTATATCGACGAGCGCACGGTGGACGTTCACATCGGCCGCCTGCGGAAGCTGCTCAATCTCGGGCGGGAATCCGATCCGATCCGCACCGTGCGCGGCGCGGGTTACGCGCTTGACGACCGCTTTGCCAAGGCTGAACAGACCTGAGTCATCCAGTCCGGTGCAAGGCCTTGGGCCTTTTCCGGACCGGGCGAGCAGCCGCGTTGTGCTGGAGCCTTGAAGCAGAGGCCTGCGTCCGCGCTATTGCTGCGCCGCACACCCGCGGCGAGGGTCACAATCTTGTGCCACCAGTTCTGAAATTCCTTGGTGCGGTTTGGAAACTCCGTGTTAGCCTCATGGTCGACGAGGGCGACAGAGTCCCGTCCGTAATGGGCAAGGAGACCAATAATGGCCTGGAAGACCCCAAGGATTGTTGAAGTTCCGGTTGGCATGGAAATCAACATGTATGCGTGCGCGGCACGGAAGTAGCGCGCTCACCGTTATCAGGCTTTCCTTCAAACAATCCGGTTTCCCTCAGGAATTCCTTGGGTGATGAGGTGTTCCTGAGCGAGGCCGGCTTATTTGTGGCTGCGGAATGCGATGATCCTTCACATGATGGCTTGAGTGAGAGCGGAGTCTCATGCGCATCGTCGTACTTGGGGCCGCGGCGGGTGGTGGTGTTCCTCAATGGAACTGTAACTGCGCAATTTGCAAGGCGGCGCGCGACGAGCGCCCGGAGTTACGGGCAACACAGGCGTCGATCGCAGTTTGCGCCGACGGAGAGCACTGGTTTCTGATCAATGCTTCGCCCGATCTGCGTCAGCAGGTGATCGCGACGCCGCAGCTTCATCCCGGGGCCGGCCGTTTGCGACATAGCCCCATCGCTGGGGTGATCCTGACCAATGGTGAAGTGGATGCCGTGGCCGGGCTGTTGTCGCTGCGCGAGGGCTGGCCGTTTTCGATCTACGCGCACCAGCGCGTCCTCGATATCCTCAAGTCCAACAGCATCTTCAATGTGCTCGATGAAAAGCGGGTCAGACGCGAGGCGATTGAATTTGGCCGGACGTTTGAACCGAGACATGCGGACGGAACATCATCAGGACTAGAGATCCTTCCGTTCGCCGCTCCCGGAAAGCGCGCATGGTATCTGGAGAACGAGGTGGATGCCGGCGGCGGCGATAGGGCAGGCGATACGCTCGGTCTGCGGATCGCGGACAAGCGGACCGGCGAGTATCTCTATTTTCTCGCGGCCTGCGCCGCGCTCACGCCGGATATCAAGCAGCGCCTTCAGGGCGCGCCGCTGGTTTTCTTCGACGGGACGCTTTGGCGCGACGATGAACTGATCGCGGCAGGCTTGGGAGCGAAAACAGGGCAGCGCATGGGCCACATGTCCATGTCGGGTGCGGATGGTGCGATGGCTGCGCTTGCTGATCTCGGCATTGCCCGCAAGATTTTCCTGCACATCAACAATTCAAATCCGGTGCTGCTTGCCGAATCCGCCGAGCGGCTGGCCGCCGAACGCGCAGGCTGGCAAATTCCCTTCGATGGAATGGAGATCACGCTTTGATCGCCACGAGTGTCTTTGCGCTGAAAACGGGGACGCCGCTCGGCAATGCGGCCGAGCTTGAAACGGCGCTGCGGGAGATTGGCGCGACGCGCTACCACAACCTGCATCCGTTTCATAAACTGCTGCACGGCGGCAAGCTCAACAAAGGACAGGTGCAGGCCTGGGCGCTGAACCGCTACTATTACCAGAGTTCGATCCCGATCAAGGACGCGGTGGTGATCTCGCGCTTTCGCGACCGCAACATCCGCCTCGAATGGCGGCACCGGATCGAGGATCACGACGGCAATATCGGGACTGAAGGCGGGATCGAGCGCTGGCTGAAACTGACCGAAGGCCTCGGTCTCGACAGCGTATACGTTGAATCCGCCGAGGGCATTCTTCCGGCGACGCGCTTTGCGGTCGATGCCTACGTCCATTTCGTCCGCGACCGCACCCCGCTTGAGGCCATCGCCTCGTCGTTGACCGAGTTGTTCGCACCGAACCTGCATGAGGAGCGCATTTCCGGAATGCTCGCGCATTACGACTTTATCAATCCGAACATCATGAGCTACTTCAAGCGCCGGCTTGAACAAGCGCCGCGCGATGCCAATTTTGCCCTCGATTTTGTCAAGACCCACGCCAAGACCCCGGAGCAACGTGAAGCTGTCTGCAATGCGCTGATCTTCAAAACCAATGTGCTCTGGGTTCAGCTCGATGCGTTGTATCATGCCTATGTCGAGGGCCATGTTCCGCCGGGGGCCTTCGTGCCGGAGAAAGGCTGACGTCATTGCGTAACCGCAGGATCGACATAACTGAACAGAGCAGGCCGATACTTGCACGGCATGCGAAACTGAAGTTCGATGACGCACGGCGGGTCTGGGTCATTCTCGTGCCGGAAAGGGTGCTCGCGCCGGATGAGATCGCGGTTGAAGTGCTGCAGCTTTGCGATGGTGTCCGGAATGTCGATCAGATCGTCGGTGTCCTTGCGGAGAAATACACGGCTGATCGGGCCATCATTGGCGCCGATGTCATCGCCATGCTGAAGGACCTTGCGGAAAAGGGTTTTCTTGCGGAGGCACAGGACAGTAAGCCATGACTCCGGCCTTGAGAGATGTTTCAACTGTTCACACCGAACCGGCCGACGGGCTGGCGGTGCTGGAGGCGCGCAAGCCGCAGGCGGAGACATTTGGCATTCCGCTGGCCGTTCTCGCGGAACTGACGCATCGCTGTCCGTTGCAATGTCCGTATTGCTCCAATCCGCTTGAACTGGAGCGCAGCGGGGCAGAACTGTCCACGGAGGAATGGAAGCGCGTTCTCAGCGAGCTTGCGCAAATCGGTGTGCTCCAGATTCATTTCTCCGGTGGCGAGCCGACAGCACGCAAGGATTTAGCCGAGTTGATCCAGCATGCAACGGATGTGGGTCTTTACACCAATCTCATCACATCCGCTGTGCTGCTGACCAGGGACAAGCTCGCTGCTCTGGCCGATGCCGGGCTGTGCCATATCCAGATCAGCTTTCAGGGCAGCGAACAGGACGTCGCCGATCGCGTTGCCGGGCTGAAGGATGCGCATGCAAGGAAGATCGAGGCAGCGGGCTGGGCGCGCGAACTCGGCTTGCCGCTGACCGTGAACGCCGTGATGCATCGGCAGAACCTGTTTCAGCTTACCGACATCATCCAGATGGCCGTCGATCTCGATGCCGACCGGCTCGAAGTCGCTAACGTGCAGTATTACGGCTGGGCGCTGAAGAACCGCGCCGCGCTGATGCCGACCATCGAACAGATCGAAGAAACCTCCCGCATTGTAGAGGAGGCCGAGACGCGGCTGAAAGGCGTCCTCGCTATCGACTATGTCGTGCCGGATTACTATGCGCTGCGCCCGAAGAAGTGTATGGGCGGCTGGGGACGGCAGTTTTTCAACATCTCGCCATCCGGCAAGATTTTACCGTGTCATGCGGCGGAAACCATTACGGGCCTGCGGTTCGAGTCGGTGCGGGATCATTCCATCGCTTGGATCTGGCAGAATTCAGAGGCCTTCAACCGCTATCGCGGCACGGGCTGGATGCCGCAGCCGTGCCGGAGCTGTGAATTCAGGGAGGTCGATTTTGGCGGCTGCCGTTGCCAGGCCTTTGCCTTGACCGGAAACGCCGGAAACACCGATCCCGCCTGTGCGCGTTCGCCGATGCACGAGCAAATATTCAAGACGGCCATGAGCGAGGCGGCCGGAGACAATCGCCGTTTCATCTATCGCAATTTTTCCGGCGGTACGCCTGAGGCTGATGTGCATGGTGCCTGACGCCGCCGATATCGCGTCCCCGGACAAGCGGGGAGACCGTTTCGCGCCGCTCTCGGTGCGGCACATGCCGGTTAGCGATGGCCATGACATCTATGTTGAGACAGTAGGCCGTGCGGACGGCATTCCGGCTGTGTATTTGCACGGGGGGCCCGGCAGCGGCTGCCAGCCGGATCACCGCAGGCTGTTCGATCCCTCGCGATTCCATGCCGTGTTGTTCGACCAGCGCGGCGCGGGCAGGAGCCGCCCGAAGGGATTGCGTCAGGCAAATACGCTTCCGCATCTGATCGCGGATATGGAAGCCATTCGTGAAAGCCTCGGCTTCGACAAATGGCTCGTGGTTGGCGGGTCATGGGGCGCGACGCTGGCGCTGGCTTACGCGCAGGCGCATTCGCAGCGCGTGAGCGGGATCGTACTGCGGGCAACCTTTCTCGGAACGCGCGCCGAACTTGAACGAGCCTTTCTTCACAATTTGCCGGGGTTCTATCCCGATCTGTACGAAGATTTTCTCAATCTGCTTCCACCGCAAGAGCGTTCCCAGCCACTCGATGCTTATTGGCGGCGCATTCTTGATCCCGATCCGGCGATTCACGGCCCCGCGTCCCGCGCCTGGCATGACACCGAACGAATCCTGTCCGAGTCCAAGCCATCCAAGACCCGGCTCGATCTTGCTGCGGTGAAGAACGATGCGCGCGGCTTGCCGTCCACGCCGTTCATGGAAGCTCACTACTTCATAAATGACTGCTTCATGGCGCCCGGACAACTCTTGGCAAATGCCGGGAAACTGGCGGGCATCCGCGGAATTGTCGTGCAGGGCCGGTACGACCTGTTATGCCCGCCTTCCACCGCGCATGCGTTGCTAAAGGTTTGGCCCGGCGCAACGCTGAGAATGGTCCAGGCGGCGGGCCACACGCTGTATGACCCCGGCGTGCGCGATGCCGTCATCGCAGCGATTGACGATATCTCGCGCCAATAAACGGGTTCGATCCGGTCAGGACCGGATCAATTCGGCAGCGTCACCTCGACCGTCAGCCCGGAATACCAGGCCGCGAGATCGGCGATGTCCGCATCCGATAAAGGCTTGGTCACGACGTTCATGGTCTCGTCCTTGCGGTCCCCCGAACGGAAGGCTTTGATCTGCTTCTCCAGATACATCGCAGGCGAACCGGCGATGTTGGGGGCCATCGGCATCTTCGATATGCCGTCGATGCCATGACACGCTGCGCACATCTGGGCCTTCTTGCGACCCGCTTTGGCGTCGGCAGCGTGAGCCGTGCCGGATGGAGTAAGCAGGTTAAACAGGCAGAGGCAGGCAATCAGACGCGCGATCATGTGTTGTCCATCTTGTTGTCACCCGAACGCGTCTCGCCGCGAACAGGTCAGGCCTGTCCGCGGCGTTTGCGATCCGGAAGGTTACTTTCCGTCGTAGGTGATGCGATAGAGCGCTCCGGCCAGATCGTCGGAGACCAGCATCGAGCCATCGCGCAAGGTCGCTACGTCCACAGGACGGCCGGTATATTCACCATCGGCCGTCAGCCAGCCTGACGCAAAGACTTCGGTCTTGTCAGCGCTGCCGTCAGGCTTGAGCGAGGTGAACATGATACGTGCGCCGACCGGCTCCGTGCGATTCCACGATCCATGCTGGGCCGAGAAGATGCCGCCGCGATACTTCGCCGGGAACGATGTTCCATTGTAGAAGATCATCCCGAGATCGGCGGCATGGGCGTCCATCTCGACTTCGGGATACACCACGTTCGCGGGCGGCGTATCTCCCTTGTACTCGTTGGTCCGCACCTTGCCGCCGCCGAAATACGGGAATCCGAAGTTTTGGCCCATCTGGGTTGCGCGATTCAGCTCGCCGGGCGGGATGTTGTCGCCCATGCCGTCGACCTGATTGTCCGTGAACCAGAGCTGATTGTTTTTCGGATTGAAATCCATGCCGACCGAGTTGCGAACGCCGGTCGCGTAGACTTCGCGGTTCTTGCCGTCCTGATCGACCCGGATAATGCCGCCGATGCCGTGCTTGTTGAAGCCGTCCATCTTGTTCTTCGCCGGGACGTTGAATGGCTGACCGAGCGTGATGTAGATCTTGTTGTCGGCGCCGACGCGGCACACGCGGGCGGTGTGGTTGAAGCTCTCGTCTTCCTTCGGGATCAGTTCGCCTTGAGGGACGACAATCGCCACGGCGATGTCCGGACTTTCATAGAAGAATTCCGCAGCGGGGAAATTGAGAACACGGTTCTGTTCGGCCACGAACAGGAACCCGTCCCTGGAGAAGCAGACACCATTCGGGATGGTAAAATTCACCGATGGAGCGAATTCCTTCACTTCCTCGGCAAAGCCGGCCTTGCCGCGGTCGGTCACCGCATAGACCTTGCTCTTGCGCGTGCCGACGAATGTCACGACGCCTTGTGGCCCGACAGCGATGTGGCGCGCATCCGGCACCAGTGCATACAAGCTGATCTTGAAGCCCGGCGGTAGCTTGATCTTGGCAAGATTGGCCTTGATCGCATCGACCTTGCGCCCCGTCTGCGGCACAGTCGGAATCTCGGTGACGCCTGTCTTCTGGAAGTTACCGAGCTTGTCCAGATTGTTGTTCTGACTCTGCGCGAATGTAGAGATTGCCGATACACCAACGAGTGCGGCGGCCGCGACGGAAACAAGAGCGCATTTTTTGAAAGCGTAAAACATGATTTATCCTCCCGGCGGGGTTCATTCTTGGCGTTTTACGAGGCGGGAGCCTAACCGAGCATTTCAGTAGCGCAAGGCAGTCAGCGCCAGAATTCGTTCTGGCGGCGCAACATCCAGTCCGCAAGAATCGCGCGATTGTGAATTGTTACGGGCGTGTGATCCGCGCGTTGGGTTGTGACGGATTACCGCAAGTGGTCCGCCCACTTCAGCAGGCAGCAGACATCTATGGCGAAGAAACCGGTTTGGCGCTGCCAAAAGTTGCCGCGAGATCGCTGACTTGCTCGGTCGTCAATGCGCGCGGATTCATGTTGCGTGTCATCAGATAGAGCTTTGCCGTCTCCTCAAGTTCCTCCATCGCGAAGACGGCGGCCTCCAGCGTGTCGCCGGCAACGACGGGACCGTGATTGGACAGCAGCACGCAGGAATACCGCCCCCCAAGTCCGCGGATGGCGTCCGCCACGGCGGCATCCCCGGGACGATAATAGGGCAGAAGCGCGGTCTCTCCACAACGCATTACAAAATAGGGCGTCAGCGGCGGAAGCGCCGCCTTGGGGTCGATCTCCGGCAGCATGGAGACGGCAACGCAGTGGGCGCAATGAAGATGTACAACGGCGCGGGCGCCGGGTCTGGTCTCATAGAGTGCCGCATGCAGCGGGATTTCTTTTGTCGGCGCATCTCCCGACATGACCCGGCCCGATCCGTTCAGCCGCGAGAGGCGGGCCGGATCGAGAAAGCCCAGCGAAGCATTGGTCGGCGTGACCAGCCAGCCGCCGTCATCAAGACGGACACTGATGTTTCCCGACGATCCGGGTGTCAGACCGCGTTCAAACAGGGAGCGGCCAAACTGGCAGATTTGATCGCGCAGACGTGTTTCAGTCATGGAGCCGCCTTTCAGAGTTGTTTTCCCATGGTTTGCAACGCGGCTCAAATGCCATTTTGGACACGGGATGAGCCATGCTACCAAACCTCCAACCGCTCGGCGCGAACGCACGGGCAGACAACAAGATGAGGAAACATGTCATCACAGCCATGGCGGGTAGGGGTAGTC
>JACDJB010002400.1_pt1 | contig 13581 bp, 12 predicted proteins | sample 7454121 | NCBI WGS metagenome assembly JACDJB01 (sample SAMN14253290, study PRJNA609438) | sludge metagenome | isolation source: sludge after 25d culture with pyrite | collected 2018-12-20 | reverse complement strand
AGCCAGCTCAGATATGATTGTGGTGGACCTGGGGAAAAATAAAGACAAACTGAAAGTAGGCGATCTCATGGAGTTTGAGGTCAACTACATGGGGCTGCTGCGACTGCTTAACTCAAAATATGTGGACAAGAGGGTGGAGTAAGAAGACCGAAGACGGAAGACCGAAAAAGCACCAGCATCGCCGTCGGCAAGCCTTTGGCGACCGAGGGCGGTGCGACATTAAAGAAATAATCGAATGAACTACCCGTTAGCACTTTAGTGCCTCTTAGGGAGAAAAAAACAATTCGTCGCCGGACGAAAAGCAAAATAGAACCCTTTATTCTTTTACATCAACTATTTTTTTCCCACTTTTACCATATATTTATAGTGGAATTATGCGAAAAATTATTTTCTCTGTTTTATTTCTTTCCCTGTTACTGGTTTCTGTCATAGCGCAGACAACCCAACCTGCTGAAAAGCTGGTTTACAGGCTGCGCATCTTCAGCGAGATCAACAGCACCAGTTGGGTACATACACAGCGGGCTTTTCAGGAAGCCGAGCAGTTAAATGCCGATGCCATCCTGCTTCACCTGAACACCTATGGCGGTCAGGTGGTTTTTGCCGACTCCATTCGCACCCGGATACTCAACAGCCGCATTCCGGTGCATGTGTTTATCGATAACAATGCGGCCAGTGCCGGGGCACTCATCTCCATTGCCTGCGACAGCATTTACATGCGGCCCGGAGCCAACATTGGCGCTGCCACGGTGGTGAATCAAACAGGCGAGCAGATGCCCGACAAGTACCAGTCGTACATGCGCTCCACCATTCGCGCTACAGCCGAAGCCCACGGCAAAGACACCATCATCACCCCCACCGATACCATTATTAAATGGGTGCGTGACCCCCAAATTGCAGAAGCTATGGTGGACGAGCGCATTTACATCCCCGGCATCATAGATACTGGTAAAGTGCTGACGCTCACTGCTATGGAGGCTATTGAGTTTGGGTTTTGTGAGGGCACCGCCAATTCGGTGGACGAAGTAGTGGGATTCTTGCAACTAAAACCCTACAAGCTGGAGACATTCGAGCCCTCCTTCTACGATGGTCTAAAAGGATTCCTCACCAGCCCTGTATTGCGCGGGCTTCTGATACTCATCATCCTGGGAGGTCTCTATTTTGAATTGCAGTCGCCCGGCATAGGCTTTCCGCTTATTCTGGCCGCCACGGCTGCCATACTCTACTTTGCACCCCTCTACCTCGACGGGTTGGCTGCCAACTGGGAGATATTGCTGTTTATTATTGGTGTGGCGCTTATTGCCGTAGAGATATTTGTGATCCCGGGATTCGGCATTGCCGGCATCTCCGGCATCATACTGGCATTAACGGGCCTTATTCTTAGCCTGCTGGAGAACAGAGCCTTTGACTTTACCGACGTGGATGCCAGCGCCTTTATCACCGCTCTTCTTACCGTATTTACCGGTATCATTGGAGGATTCATTATCAGCGTTTGGCTCAGCCAAAAGTTACTTACCACCACCAAAGGGCCATTCTCAAAACTGGCTCTGCAAACCTCACAGCCCATAAGTGAAGGTTACCTAAGTGTGGATGTCAAGATGAAAGAGCTTATTGGTTCCACAGGACGTGCTTTGACCATGCTTCGCCCCTCAGGCCGCGTAGAGGTGAATAATAAAGGGTACGACGCACGCGCCACCGAGGGCTATATCGACAAAGATGAGACGATTGAAGTGACCGCATTTTGGTCGGGTCAACTCTATGTAAAACAAGTAGAAGAAAAAAAATGACATCTTTGAATTGCAAATAATGCATAAAGTTGTATATTATGAAATACAATAAGAGTCTCGTTTTTACACAAAAATCTGATTACCAGCATATTGAATAGACGTTTAAAATGTGCATTTTATTTGTTTTTTTATATCAACCCTGAATCAAAATATCAAAATTCACTATTTTTCAACTCGCAAACCAAGGCGCTTTGCCTGCGCTCAGGAATACGCCATTTTTGTTTGTGCCGGACTCACGTCCGGATGTTTTTGAAAAAAATACTTGAATCTTTTTAACCAATTCAATTCAATCAATTACTAATTTTAAATTTTAGTTTAACATCATGAAATCAAAAAAGCTGCCACAGAGAAAGAGTGCTGATTTCGGAACTGCCGAAAAAGCCAAAAAGGCAGGAGCCAAAGTGCCAAAGGTGAAACGATCGAAAAAGCCGTCGATCTATGATGACCCCGATGAAATAGAAAATTTCATCTTTAGCGACCAGGAGTTTGGAGGCTTTAATGATTATGACGACGAAGATGACGACTATTATTAGTTGACTTTGTCTGCTCTGAAAATAACCAGGCTGCTTCTTCTTTTAGGGGCAGCCTTTTTTAGCTCTTCCAGGAATACTTTCCCATAAAACTATTGCCATGCACCCATCGCCCACCCATCGTTGCCCATGGTCCACGGGTCATCCACTCCTTACGCATTATCACGACACCGAGTGGGGCGTTCCTGTGAACGACGACGGCAAGCTATTTGAGTTCCTCGTTATGGATGCTTTTCAGGCAGGACTCTCCTGGCTCACCATCTTAAAGAAACGGGAGGCTTTCAGAGAAGCCTTCGAAGGATTCGATTACAATAAGCTGGCAGTTTATACCGATTCACAATTAGAGGAATTGCTGAAGAACCCGGCCATCATTCGCAACCGGCTTAAGGTATGGTCTTTGCGAAAAAACGCCCTTGCTCTTCTTAAAATAAGAGATGACTTTCCTTCATTCAGCCACTATCTGTGGCAATTTGTGGACAACACGCCCATTCAAAACCACTACTCCACCCAGCAAGAGGTGCCGGCCAAAACGCCATTGGCCGAAACCATCAGCAAAGACCTGAAAAAAAGAGGATTTACCTTTGTAGGTCCCACCATCGTATATGCTTTTATGCAAGCCATTGGAATGGTCAACGATCATGTTACCAGCTGCTTCAGATACCAGATACTAACCAAATAAAAACAAAAAGCACCTAAATCCTTAGATTTAAGTGCTTTTTAAATTTATTCTCCCAAACAGAGATATCTTCTAAAATAATTGGTTGATCAATTCTTCTTTGGACATTTCAAAATGGGATGCTACGTCTTTTAAAATATTTGATAGCGTGCCTATTTTTATTGAACTATGTGCTGGGATGGTAATATGGTGAACCCCTTTTTCGTCGGTCGTGAACCTGATATGGCTGCCCATTTGCCGGGTTTCTTGATAACCCAGTTTTTTCAGATGCTTTCCCAGGTCCTTTCCAGAAAGGTTCCTTGGTAGTTTTTTCATACAGGGATAACTTCCTCTTTTATGTATTGGAGCCTTATTATTTTTGGGATGTCCACTTCAAAATGGCAGCGAATGGCTTCTTTTATATTCCCTTTTAGCTCTTCGATGGTTTCCCCTTCCGTAAAAATAGAATGCCCCAATGCCCTTGCTTCATATCCGCTTTCGGGTGATTCTTCAACTAAAAAAATAATTTCTGTCATGGCTTTGCTTTTTACAAAGTTAACAAATATCTTGCACTTTTCGTTCCGGTTTACCTTGCTTTTTGATGGGTTTTTACGGCTTTCCACAAGAAACAAAAAGCACCTAAATCCTTAGATTTAAGTGCTTTCGGGTGTTTTGACGAATATTATCGATATATTACAACCTAATAAAATAAAGCCGCAATCCCTTGTCTGTCAAGTGATTGAAGCTTAAAAAATAGTGCCCAGGACTGGACTCGAACCAGCATGCCCTAAACGAGCACCAGCCCCTCAAGCTGGCGTGTCTACCAATTTCACCACCTGGGCCGGGAAATTGCTGTTAAAAACCGGAGCGGGAAACGGGATTCGAACCCGCGACCCCGACCTTGGCAAGGTCGTGCTCTACCACTGAGCTATTCCCGCGTTAGCGCTGCAAAGGTATTAAATATTTTTAATTTGAAAAAAGTTCCTCTTCAAAAAAATAATTCCGGCCCCCTATTCTTTTCCCGGCACATAAGTGAGCATATTAAATGGAACTATTTTGGTTGTTCTTCGTAATGACAGTTAGTTACAGAATAGTTAATCGAATCCTAAAACAAAATACAAACAACATGGCATTATTAGCTGGCATTTTCTTTGGAAGCAAATTCCCCAACACTGCAAAGTATGAAGCTTCACAAATATCACTGATAGAAGACCGCAAACGATTTGAAGAATTTGGAGATTCGCCGCTGTACAAACGCTATCTGGAACTGGATAAGTTGGTGCACACCGGTGAATTTGTAAAGCGGGTAAAGGATTTAAAGAACAAACGCTTTAAAGACACCCCGCAATACCGGCAACTCGAACAATATGAGTCTCTTAAGAAATCCAGAGACATTAAAACATACCTGCGTTTCCATAAATCGGGAAAGGCCGACAGGCTTCAAAAAATCATCGACTCCGAAAAATACCAGAAATTTCGCCAATTAGAGAGTTTCATGAACTCACCCGATTTTTATAGGGCCAAAGCCGGCGCCGACTTCAAAACCAGTGAGGCCTTTAATTCTCTTAAGGAGTATAAAGCGCTCAAAAAGGATAGCGGTATTAAGATGGCGCTGAACACTTTAAACTCATCTGCGTACAAAACCTGGCAGGACCTGACAGGCTCACAACGGTTGCAAACCTTCTACGATCTGGAAGCGGTGACAGAGTCCAAAGAGTTTCGCGATTTCAAACATAAAATGGAGGATAAAAACCGGTTCAAGAACTCCGAGGAGGCCCGCCTGCTGCGCGAATACGATGAACTCAAAAGGAACAAGGAGATACTATGGTTCCAAAAAGCAACAAAAGAACAACCATTTGAAGAACTAAAGCGGTGGGAGCTTACCTTTGAAGACGACTTTGATGCCTCCCAACTGGACCGCAGCACCTGGATGACGGGATACTACTGGGGCAAAACATTGATGAACGACAGCTACGTGCTGGAGGGCGAACAACAGTTTTACAGCGACAAAAACATAGAACTGCGCGACTCATGCGCCAGAATCACCACCCAAAAGGATGATATTGAAGGAAAAGTGTGGAGCCCGCAATGGGGTTTCAGAACCACCCGTTTCAATTACTCTTCGGGGCTCATCAGCACCGGACAGAGCTTCAGACAAAAACAGGGCCGGTTTGAAGCTAAGGTTCGTTTTAGTCACACCTTCCCACTTACACACGCCTTTTGGATGACCGGAGAACAGATGACCCCCCATATCGACGTTTTTAAAACGCTCTTCCCCAACGGCAAAAAGCTTGAAGCAGGACTCTTCTCCTCCTCGTCCCAAAAAGAGATTACCAAACATACCGCCCGGATAAACGGGGCTAAATTTGCCGGGCACTTTTTTATCTATTCATTAGAATGGACTTCCAAGTCGCTGGTATGGAAAATTAATGGCGTGGAAGTGCATCGCGAAACCCAAAATATTCCGCAGGAGCCCATGTACCTCTCCTTTTGCACTACCCTGCCCAAAGAACCAAGTGCAAAATTATTGCCCGCCTGGTTGGAAATCGACTGGGTGAGATGTTATAAGTTCACTTTCTGAATCTCTTTACACCCATGATACACCTCATCAAAAATCAGTTTGGCCATCTTAAGGGGTAAACCGCTGTTTTTGGCTACTTTAAAAATATCATCCTTTCCCGGATTCCCCTTTCCGGCTATGGTAGTTGTATGCTGACCGTTAAAACCGTGACTAAAAACGAGGTCGTAGGCTGGAGAGAGACCCCATCTGTTATTTTTATAGATGAAGGAAAAATTTTTGGCGTGATCGTCTTTATTATGAGTGAGCACGTTAAAAACCATAAGCCTAAATACATTAGCAGCCTCACTCATATTTCTTGTAAGGGCCAGTGTGGCTTCAATCAATCCTGTGTAGTCAAGAGAAGGATAACGATGGCTTGCATACAACAAACCACTGGCAGAGTGCACATGGAATCTTTCTTTACCCTCCCGGTCAAATCGTCGCACACCAAAATATTTTTCTTCAAACAATCTGGTCTCCGGCACCTGAATACCGCACTTTTTGGCAGCCAGCGAATAGGCAAACTCTATTTGCCCAATATCCTCAGGGTCATTGGATGCCCCAAATTTTACCAGCCACGCTTCATCATCAATGGTGATAAGCACCTTGGGGCGTGCCCCTCCCGAAGAGCCCCCTTTATTAAAAAGTGCTTCAAGCGATCCGGTATAATCGTTGTTAAGAATTCTCCGAACTTCAGCGGCTAACACATTAAGGTCATTAATATCTTCCAGCGTACTCAGCGACTTGTCCGGCTTGTAAGTTAAAGCGCCCATTCCATTATCCCCCACTAAACACAGCCGATCGAGGCAGGATAACCGGGCAGTATCAATCTGTTTTTTAGCCAGATACCGGTCGGTGAGTAATTTTCCCCATCCATCTGGAAGACTGTCGTTAAAGACGCCAAAAAGCCCGTCAAAAGGCTCACGCCTTGCAATGAAAACACCTGGTTTAAGCGGCAGGTAAAAGGGCGAGATGGAAAAGCCGGATTGCAGGAATGCATCATCATATTCAAAAGCGCACAGTTGATCTGGCGTAAATGCCAACTTTCCTGCCAATATGTTATGGAGGTAAACCTCCACTAAGTTTACTTTTTCAATCATTGGCGCTGGCTCTTTTTCGTTTATTCACCTGGCTGGCAGAGACTACCTCTTCGATTGATTGGAACTGTTTTCTTGAAAATAAATCATGAAACGCTTCGGTGGAATTAAGAACCACAGCCAACCTAAGCAAATGCTTCAATGATATTTCTGCTTTTGTTTCAAAACGCTTAATGGACCCCAGACTTACAGCAGACCTGCGTGCCAGCTCTTCCTGGGTTATATTCAACTCTAATCGTCGCTTTTTGTAATTATCCCTTATTTCATGAGCGATGGCAACAGGATTAAAAGCCTTTGGAAGTGTAATTTTATCGGATAATATATTATTCATACAATTGAGTTTCTCAATATTGCAGCTAATATATTAAACTTTAATGAGGAAAACAAATTATTATGCAAAAAAATAACTCGAAGCTCAAGGATTAAATGCATTGTTGGAGTATATGGCAGGTATGTTCAGAGATTTTCATGCAAATTTATGAATGTTCAATCCAGATTATTGGTTTTATTTGTATCTTTGAATAAACGAACTTCCCAATGGCTTCATCCTCCCCAGGCACAGCGCGCCGGTTTGGAACGGCACCTGTTTTCATCACCGCCATCTCCACCATTTTGGGGGCCATCCTGTTTTTGCGGTTTGGTTTTGCCGTGGGTACCATTGGTTTTACGGGCAGCCTTTTGCTGGTTATATTAGGACATCTCATCACCTTTCCCACAGCCCTGGCCATCTCCGAGTTATCAACCAACACGCGGGTTGAGGGGGGCGGCGAATACTTTATCATCTCTCGGTCGTTTGGCTTAAACATTGGCGCTACCATTGGCATGGCGCTGTTTTTGTCGCAAGCCATCAGCATTGCTTTTTACACCATTGCCTTCACCGAGAGTTTCGAGATGTTTTTCAACTGGTGGCAGTCACATTTTGGCTGGGAACTGCCCCGGCAGGCCATCAGCATTCCGGTACTGCTCCTCATGGCGTTCGTCATCTTCAAAAAGGGAGCCAACCTGGGAATAGGCCTGCTCTATGTGGTTGCCGGCATTTTGCTCATATCGCTGGTGCTTTTTTTTATGGGCAGTGGTGAGCCGCCACCTGAAGGGCAAAGTCATTTTCAGAATAATTTCAGTTTTTTCAACAAGGATCAGTTCTTCGTGGTTTTTGCCATCTGTTTTCCGGCCTTTACGGGTATGACTGCCGGCGTGGGATTAAGTGGCGACCTGAAGCAACCCGGCCGGTCGCTGCCCCTGGGAACCTTGAGCGCCACCTTAACAGGCATGATTGTTTACACATTGGTTATTTGGAAGATGTCTGCCTCTGCTTCCAGTGAATCGTTGGTCACTCACCAGCTTATCATGTCGCAAATTGCCCTGGGGGGCAGCCTCTTTGTGCTGTTGGGTTTGGCTTCCTCAACTTTGTCGGCGGCCCTTGGTTCCATCATGGTTTCGCCGCGTACACTGCAGGCACTGGCCCATGACGAGAGTTTCCCTGCACATCGCATCAACCGCTTTCTGATGCAGGGAAGCGGCTCTACCAACGAGCCGCGTAATGCTTCGATGGTGGCCTTTGGCATTGCATTTATTATTGTGGCAATGGGCAATGTCAACGCGGTAGCAGAAATCATCTCCATGTTTTTTCTCATCACTTATGGTTCATTGTGTCTCATCAGCTTCCTGAATCACTTTGGCTCCTCTCCCTCCTACCGCCCACGATTTCGCTCGAAATGGTATTTTTCGATGGCCGGCTTCTTGTTATCCGTTTGGGTTATGTTCATGATTAGCCCGCTCTATACAGTAATAGCCTATATTTTAATCACCGTTCTTTATCTGGTGATAGAACATTACAACAGCCATCGAAAAGGTCTGGTGAGTCTTTTCAAGGGTACCCTGTTTCAGCTCAACCGGCGCCTTCAGGTTTATATGCAGAAAAACCAGGGCAACCAGGATCAGGAAGAGTGGCGGCCCGCAGCGGTTTGTATTTCGTCCCACTCCTTCGAGCGCGACAAGGTTTTTGACCTCATGAACTGGATTTCATACCGGCATGGCTTTGGTACTTACTTCCATTTTATCGAGGGATACTACAGCCGGCAAACCCATCTGGAAGCTAAAAACATTCTCGGTCAACTCGTTGAACTGCAAAAAGAGGAGAACGGCGCACTTTACATCGACACCATGATTTCGCCCTCCTATACATCCGCCATCGCCCAAATTATACAGGCGCCCAGCATCTCGGGCATGGAAAACAACATGGTTTTGTTTGAGTACGATAAAAGTAAACCCGAAGAACTGGAACGCATCATAACCAACATTAATCTTACCCGGGCCGGGTTTTATGATGTGTGCGTGTATGGCATTAGCGCCATGTCGGTAAAATTCAAAAAAGGTATTCATGTATGGATAAGACCGTTGGATTATAACAATGCCAATCTGATGATCCTTTTGGGTTACATTATCCTGGCGCATCCCGACTGGCGCAAAGGCCGGATAAAAATCTTCAGCATTTGTGCGCCCGAGCATGTGGAAGAGACCCGCCAGGAGCTGGAACTTTTGGTAGAAGAAGGGCGATTACCCATTACCCTCTCCAACATCGAAATTGTGGCCGTTACAGGAAACAGACCGGTTCATGAAATCATCTCCGAACATTCGATACATGCCGGACTCACCTTCATTGGTTTTCGCGAAGAGCATTTTAAACATCGGGGCATCGATTTTTTTGCCTCCTTTGAAGCATTGGGTGATGTGTTGTTTGTAAATGCCTCTAAAGCACGTGAGATTGTTGCTCCTACAAACAACCCATAAATTTTTCCCGGATTTTTCTTTAAAAAGTCAATAATACTTTTATATTTGTAGGCTCAAACCAATAGGTTATGACCTACGAAACCTTCCATAAAGGGAAACGCCTGGTGGCCGTGGATTGCGTCATTTTTGGATACGAGCAGGAGCAGCTTAAACTGTTGCTGTTTAAACGGCACCTGGAGCCGGCCAAAGGAAATTGGTCGCTTATTGGAGGTTGGGTCAACGAAGATGAATCGGTAGAGGACGCCGCTCGCCGTGTACTCCAATCCCTCACAGGTTTGGAAGATGTTTTTCCCGAGCAGGTACGTGTATTCTCTGAGCCGGGCAGAGACCCCGGGGGAAATGTATTAACCGTGGCTTTTTGCGCGCTAATAAAAATTGAAAAGCACAGCAACCAAATGATTCGCGAATTTGGTGCCCGATGGTTTCCCATATCACAAGTGCCGCCCCTGATTTTCGATCACGATGAGATGCTGAGAGTCAGCTATGAAAAACTGCGTTTGAAAGCCACTTACAACCTGATTGGGCGACAATTGTTGCCCGAAAAATTTACCATTACCCAAATGCGTTATCTATACAACCAGATATTTCAAAAAAGCTTTGACCCCGGTAACTTCAGAAAAAAGCTGCTTTCGCTTAAATTGCTAAATCGCCTGGAGGAGAAAGAGAGGCACGGGTCAAAAAAGGGCGCTTTTTATTACCAATTTAAAGAGGAAGAGGAGACCCAACATACTGAGCCCATCTTCAAAACCGCCATCCAATTTTAATAATTACATTATGCAGAAGTAAATTGAACCAATAAACATTCACTTTTAATTTGAATCGACTATGTCAAAAATCAGTAGTTTAAAGGAAAAGATCAACAAGGGAAACAACCCCTTGTTTAAGGAGTTATACGGCTCTAATGCCGAAGTGCTTAAGCAACAAGCCGACCGGTACGCCGCTTTAATGGACGAATTTAAAGCCACTTATGGTACCGATGATGTAGAGCTGTTCTCATCGCCGGGCCGCACCGAGATTGGCGGAAATCACACCGACCATCAGCACGGAAGAGTGCTGGCCGGCGCCGTTAATTTAGACAACATTGCGGTGGCTGCCAAAAATAACTCCAACACGGTCCGGATAAAGTCCGAGGGTTATCCCGAATTCCAGGTGGACCTCTCCGACCTTTCCATTGACGAATCCCAGTTTTATACATCGGCCTCCATCGTAAGAGGCATCAACGCACGACTTAAAGAGCTGGGCTTCCAAACAGGTGGTTTCGATGCCTGTATTGAAGGCCGTGTACCCAAGGGCTCAGGGTTGAGTTCATCGGCTTCATTCGAGGTGCTCATTGGCGCCATTATCAGTCATCTGTTCAACGACGGGAAATTAGACCCGGTTGAAAATGCCATCATTGGGCAGTGGGCCGAAAACAATTATTTTGGCAAGCCCTGTGGATTGATGGACCAAACGGCCTGCTCGGTGGGTGGCTTTATCACCATCGACTTTAAAGACCCGGCCAATCCTGTTGTAAAAGCACTGGATTTTGACTTTCAGAAAACAGGATATGCACTGGTCATCACCGATACAGGCGGCAACCATGCCGACCTGAACGACGAATACGCCTCGCTGCCCATTGAGATGAAATCGGTGGCCAAAGAGCTGGGCAAAGAGGTGCTGCGCGAGGTTTCCATGAAAGAGGTGATAGAAGCCATTCCCCGGTTGCGCGAAAAAACAGGCGACCGTGCTCTGCTGCGCTCCATCCACTTCCAGGGCGACAATGCCCGTGTGGTTGAGCAGGTAAACGCGCTTGAAAAAGGCGACTTTGAAAGCTTTCTGAAAATGGTGGTGCAGTCGGGATACAGCTCCTACATGTACAACCAAAACATTTACCCCGTACACAATGTAGAGGAACAGGGCGTTTCGCTGGCTCTGGCACTGAGCGACCTGGTGCTTAACGGCAAGGGCGCCTGGCGGGTGCACGGGGGTGGATTTGCAGGTACCATCCAGGCATTTGTGCCTGAGGAGTTGGTAAACCAATACATTGAAACGCTGGAAGCTGTGTTTGGCAAAGAGAGTTGCCATAAGCTGTTTATCAGAGGCAAAGGCGCTATTAGAGTGGAAATATAAAATAAACATCATCAAAAACAACGAATTATGGCTAAGAACAAGTATCTGTTTCCGCTGATCGTGATGGCTGCCCTCTTTTTTCTGATAGGTTTCATGACCACCATGAACAACTCGATGATCGATTTCTTAAAAGAAGCATTTAAACTCGATGATCTGAAAAATGGAACGATTTTGAAACAATTGCCCAACAGCTTTTTTTACGGGGCTTATGCACTTTCGATACCCGTAGGTTTTTTGATTCACCGCATGGGTTACAAAAACGGGGTTACCCTGGGTATTGGATTGGTAGCTCTGGGTATATTCCTGTGTATTCCCTTGGTTGCCATTGGGTACATCCCCTTTCTTTTTGGGGTGGCGGTATTTGCTCTGGGCATTGTATTGCTTCAGGTGGCTGCCAATCCGTATGTAAATGCATTGGGACCTGCCAAAACTGCTGCCAGCCGATTAACGCTCGTCAATTTTCTGAATTCGGTGGCCACGGTTATAGCACCTGTTTTTGTCTCCATACTCATCATTTCAGATGCCGGAGACGGTGCCGGGCTTAACCCAACGCAGGTTCAGGGGCCTTTTGTAATTATCGGCAGCATTGCGGTTGTGATTTTTGTGATCATGTTTTTCCTCAAGCTCCCACATATTAAGGGCGATGAATTTGACGATACAGCCTCGCCCAAAGAGTATAAATCGAGTGCCTTTAAATACACCCACGTGTGGCTGGGCTCCCTGGCCATCTTTTTTTACATGGGTATAGAAATTGGTATCCCCAGCTTTTTTGCCGACTACTCCATTAATTTAGGTCTCGATTTCTCCTCGGCTCAACGTACCGACATGCTTAAATACTATTGGGGCGGATTGATGGTGGGGCGTCTGCTGGGCATCTTCATTCTTCAGAAATATAGCGCCCGGCAGATTCTCACCCTTTGTTCAATTGGCGGAGGCGTTTTGGTGGCTGCTTCGTTTGCGGTGGGTGCAAGCGCACCTGTCACTGCCATGTGGTTGTTCCTGGGTACCGGCTTGTTTCACTCCATCATGTGGCCTACCATTTACAGCCTGGCTCTCGAAGATTTGGGTCCTCTGGCAGGCGTGGCTTCAGGAGTAATTTCAACATCCGTAATTGGGGCTGCTATTCTACCCCCAATGATGGGCGCGGTTCAAGGGGCTACCGGTTCGGTGGTTATCGCCTTAGGTTTTTTGTTTATCTATTATCTCTATTTGATGTTCTTTGCGGTAAAAGGCTCCAGAATCAGATAGTGTAACCGTCCTAAAATCACCATTCGCCTTCGCGAATGGTGATTTTTCATTTCTGTTTACTTAAATAAGAATCACCACCAGGACACCAAACCACAAATGTAGGCCCGGATTTATTTTTAAGAATTTCCTGCTCTTTTGTGCCTCAGTGTTTTCGTGGCTACCAACACATTAAACAAATCAAATCATGACAACCAAAGCAAGCGACGTCTTTACGCTCAAAAACAAAAATAACATGGAAGTCACCTTCATGGCCCACGGCGGCCGGGTTATCTCCATTAAAGTACCCGATGCCAAAGGCACCATGGCCGATGTGGTGATTGGTTACCAAACGCCCGCTGAAGCACTTAAGGGCGATGCCTATTTTGGGGCGCTGTGCGGAAGGTATGCCAACCGCGTGGTAAAAGGCAAATTTACCATCGACGACACTGAATATCAGCTGGATTGCAACAATGGCGACAACCATCTCCATGGTGGTTTCGATGGTTTCAATACCAGGGTATGGGAGGTGGAACCCCTGGAGCTGCTGCAATATGAGCAGGCCTACAAGCTAAGCCTGGTCCGCCCCGATGGCGACCAGAAATACCCCGGCGAAGTATCCGTCACCGTTATTTATGGTATTACCAACGACAATCAGTTCGCCATTGAATACAGTGCCCGTACCACTAAACCCACCATTATCAATCCCACCTCCCATGCCTATTTTAATCTAAAAGGCGCGGGCACCGGCACCATCGAAAACCACGAACTTCAGCTTAATGCCGCGAACTATACCCCCATTGCCGAAGAATTGGGTACCGTAGATGGTAGT
>JACDJB010002399.1_pt1 | contig 13588 bp, 16 predicted proteins | sample 7454121 | NCBI WGS metagenome assembly JACDJB01 (sample SAMN14253290, study PRJNA609438) | sludge metagenome | isolation source: sludge after 25d culture with pyrite | collected 2018-12-20 | reverse complement strand
TAGGAACCTGTGCAAATCACCGCAGGAGTTCGACGACCCCCTCAAGGGGCGAAAATGGGGGCAACGTAGCAACCAGAAAGTTGCGATAGCTAGTGCTGACACGCTCCATCGCTCGTTATGTGGTTGACGCCGGCTCCACCAGTACATCATCCAAGGGCGTCTTCGGACGCCCTTTTTCTTTGTCCGTTCACTCTGTCGATCAGCGCGATACGGCTAACTTTTGTCCATTGCCGTCCCTCGCCGTACGCTGACATCCGGGGGTACCAGGGGGTACTTCTGGGGGTAGATGGCGATTGGCTCGGGCACGATACCCCCAACCCGACGCAGGGCTGCGGGGGCGATCACGCACGCTCCAGCGTGAAGCTGACCTCGGCACCCCGGAGATCCGACAACCCGGGAGGACGACTAAATGCCGCTTACCGACACTGCCTGCCGCAACGCCAAGCCTGCCGAAAAACCCCGCAAGCTCGCCGACGGCGAAGGGCTATACCTGCTCGTGAAGCCGACCGGCGCGAAGTATTGGCGCTTGAAGTACCGCTTCGCAGGCAAAGAGCGACTCCTCGCGCTCGGCGTGTACCCCGAGGTGACGCTCGCCCAGGCACGTGAGGAGCGCACGAGGGCGCGCGAGCTGCTGCGCAGCGGGCAAGACCCGGCGACTGCCCGTCGGCTCGCACGACTGGGGGTGCGCGACGCCAGCGCCAACACGTTCGAGGCGATCGCCCGCGAGTGGTTCGGCCGCAAGCGCGAAACGTGGGTTGCATCGCACAGCGATCGCATCCTCCGACGCTTCGAGCGCGACATATTCCCGTGGATCGGCGCGCGGCCGATCGCGGAGATCACGACCCCCGAGATCCTCGCAGTACTTCGCAAGATCCAGGAGCGCGGCGCGATCGAGACGGCGCACCGGGCGCGATGGGATTGCTCGCAGGTGTTCAAGTACGCAGCCGAGACCGGGCGGGCCGAGCGCGATCCTACTGCGAGTTTCAGCCGTGACGCGCTGCGGGCGCCCGTCTACCGCAGCCACGCGGCGATCACCGATCCTGCCGAGCTGGGGCGGCTCCTGCGCGAAGTCGACGCGTACAAGGGTGGCGCGGTCGTGCGGGCCGCGCTGCGGCTACAGGTGCTGCTGTGGGTGCGCCCCGGCGAGCTGCGCAACGCACGATGGGAGGAGTTCGACCTGGACGGAGCCGTGTGGGAAATTCCCGGCGCACGGATGAAGCGCCCCAAGGCCGAGAAGATCATCAGCAGCGGGCACCTGGTGCCGTTGAGCAGGCAGGCTGTCGGGGTGCTGCGCGAGCTGTACGCCCTCACCGGCCCCGAGGGCTACGTGTTCCCGTCGCCGCGCACGCGGTCGCGACCGATGAGCGAGAACGCCGTGCTGGCCGCGCTGCGCAGCATGGGCTACAGCCGCGAGGACGTGACGGGACACGGGTTCCGCGCGACGGGGCGCACGCTCGCAGTCGAGCGGCTGCGAATCCCCGCGGAGTACGTCGAGCTGCAGCTCGCGCACGCCGTGAAGGACGCCAACGGGCGCGCGTACAACCGCGTGCAGTGGATCGAAGAGCGAGCCGCGATGATGCAGCAATGGGCCGACTACCTCGACCGGCTCGCGGCGGGTGCGAAGGTTGTGCCGATCACGGTGGCGGCGTAATGGCCAAGCAGACGGCCGAGCAGATTCGACGGGCGTTTGCCGCCCTCGTGGTGGTGGCCGAGGCGCAGCAAGGACGAGGACAAGCGGTTCCGGCGTTTGCCGTTGATCTCTCCGACATCATTAGGTTCGAGATCCCTCCGAGGGAGGAGGTTCCGACGCCCGAAGTTGCTGCGCCGGTCTTCGTGAAGCTCAGGCACGCAAGCATCGAGTCTGTTCCGAGTCCTGAGAGTGTGATCGGCGGGGCGAGCGCGTTGGGAGAGCTTGTGCGGTGGCTCGATGGCGACGATACAAGGCGCGACTTCCTTCATGCCGGCGCCCCCTTCGCACGTACGTGGTGGCGCGATGTGGCCCGGTGGGCGGCGATGAAACCGCGGGTAAGCCCGCCCCCGTCGCTTACCGATCTGGCGTCCAATGGCGCGTCCGGCCCGAACTTCACGTGGTCGACGACGTTGCACTTCGCCCGGCGGCTGTTCGAGTGCCTAGAGTGGCATTGGATCGAAACAGGGCAGCCGCGCAGGCGCGCAAATAGGGCCGCGCTCGCCGTCGCGGGGGTACTACTGGACGTGGAACCCGACTCAGTGCGGAAGCTCGCCTACCCGCCTTCTAGGCGCAGCGCGGAACATACGCCGAGGCATGCACCTCGGACCGGTCTTCATCTCGGGCCGCAGCTCGACGGTGAAGAAGCCGAGCACCTCCGCCAACTCGGCCACGCACTCACAGCGATGCTGGACGTGGAGCTGCGCATGCTAGCGGCGGAAGTCGGCCCATGTGTGTTCGCCGATCGCGTCGAGAGCGCCATCACCGAGGCGAAGGCCGAGCAGCTCACCCTGCCCACATGGGTCACAGGCTCGCCGAATTACCGACAGATTCGATGAGCTGAAGCAGCGACGATGCCCTCGTCATCTGACGGAGGCCGTATGCAAACAGACCGAGCCCTTAGGCTCCCCCAAGTAAGTGCGATGACCGGGCTCGCCCGGTCGACTATCTACGCCTTAGTCGCGAACGGGGAGTTCCCTGCGCCCTTCAAGCTCACGGCGGGCACCAGCGCATGGCTGGAATCAAGCGTGCAGAAGTGGATCAAGATGCGAGCGGAGGGATCGCGTGCCGGGGCCGAGCGATGAGCACCGGGGCCAGAGTTCCAGCAGGGGCGAAACTCCGCCCTGTCACCCCGCGCACGTCGGTGGCGGTGCGCAAGCTCGTCGACGTGCTGCAGGAGATCGCCGACGGGCACATCAGCGCTGACGAAGGCGCAGCGCGCCTCGGATGCAGCGCGCTCGACCTGACGCACCTCGGGCAGCCGCCCCGCAACCGTCGAGGCGAAAGATGAGCAACGGCGCAACGCTTCCGGCGGGAGCGAAGCCCGATCAGGCCGCTGCGCAGCTCTCCGAAGTGCTGCAAGAGATCGCGGACGGGCTCATCAGCGACGATGAAGGCGCGGCGCGCCTCGGATGCAGCACGCTCGACCTGGCGCAGCTCGCAGCGGTGCCCGAGATCCAGCGGGTGTTCCTCGCAGGCTCGGCGCAGTCGAAGCGCGACGGCCAGGCGATACGACGGCGTGCGCAGGCGCTCCTGCTGCGTCTGCTGACTCGCATGGGCGATGGCGTTGATCGTATCGACGATGAGGACGTCCCGCGCTCCGTGGACACCGTGACGCGCGTCCTCTCCGCCCTCACAAAGACGACAGACGTGGCGCCGCACGCTGCACTCGTTCCTGCCTTCAAAGTTATTCTGGACCCGCGTGGCATCGAGGACGTACGTGCGCGTGGGTTGACCGTTGACCTGCCCGGCCTGGAAGACGAGGAGCTGCAAGCTGCACTCGCCGATGGCCGCCCGATCGTCATCGAGTTCGGCGGCCGAACAAGCGCAACCGCGGATCCAACCGATGCCGACGGCAGCATCTGATCCGCTCGCGCGCCTGCTAAGTGCACTTAGCGCGGGGTCGTCTGCTCGCAGCGCTTCGAGTTCCACCCTTATCGTCCCTGAGGCGACGCGACGCGCACCGCTGATGCCCAACAACATTCCAGCTGGGATGAAGGACGCACCGCATTGGGTCGCCCATCGCGCGAAGAGGCCCATCAACCCAAAAACCGGCCGTGCGGCCAGCGTCACCGACTGGACGACGTGGGGCACGTTCGACGAGGCGATGGCACGCGTGCAGGCGGGCAAGGTCGATGGCGTCGGATACGCGTTTACCAGCGATGACGGCCTCATCTTCATCGACCTGGACGACGCGATTGCGGAGGATGGATCGGTCGCCGAGTGGGCGCGGCCGGTGGTCGATGCCGCGGTGCATGCGCGCGCCTTCGTCGAAGTGTCGCCGTCGGGCTCCGGTCTGCACATTGTCGTCCGCGGCAAGAAGGGCTTCACGTGGGCGAACAAGCCAATTACGAATGCAGCCGGGGAGCACATCGGCGCAATCGAGGTCTACGACAGTGCGCGCTATGCGACGGTGACGGGGCGTCTGATCGACGGCGCATCGACTGCGCTCATCGACGGTGCAGCGATCATCGAAGCAGCACGGCAGACCGGCGAACGAGGCGTAGTCGTCCAGCTCAACGTGCCAGGTGCACCGACTGCTTCCGCACACAGCGGCAGCAACCTCGACGCTCTTTCGGCCGGCGTGTACGACCCCGCAACGGCGCGAATCCAGCCCCGCACTTCGCCGGTGACTCTCGATATCGAGCTGGCACCGCGCGCACCGTTGGAGCTACGCAAGCTCGTCGATGCGCTCGCCTACGTCGATCCCGGCCCGTACGACTCGTGGCTCGGCGGGGTGCACGCACTCGCTGGGGTGCATGAGGCTGGAGGCGAGGAAGAACGCCTGGCTGTTGCGGTGGCGTGGGCGAAGACAGCTCCCGAGAAGTTCGACGGTGAAGAAGCCGTCATCAAGGCGTTCAACTCGCACCACGCGCGTGCGGGCGCAATCACGAGGGCGTCGATCTACAAGGCTGCGCGCAGCGCCGGATGGCAGTGGGACGACCACGACGAAGCGCGCGAGCGCCTCGCCGAAGTCATGGAGGTTCGCCGCGCGAGCCTTGGCGAGTTCGTGCTGGTCGTCCGAACTGCCGACCGTCGCTCCATCGTGCACCTCGCACCGAGCGAAGCGGCCGAGCGCATCGTCTTTGGCGAGCTGATCCGGCGGGGTGTCAAGAAGCCGAAGCCGACGATGAAGGCTGCACGAGATCACATCGACGCGTGGATCGCTGCAGCGTTGTCGCTGCCGGCTATCGACGTGCATGTGCGGGTCGCGCGCACCGATGGGGCGATCGTTCACGACCTGGGTAGCGATGACGGGCAGGCGATCACCACGCGCCCCGGCTCGGTAGTCGTCGGGCCTGCGCCGCAAGACGTGCTGTTCCTTCGCGACCATGCGAACGGATGCCTGCCGGCGCCGGCACTCGACGGGCTGCGCGACATTCAGTGCGCGATGCAGGTGCTCGACGAGTGGTACGGCTTCGCAGGCGTGCCGGCGGGGGTGCGCCCGCTCCTGACCGCGTGGCTCGTCGCAACCCTTCAACCCAACATCGTCACACCCATTCTCGAGGTGAGCGGCCCACCGGGTTCGGGCAAGACGATCCTCGCAGCGCACATCCAACAGTTGATCGACCCCGGAGCGACGCCCGGCATCCGCTCAGCGCGGCTGCGCCCCGAGGACATCGCCGCTGCGGCTGCTACCTTCTACACCGTTAGCGTCGACAACGTGTCGCGCCTCAGCGCGGAAGAGTCGGACCTGCTGTGCCAGGTGACTACCGGCGCCACCCTTATCTGTCGGCGGCTCTACGAGCAGCGCTCGACCGTCACGCTTTCAGTTAAGCGGCCCGTCATCCTTACATCGATTGCACCGGTGCTCGTGCGCAGTGATGCGGCGGATCGGGCTGTCGTGGTCGAGCTGCCGGCGCGGCGAATGCGGGTCGACGAGACGGAGGTCAACGCGCGCTTCGAGGCCATGCGCCCGCGCACCCTCGCCGCGATGCATCGCGTCCTCGCTGCCGCGATGTCGGTCCGGTCGGACACATCGTCATCGTCGCAGCACCGGCTCGCGGGTTTCGTACGGGTCGGCCGGGCGATCGCGCTCGCAACCGGTGAAGAGCCGGCGACATTCGACCGCGCGATGGACGCGATGAAGCGACGGCAGGCTGCCGGAGCGCTTGATGATGGGTCGCTCGGGGCCGCGATCTTCGAGGTTGTTCAGCAGCATGCGCAACGTGCCGCGGACGGCGACTTCCTGCCGCCGACCCGGGAGAACCTGCGCAAGCAGGCAGAGGCCGCGTCGACGATCGCTCAAGCTGTTGACGGGCATCGGCGAGCGGTGCTCTTGACCGGGGAGGCGATGCGCCGCGAGCTGCTGCAGGCGTTGCCCGAGATGGTGGTGCGCGGCGCCGGGATCGAAATCCCCCGCACGGCGCGCGGCTTGTGGGAGGTGCTGATCCGACTCACTCCGACGTTCCAGGCGCTCGGCGTGCACCTTCGCTGCGACGAGTTCGACAAGCGGCACAAGGTTGCAGTGTTCGTCGTCGATGACCAGCGAGCGAAATCGGAATGAACAGCATTCGCACGCAGTGCACCGACCAAACCGACTTCACGGATCTATTCGGGAGAATTGGGGAGACGTTCCGGCGGGCATTTCCGCGGGCATGGCGGGCAAACGGCGGGCAAAACAGGTGTAATGCCCGCCGAGCGAAAACCCAGTACTGGCGCGGCCTTCCGGCCGACTTCGACCTGCGCGGCGGGCACGGCGGGCATTTTTCTTCTTTTGTGAAAAAAAAGAGAACAGGGAAGAGAGAGGGAGGAAGAGAAGAGAGAAAGAGAGAAGTTTGCGATTTTTGCCCGCCGTGCCCGCCGACTCCGTCGAGTTGGACAGCCTTGCACTCCGGCGCACGCCCGTGGACGCCTTTTCTCGGCGGCAAATGCCCGCCGTTTGCCCGCCGTTTGGCCGCCGTGCCCGCCGTGCCCGCCGACTTCGTAGAGTTGGACAGCCTCGCATCCCAACAGCCGTCTACGGACGTATTCTCTCGGCGGCAAATGCCCGCCATGCCCGCCAGGACCGCTGCGTGCCGCTCCGACGCTGCACGCTCCGATGGGCGCCCCTCTCACCTCGGTCGAACGAGGGCACCCCTCGTGTCGACGGTGCGTCCCCATACCGATCAACGCACGCCGGGCGGTGGTGGTGGTGGTGGTCCGTAGTCTACCGCTTCCGCCGATGTCCCGTGCCTTCTCGTTCGAAGCGCGACCGCCGCACCGCAACCCCTTCTCTCAACCTCCACGAAAAGGAGTCTCGCCAATGAAGCCCTTCACCTTCCCTGCCTGGGTCGAGGAGTCGCCCTCGTACTTCGTCCTGCGGTTCGGCCCGAACGCTGTCGGCGTCGCCGATAAGCAGAAGATCGCGTACAAGGCTGTTGCGTTGGTCGTTGCCGAACTCGACGCCCGCGGCCCCTACTGGCGCGCCTCGGTGCCTATCTTTGACGGCGGAGAGTGGAAGCGCCGCGAGCTGCCAGATCGTTTTGCATCGGCCGATGATGCAAAGCTCGCGGTCGGGCAACACATCCTCGAAGCCGGCGACGGCCGGTACACGCTTCCACTGCCGGAGAACGCAGTCCACATATGCGCCGACGGAACGCTGCAGGTCGAAGGCCGACTGTTCGACGACGACCCTGTGCTCCAGAAACGACTTCGCATTGCGGTCGCACAGGTAATGAAGGTGCTCGAAGATGCACGCGTGAGCACTTCATTGAACCAAGCGATCGCCGCAATACAGCAACTCTTGCGACGCCCGCTAGGCGACTCTGGCTCGCCTCACGGTGCCGGCGGAACTCTGCAGTAAAGTCGCTGCTCAGCCCGTCGCGGTTGCGCTACCTCGAATTCGGCGGCACGTACAGGTTCACAAGCCGTGATGTGCGGACCCCGCACTATGGGGTGAGGTGCAGCGAACACAAGGGCGATACAAGCGATCGGATTGGAGGCGTTACATGGATGATGACTCGATCTTCCTGTCTCGCGACGACGTGGCGCGGCTAACGGGTTTCAAGCGCAGGGACAAGCAGATTGAAGCCCTGCGCATGATAAGAGTGAAGCACCGGGTGAACGCTGCCGGTGAGCCTATCGTCGCGAAGGAGGTTGTGCTCGGAGGGCGCAAGGCGAAAGAGCCCGAGGAGTACGTGCCGAAGGCGTTGCGGGAAGAAGCGCTGCGTCGCGCTTCGCGTGGCCCTGACCTGCCCGGATTTTTCGGGCCACCCGTAAGTTGAGAGAATGGCTTCCGCCCCAGTGGCGAGGAGCCCATGAAGAAGAGCCGGTTCACCGAAGAGCAGATGGTGAAGATCCTGCGCGAAGCCGACGCGAGTTCGGTCGCCGAGGTCGCGCGCAAGCACAAGGTCAGCGAACAAACGATCTACATCTGGCGCAAGAAGTTCGGTGCGCTCGATCCTGCCGACGTAAAACGTCTGCGTTCCCTGGAAGCCGAAAACGCCAAGCTCAAGCGCATGGTCGCCGAGCGCGAGATGGCGATCGACACCCTGAAGGAGATCAACCGCCGAAAGTGGTGAGCTCGCAGGCCAGGCGCGAGCAGGTTGCCTTCGCTATCGGGCGCGGGCACTCGCAGCGCCGGGCGTGCGAGCTACTCGAGGTGCCCCGCTCACTGCTGGCCTATCGGCCCGTTCGCGCCGAGCGCGACGCGCCGGTGATCGAGGCGATGAAGCGCCTGGCGCACCAGTACCCGCGCTACGGCTATCGGCGCATTCGCATCTTCCTGAAACGAGAGGGCCACACGATGAGCTGGCAGCGAGCACACCGACTCTGGAAAGCAGCGGGGCTGCAGCTGCCGCAGCGTCGTCCTCGAAAGCGAGTGTCAGGCTCGCGTCCAGGCCCCTTGCCGCCCTTCGCGCCGAACAGTGTCTGGGCGTACGACTTCGTCTTCGATGCCTGCGCCAACGGCCAACAGCTCAAGTGCTTGACGGTCGTCGATGAGTTCACGCGCGAGTGTCTGGCGATCGACGTCGCCGGCAGCATCCGTTCCCGGCGCGTCATCGACGTGCTCACGCGCCTCGTGAGTCAGCGTGGTGCGCCGCGGTTTCTGCGCTCCGATAACGGCCCGGAGTTCGTCAGCCACGCGATCCTCCAGTGGATCTTCGAATCGAACATCGAGGTCGCGCTGATCGATCCTGGCAAGCCTTGGCAGAACGGCACCGACGAGAGCTTTAACGGCAAGCTGCGCGATGAATGCCTGAGCCTGGAGTGGTTCCGCTCGCGCCGTGAAGCGAAGGTCGTCATCGAGGCCTGGCGCGAGCACTACAACCTCGTGCGCCCGCACTCGAGCCTCGAATACCGCACGCCGATAGAATTCCGACGGCATCACGATTCCATCAACCTGGGGGCCATTCTCAAGTAACGAGTGGCTCGAAATTCCCCAGGCAGGTCAGCCCCAGCAGTGACGACGATAGCGATGGCAAGTAACGCACTGGAAAAGCTGCTCGGGCGCGCAGAGCTCGCTGATCACATCGAGGCGTGGCACCGTAATCGTCGATCGTCGCAGGCGTGCTTCTTCTCGCTGTCGATCGCGCGCGAGTTCGACGTGCACCCTCGGCCGCTCGCCGCGGCGCTGCGCCTCCTCGGGTGGCGCAAGCGGCGCATCTGGGTGCTCCTTCGTCCGGGTGTGAAGGTCTACCGCACGGTGTGGGAGTGCCGACGCGCCGGCGTCAATAACTCGCGCGCAAAGAGCTAGTTTCATCACTGCGCGGCCCCGTCGACTGATCCCATGGCTTCCAGCGCCGGGATCTTGTGCACAACTGGAAGTCTCCACCAAACGCCCGGATATCTTCAGTGCCCTGTGATACCCAGACTGGCGACTGCATCGTCAATGGGTACAAAGAAGTTGAGATTCTGACTGGCGTTGCCTAAGAGCATCCCTGCAACAGCAATCCCCACGACGCGGCCATCCCGGTCTACCAACGGCCCGCCCGAATTTCCTGGGTGGATCTGGACGTCGCTTTGAATAAGCTTTTGACCTCGATCATCCCGGTATGCCGAGACAATTCCTCGGCTCATGGTCGTATCGAGCGACTCGCGCCTCGGGGTTCCGATTGCGTATACGTCAACCCCAACCTCAGGAGGCGCCTGAAGACGCAGCGTAGCAGCGGGAAGATTGCCCTCACGAAGCCTCACCAAAGCGACGTCGCGGGGTGCATCCGCTTTCACGACATCTCCGACCACCTCCCGACCATTGGCGAGCCTCACCTTCACGAATCGCGCTTCTCGTACTACATGCTCGTTGGTCAGGAGGTAGCCGTCCGGCGAAATAATCACGCCGCTCCCGTGGCCAGGACCGGCAAATACCGTCACAGTGGCGTCACGGGCCGCCAGTAGCGAACTAGGCCCCGTTGCCGCCAGTCGCAGATTGATCGGCTGACTTGCAATCAAGTTTGACTCATCTCGTGCAGACTGCGCCGTGGTCGTAACGAGCTTGTGGAAAGCGCCATCGGCCAAGAGGTTTTGAACCGCCACAGCAAAGGCGTTGGTTACAGCCCCCTCGACGCCCATTGAACTCGATTCGGTCGCCTCGAATGAGCCCTCGGTCGTGGTCTCGTAGACAACCTTTCGCTCAAGTTGCCCGTAGATCTGCCAGTTCACTCGCACGAACGCAGATCCTTTCGAGTCACGGTAGTTCCCAAACCCGGCCATCGGATAGCACGCATTGACCTGCAGCTTGTTGACGAGTCCTGCTACAAGAAGCTCAGCCTTCCACGCCGACGGATCATCGAACAGCGCGTTTGGGTCGCCGACGACGGTGTAGTTGTACTTCTCGAGTTCCTCGCGAAATGCATCTGTGAATTCATCGTCGTTGACATTGACTCGTCCTCCACGCCATACGATGTTGGAGGACGGGAGACAAAAGACTCCCACCTGCGATTGACCAATCTCGTCGCCCCTTCGGAGCTTGACCACGACCTTCTTGAACTGAATTGGCTTTGTCTCGGTACCTTGCGGCACTTCCTTGGCGGCTTTTACCTCCGCCTTCTGTACTGGCGTTGCGCATCCAGCGAGTACGGTCAGAATCGTGAGTGCCGCACCTGCGACAAATTGTCGTTTCAGCATCGCCCCCTCCCCTGTGTTCTCAGTTCTGATCGGCCAATGGCGACCAGAGACTACGACGACGTGGACGCGTCTTCAAGCCAATTACTCCACGAAACACCAAAACGGTCGCGCAACGACAACAGCGCGCCCACCGCCACCCATAGATTCTCTTCCAGTGTTCCGGCCTCGGTATGGACGGCAGGTTGCCTGCTGATCGCGCTTTAGATTCACGCGTATCTTCATTTTTGCGACGCCGTGCGTGCTGTTCGTCGTGATTGGTCCCGGAGCACTGAGATTAGCAACGCCTTTCCGCGCGCAGGGAAGGTCGCGTGCTAGCGTGGATAATCGCCGGTATCTCGTTGGCTGCTTCCATAGTGTTCATGTATGCGCTATGTATTCGAATATCGGTCGAAATGATCCTAGCCGACGAATAGCATTGGCGTGCCTACTCGCACAGTCGGCCCCACCTGCTGCCGGTCCGCATTGCGACCTTTCATGATCCGAGCGACGAGCACCACGGCCTAACAGTTTTTAGGCAGGTTCCCGCTCAAGTCGGTACTCTCCTCGCACGTACTTGGTCCGATAGAAAGCCGCCAAGCAGTCGGCTGACTGAGCCCAATCACGCACCTTCTGTTCGTAATCCGGCTCGATCCTTAAGCCGAGAATGATCTCGACCACCACCGACGGATCAAACGGATACAGGCCAGGGCCGTACTGATCAGCGAGAGAGCGGCGTGTAACGCCGTCGTATCCATTCTCGATCGCCTCAGCCACGATCGCTCCGATCTCCTCAGGTGGGCGCTCGTTCTTAAGAACTCTCCATTCCTTTTCGTATGACCAGTCTTTGGACTTCGTTAACAATGCCGACTTCAGGACGGACTCCGCACCTCCCTCATGCTCGCGTTTGAGAAAGTCACAGATAGGCATTTCCTCCTCGTAAGACACCTGTGCTGCCAAACGATAGAAGTCCTTGTCCGCATCAAACCCTATGCAGATTCCTCGGTGATCTGCTGCATAGTGCGACCACATTAATATGGAATCGAATCGCTCGCTCAGCGACAAGACTCCCCATTTCCGCATTAACTGCTCATATTGTGGTAGTTCGTGGGCGAATATGGGACCTTGAAGAAACCTCGCGGCCACCGTCCTAGCGAATTGTTTGCGGTTTGCCCACGACGCACTGGGATTCGTCACGCGGGCAACTCTCCTAAAGTGTCCCTCAATCTTCTTTGGAGTCCCGTCATAGGTGATGCGATACCGACACTCGAACGGGTCATTGAATTCGAGAGGGCACGTAAACTTAATTCCCTCCCCACGGATGACCTGCTCGACATAGTCTCTCGGCGGGAAGTATTTGTATAGGCGGCTTGGAGTTTCATCGGGAATCGGCATCGTTGTCAGGCGCAGTTACTCTTCGGCGCTGTTCTCAGGTGTAATGGATCTAACATTCTCGCCACATTTTTCCCGTAGATATTCGGCAAAGCCATGAGGGGGTGGGCACCGCCTGCCCCTGGGTGGTCCATCCCCTCCCCCAGCCCTACACCCCCCGCAGCGCCTAGCGTCGAAGGGTGACTGTCGCCGCTTCGTCGAGCATGAGACCGGCTTTAGCTTTGGAGTTTCCGACCTGTTCTGCGAGCGTTTGCGCGGGGCTCGGCATCCTGCACGATCGCAACTCACGAGGCCGCCAATGAAACTCACTGACTTCCTCGGCACCTCCGTCGCACGCGCGTACGAAATCGCTGAGCTACGCGACGCACTGATGCATTGGGGCGATGCCGGTGCCGACGCCTACGCCTACGTATGCGCGCAGGACGGCACGTCGAAAGCCGACATGGATGCAGCGTTCGCAATGCTCGACGAACTGCGGGCCGAGCTGATCGCTCTCAGCCTGTTCAACCTCGAAGGCATCGAGCCGTACGACGCCTGACGCTTGCCCCCTCATCCCCTCATCCCCTCATCCCTTCACGCCGACGCCCCCGCAATGGGGGCGTTCTCATTTGCCGCGCCCGACCACGCGTGCGCACTTCCAGTGCGCTTGCACATCTTCATTACCGACGCTCTTCAAGGCCCGCACGCAGGACTGATACGGCGAGAAGTACGAGTAGATTGCAACGCTCGCCAGCAGCGCGACAGCGATGACCAGTGCTGCCTTGACGCCCGGATCGAGCGCGAGCACAAGGCTCAGACAGGAGCGCAGCCAGGCGCGCCAATCAGTAGCAACCCGCACGGCCGCACGTCCGGAACGAACCCGAGCCGAAACTCGATGCGTGCGCGCCGGTAATCGCAAAAAGAGCCGCGACAAGGCCGAATGCAAGCTCCCTCATGCTGCCTCCTCCCTGGGTTGTCGTTCTCGTCAGCGATGCTCCAAGAAGGATAGGACCGATGCAAAGCACGTCGCAACAGGGGCAGCGCGGCGCTTCTGGGGGTACTTCTGGGGGTACAACCGAGCCCGCCTGCTAGCCACGCCCAGCACCGGCGCGGGCTAAAGACACGGGTTCGATTCCCGCCGGCCCACCATCTACAAGGGCTCGGATGATCTCCGGGCCCTTTTTCTTGCGCTGAAATCCCCGCGCCACGCGGGGTTCCGGCCAGCCGTGCTGCGGGTAGCCTGCTGCCGAAACGACTGAAATCGGCCACTTTCTCGGCCAGAGCCGTCTCTGTTCTCCGTTTGGCCTGCGGGTAGGCGCAAATGTTGGTCTAGCAAAATCAACAACTTACGCGCGCCGGTTCACTGTCAACCAAGGCCGCCAGTCAAGCATCGAACGCCATGGCAAACCTTCCCGTCTTGCTCTATCATGAAGTGTCAAGATGAATCATGATGGAGATGGCCATGACGACTGCTGTCCGCGAAAAGTTTTCCTCCCAGGCCGCGCC
>JACDJB010002398.1_pt1 | contig 13594 bp, 7 predicted proteins | sample 7454121 | NCBI WGS metagenome assembly JACDJB01 (sample SAMN14253290, study PRJNA609438) | sludge metagenome | isolation source: sludge after 25d culture with pyrite | collected 2018-12-20 | reverse complement strand
GTCGAAACTGCCGGGGGACGGGTTCGCGCGGCCCGCCTGACGCTGGACCGGCTGTCGGTCGGCAAGCTGGTGGAACGCTCGGTGCCTGCGCTTGTGGTGCCGCGCGGCCAGATGAAATCCAACCTGCTCGGCATGAGCTTCCTCAACCGGCTGGAAAGCTGGGAAGTCCGCCCCGACAAGCTGATGCTGCGCGGCTATCCGTAACGGACTTCAGGCTGCCATCGACGCAGGCGCATGCGGATCAACCAGATCAAGGGCAGCGCGAAGCGAATCCGTCCCTGCTCCTGCCCTGGTGCAGTTTTCCGCGAGATAACGGCGGAAGGCGCGCGCGCCCGGCACACCGTGAAACGCGCCGACCAGATGCCGCGTGATGGAATGAAGCCGCGTTCCGGAAGCAAGCTGGCGCTCGATGTAAGGCATCAGCGCTTCGATTGCCTCGTGCATGGTCGCGTGGGGCGACGGCTCGCCAAACAATTCGGGATCGACACTGAGCAGACGCCATGGCTCGTGATAGGCCGCGCGCCCCAGCATCGCGCCATCGACATGCGCCAGATGCTCCTTCGCTACCGCGACGGTCGGAATACCGCCGTTGATGATGACCGGAACATCCGGCAGGGCTTTTTTTAGCCGGTAAACGCGATTGTAGTCGAGCGGCGGGATATCGCGGTTCTCTTTCGGAGACAATCCGTTGAGCCACGCCTTGCGCGCGTGAACCACCAGCGCGTCGGCGCCTGCGGCGATCACGGCCCGGCTTAACGTATCCAGCGCCGCTTCCGGGTCCTGATCGTCGATGCCGATGCGGCACTTCACGGTCACCGGAATTTTAACGGCCTGCTTCATCGCGGTCACGCATTCCGCGACCAGTTGCGGCTCGGCCATCAGGCACGCGCCGAAACGACCATCCTTCACGCGATCCGACGGACAGCCGACATTGAGATTGATCTCGTCGTAACCGAAGCCCTCGCCGATCCGCGCGCTTTCAGCGAGATCGCGCGGATTCGAGCCGCCGAGCTGAAGCGCGACGGGATGCTCGCTCGCATCGAAGCCAAGCAGCCGCTGACGGTCGCCATGGATGACGGCGCCGGTCGTCAGCATCTCGGTGTAGAGCCGCGCCCGGCGCGACAGCAGACGATGGAAGGCCCGACAATGAGTATCGGTCCAGTCCATCATGGGCGCCACGGAGAAAATATGATTATATTTCAATTGCTTATACCGCGATCCAGAAGACGCATGAGACCGCCGCCTCCGCCGCAAGTTACCTGTTCTGAGCAAGTCACGACAAGCTATGCCGGTGATCGGCCTTGTACGCCACGCGGCCAGGATTTCAAAACGCGCTCAGCCAGCTCATGCCGCGCGAGACGATGTCTGCTCTGCTTCAACGCCGGTTGACAGTATCATGTTCCGGCTTCAATCCAGAGAGGCAGCCGCCGAACCGGATGCGAAAAAAAACAAGCAATAGAGGAAACGCCATCTCATGACGTCGCTGCGAGCGCTTCGCCCGGCTTTCCCTATTTTGATCGGCGCGTCCCTGATGCTGACCCTCAGCATGGGCATCAGGCAAAGTCTCGGCATCTTCATGCAGCCGTTGACGCAGGACATCGCCATCTCGATCTCCCAGTTCACGGTGGCGATCGCGATTCAGAATCTGGCCTGGGGATTCACGCAGCCGATCGCCGGGGCCTGTGCCGCGCGCTACGGATTCCGGCCCGTGGTGCTGACCGGCGCCGGTCTTTACATTGCCGGCCTCGTCCTCATGGCAGCCGCCCAGGGCTTTCTCAGCATCATGATCGGTGCCGGCGTGCTGATCGGAACTTCGCTGTCCTGCATCGCCTCGTCGGTCAGCATGGCCGTCGCGGCCCGCTCCGTTCCGGCGTCGTCGCGCAGTCTGGTGCTCGGCATTGTATCGGCCGCGGGTTCGCTCGGTGCGCTGATCGCTGCGCCGCTCGGTCAGGCGCTAAACCAGGAATATGGCTGGCGCTTCGGTGTTGCAGGATTCATCGTTCTCTCGCTGGCGCTGATCCCCGCGACGTGGTTCGCGGGAAAGGTGGACAAGATCCCGCTTCCGCCGGCGTCGTCCATGGATCTTGACAGCGTTCCCGCGAAGACGGTCATCGGCCACGCGCTCGGAAATGCCTCATTTATCGTGATGACGATGGCGTATTTCGTCTGCGGAATGCAGCTTGTCTTTCTCACGACGCACCTGCCGACCTATCTCGCCATCTGCGGCATGGACCCGATGTTGAGCGCGCAAACGCTCGGCGTCATCGGTGGATTCAATGTGATCGGAAGCCTGTTCTTTGGCTGGGCGGGCGGCAAGTGGAACAAGCTCGCGCTGCTGGGCGGAATCTACTTCTCGCGCTCGGTCATTCTGGCGTGGTACTTCATGCAGGCGCCGACGCCCACGACCACGCTGATATTCGCCGCATTGATGGGATTTCTGTGGCTCGGCGTCGGGCCGCTCGTCGCGGGGGCGATCGTCGAGATGTTCGGCTTGAAGTGGCAGGCGATGATCGCCGGCCTCGCCTTCATGAGTCATCAGCTTGGCAGCTTTCTCGGCGCACTCGGCGGCGGCCTGATCTATGACTCGCTCGGCTCGTACACGCTGGCGTGGCAGGCGGGCGTCACCATCGGCCTGACCGCCGGCATCGTTCAGATCGCCTTTGCGCTGATACGCCCGCCGGAGCCGCCACTGGCGTTGCAGACACGGTAGCGGTCAGCTCCGCAGGCCCGGAGCCTCGTGGCCGGTACGCGCCACATATTCCGTATAGCCGCCGCCATATTGATGAATGCCGTCCGGCGTGAGTTCGAGCACGCGGTTCGAGAGCGCGGCCAGAAAGTGCCGGTCATGCGACACGAACAGCATGGTGCCTTCAAACTCCGACAGCGCGGCAATCAGCATTTCCTTCGTCGCCATGTCGAGATGGTTGGTCGGCTCGTCCAGCACCAGGAAATTCGGAGGATCGAACAGCATCTTCGCCATCACCAGCCGCGCCTTCTCGCCGCCAGACAGCACGCGACACTTCTTCTCCACGTCATCGCCCGAGAAGCCGAAGCAGCCGGCAAGCGCGCGCAGCGAGCCCTGCCCCGCCTGCGGAAATGAATATTCAAGCTCCTCGAACACCGTGCGTTCGCCATCGAGCAGATCCATCGCATGCTGGGCGAAGTATCCCATCTTCACGCTGCTGCCCAGCGCGACCGAGCCATCATCCGGCTCCGCCGATCCCGCGATCAGCTTCAACAGTGTGGATTTTCCGGCGCCGTTGATTCCCATCACACACCAGCGCTCGCGGCGGCGAATCTGGAAATCGAGGCCCTCGTAGATACTGCGGCTGCCATAGCCCTTGTGAACATTCTTCAGGCTGACAACATCCTCGCCGGAGCGCGGCGCCGGCAGAAAATCGAACGCGACCGTCTGGCGGCGCTTCGGCGGCTCGACCCGCTCGATCTTGTCCAGCTTCTTCACGCGGCTCTGCACCTGCGCCGCATGGGACGCCCGCGCCTTGAACCGCTCGATGAACTTGATTTCCTTCGCGAGCATCGCCTGCTGGCGCTCGAACTGCGCCTGCTGCTGTTTCTCGCTGACCGCGCGCTGCTGCTCGTAGAACTCGTAATTTCCGGAGTAGGTCGTCAGTCCGCCGCCGTCGATCTCGACGATCTTGGTGACGATGCGGTTCATGAACTCGCGATCATGCGAGGTCATCAGCAACACGCCCTCATATCCCTTCAGGAATTCCTCAAGCCAGATCAGGCTTTCAAGGTCGAGATGGTTGCTCGGCTCGTCGAGCAGCATCACATCGGGCCGCATCAGAAGAATGCGGGCCAGCGCCACGCGCATCTTCCAGCCGCCCGATAGAGCGCCGACATCGCCGTCCATCATCTCCTGACTGAAGCTCAGGCCGGCAAGAACCTCCCGCGCCCGGCCCTCGAGCGCATAGCCGTCGAGTTCCTCGAACCGGTGTTGCACTTCGCCATACTGCTCGATGATCGCGTCCATCTCGTCGGCGCGATCCGGATCGGCCATCGCCGCTTCCAGTTCTTTCAACTCGGCCGCGACCGCGCTCACCGGCCCCGCGCCGTCCATCACTTCCGACACGGCGCTGCGCCCGGACATCTCGCCGACATCCTGGCTGAAATAGCCGATGGTCACGCCGCGATCGACCGCGACCTGCCCCTCGTCCGGCAGTTCGCGGCCCGTAATCATACGGAACAGGGTGGTCTTGCCTGCGCCATTCGGGCCGACCAGTCCGACTTTTTCGCCCTTCTGAAGCGCGGCGGAGGCTTCAATAAAGAGAATCTGATGGCCATTCTGCTTGCTGATATTGTCGAGGCGAATCATGGGTATGCAGCGTCCGGAACTATCGAGTTTCGGCCGTGCTTTAAGGCAAGTTTCGCGTCAACGGAAGGGCATTCCGGACCGCTTTCAGCCTGTAATCTGTCAAACCAGATGAAAGTCGCTCTGGTGGGTGTGAATCTCCACGGACGAACTGACTCTCGTTCCCTGTCCGTCTTGGGCGGCAAAGGTGTCAAAACCTGTCACGGCCTGGATCAGGGCCGCGACGTCGGTCGTATCCCCGGAGCGGGAATTTCCGCGCCCTATCAGATCGAGGCTGGAGCCGTGGTTTTGCTCATGCGCGGCATCGAGGCGAAATGTGAAATTTTCGGCACCGGGGCCGGCATCGTGGCGCTCGAAGCTATAGCTCCAGGAGAACGACATTCCTCCTTTTGCGAAGAAGCCATGACTTTGATGCGGCATACCGGTCTGGCTTGAATAATCGGCGAAGTCCCTCGGAAGTGTTTGCACATCAGCCGCGGAGGAACGCCCGCTATCGAATTCAGGCGAAGCGGACACATGAGCGGAGTTTGTCGTCCGAACATCGCTTGAACCGCTGTCATAGGTTTTGTTCGACACGGCAACGTGTTCGCCGGACGATGATCCGCTCCATTTCGCAGCCCCTTTGCCCCATGACAGGACTGGATCGTGCGAACATTTTTCGCTGCAATCAGACATTGACGCCTTTCGCACGCCTGACTGATTGTCGTGATCCTCGGTCACAACCGCGCTTATTCTCGCAGCGCCTTGATGATCAGTGACAATGACGGAATCCTCACCCGTTCCGCTTGCCGAGAACTCAAACCCGTCATTTCCAAACCAGTGATCATGATGATGGTGGTGGTGGTGACTGTCCGCGATCACAAGATTGAACTGGTCGACCGCCGTTGCGTTATGTTCGTCGGTTGCGATGACCTTAATATGAATCACGCATTCCTCTCCCTTCGGCGGTGTTCCCGAAAACGTCATCGTCACAGGATCGAATGTCAGCCAGTTCGGAAGCGGATCGCCATTCGCAAGAACCGCGCGATAGGTGAGCGTGTCATTGGCATCGAGGTCGGAAAATACACAGGCCGGTATGACATACTCGAACCGGCAACCCTCCTTGATGCGCTGATCCGCGATTGGATGCGCGACGGTCGGTGCATCGTTCAGGCCGTTGATGGTCAACGTCAGCGTTTCCGGTATGGCGTCCGATCCCGGGCGGCTCTCGAACCCGATGGTATAGATCGCGGCCTCACCCACGCCGAGAAACGCGAACTGGCTTGCGTCATAGGTCACGACACCGGTTGCCGGATCGACATGCACAAGATTTGCGAGATTGACGCCCTGAGGCACAGGCACCGTGCCTTCGACGCCGCGCAACGTGCCCGTTCCCGGCACATAACGCCCGGCCGCCTCTCCGATCACCTGCCCGTCGAGGGTAACCGTGACCTGATCGCTGATGGCGAAATTTCTCGCCACCGGTCCCTGCGAGGCCTGAACATCCACCACGTCGGCCACTGCGACGGCTCGCACCACTGGCGTTTCCTGCGGATAGAATATCGTCTCGGGTGTCGCCGCGGCCGCCGGAGCGAGCATCGCGCCCGCAGCAAGCGCCATCAGCGCGGGAACACCGGAATCGCCTCCCAACGCGGCGAAACCTCGCGCCGGGTTCGCGAGCGGATTCACGCTGGAGCCGGTCCTGTCGCCGCCACCGGCGTCCGGATGATAGTTGGGATAGAAAATCTGAAAGACCTGCTGAATGAGGTTCTTCTCGGCCTGAACCTCGGCAAGCGTCTTCAGTTGATCGACAGCCGACACCGGCTGGCCGACGCCAAGAGGCGTGACGACGGTGACGAGTCCTGCCTGCGATACAATTTTAAGAAGGTCGCCGGTTTCCTTGTCATAGAGATGAAACGCACCGGTCTTGCCATCCGGCTCCTTCAGAACGGAAAACTTGCTCGGCCCATTGTCCGCGGCGATTTCCACCATAATGGCGGTGCCCCGAATGCCCATGGTGGCAACCGGCGTTTCAACCCGCATGTTGCCGTACTTCGCCGTGTGCCCGGCAACCAGCGTCATCGTTCCCTGGATCAGACTCATCAGCGAAGAATTTGACAATCCGTTGGGATCGTAAGTCATCTCGTCGAGAACAATTCGCGCATTGGACGCAAGGCCGAGCGCCGTCCCGTCGACGAAACTGATGCCGAGCGTGGTCTCGGCTCCAGTCTGCACGATGTCGCCCTTGAGCAGCCTGTCGCCCTGCTTCAGCTCGACGGGCACGCCGTTGCGCGTGACGACGGCTATCCCGCTGATCTTGGCGACATTGCCGACGGCGGGAACGGCGCCGGCGATCTGATCAGCCTGCGCATACTGGGTTCGCGCGGTCATGGCTTCGACGACGCGCCCGGAGATGGATGCGCCTTCGGGCGACATCAGCACCCCGCGCGTTTCGCCCCTGAAGTACTCGGAAACAACAATGCTTTCCTGCTGTGACGACAGCACCAGATCGAGGCCGATGCGGGCATACTCGCCAGAAAACAATAGCTCCGGACTGACAATGGCTGCCGCATGTGCCGCGGCAATGTCGGGCGCGCTTCTGTCAGAAAAGGCGAAGCTATCGGCGTTGATAGCCTGGACTATCACGTTGCTCATGCCAGCACCTCCCGGGCCGACGGGCTACATTGTGACTGCCTCGTCCCGCGCAATTGAACGGTTCATGACCCGCTTCGCCTGCACGGTGCCGTTCTTCTGCGGAGCGCGTTCCTGTGTCCCGAGAGCCGCGACCAGCGCTGCGTTGACCTCGGCCATCCGGTTCAGCTTGATCAGAACTCGTGCGAGATCGCTGAAGACCTCCGGCAAATCCGGCTTCAGCCGCAGAACCTCGCGATAGGCGTTCGCTGCCTCGAGGTGTTGATCCAGGGCCTTGCACGATTGCGCCAGACACAGCCATGCCTTGTAGGCTTCCGGCCTGATTGTGGTCAGCATCTTGTAATGACGCTTCGCGCCGGCATGATCACCCCTCGTCGTGAAGAGCTGGCCAAGCCGGTGGAGGGCGTCCGCATTTTTGGGCTGAACCTGCAGAACATCGCGGTATCCGCGTTCAGCCTCGATCAGTTTCCCCTGCTGATGGAACTTGGTCGCCTCGTCCAGCACATCCGGAATTGTGCGCGGATCGACCTTGCCGCCGAGGTTCAACCCGTTCCTCGTCGCCACGACTGTGCAGCGGATCCGCCGCTCTTTCACGCCGAACGAATACTTGTAGGTCTCGTTGCCGCGGAGAAAGTCATACTCGGTGATCCCGTTAGCGATGGCATGACGAATGCTGTGGGCATGAAGAATGACGCCGGGCGGCGGACCATCGAAAGTTTCATCCCGCCCGGTGATGTAGAACAAAAAGGAGCGCTTGCGCATGTCCATGAGCGTGGCGAGCGCCGCGAGCGGACGCTCGCCCTGCCAGAGCGTCGGCAGGTAAAGCAAACCCGACCTGAAACTTCGGGTCAGCATCGCCCGGTTCGATCGCACCAGCGTATGAACGAGGTCACCCTTCCTTGGCTTCCACTTGATCTCCCAGAACTGCAGCAGCGTATTGAGATCGCGTTCGATGGTCTCGGGTGTCGAGACAGTGATGCGATACTCCTCCGACGCATCCACCATCCGGAGCAACCGCCTGATCTTCTGCCGCGTATTGGTGCTCAACCCTTCGAGATAGCCATCCCAGCTTGGCGGCAGCACCGCGAAGGGGCACAGGGCATTGTCAATTCCGTCCGTCTTTCCGACGCGGCTGATCTCGCTTGTCTGAAAGTTCGCTTTGGGAAAATGAGCGAGGAACAGCCGCATGCGAGGCTCTGAAATGCGGAAGTTCTCGAAATTCAGGCGGGACCAGTTGAGCTGCTTCACATGACGAACGAATGCCGGAATGGCGAGATGCTCCGCCCCCGGCTCACATAGAAACCCGGTATAATCGGCCGTAAAATTGCCGGCCATGTTCAGTTCGTTGTGAATGAGGCCGTTCTCCGATTTTGTTTGAATTCGCATCGGCAGGAAGGCGACATAAGGCGCATCCGGCCGGTTGTCCGGCCTCGCCGCCAGGACGAACCATGGGCTCGAAATCTGCGTCAGCCACCCGGAAAGCCATTTCCACGAGATAAACACCTGGGCATCCGGATCCGCATCATAAAGCGCATTCCAGTTGCTTTCGAGCTTTCCGAAATCGGTCAAGGTACTGATGACATCAACACGCATAATATGGCCTCGCTTGCGAACTATATCTCTACGTGGCGCTAAAGCTCACCTCTCAAAACATTTCCTCGATCAGCTCAACGCTCCCGGAAGGCACGCAGCATGCTGTCGTGGATCGGCTTGACGACATACTGAAAGAACGTCCGCTCCGAAGTTTTCACGTAAACCTCCGCCGGCATGCCAGGCGTCGGACTGAACCCGTGAATGGCCGCGGCCTCCGCGTTGTCCAGCTTGACGCGGATAATGTAGATGTCGGTGGGGCCGACCTGCTGCGATTTTCGCTCATCCGCGAGCGTATCGGCCGAAAGATAGATCACTTCACCGGAGACCATCGGCGTGATGCGCTGATTAAGCGCCGTCAATCGTACGGTGGCGTGTTGTCCATGCTTGACACTGTCGATGTCCTGCGGACGAACACGCGCCTCGATGATCAGTTCATCCTTGAGCGGCAGGATTTCCATGATGTTCTTACCGGCCTCGATGACACCGCCTTGCGTGTGGTATCTGAGCTTGACAACGACCCCGCTGACGGGCGCCGTGATGTGAATGCGATCCAGCACGCCCTTGGCCGTGAGCATCCGCTCGCGCACGTCGACCAGTTCACCACGAACCTCGTGCATCTGCTCGACCGCGGTCTTGATCGCGGTTTTGCGCACGCCATTGATCTGCTCGACAGCCTTGGCGATGCGCTCCTTCGCATCGCCGATATCGCCCATGATCCGGCCGACCTCGCCCTCAAGGTTGGCCTGTGTACGCTGAAGCACCAAAAGCTCCGGCTTGCGGACCAGGCCGGTCTGAAGCAGATACTGCTTTGTCTCGACCTCTTCCTGAATAAACGTGATCTGGCGGCGGACGCCTTCGAGTTGCACCTGCGATCCCTGAATTCTCTCGTTGAGCGCATTGATCCCTTCGTTGATTCCCGCAATGTCGCTGTTCATGTTGTTCCGGCGCGCGGTGAAGGTGAGTTTCTGGCTCTCGATGATTTCACGCACCTCCTGCTTATCGGCGTCCTTCAGCAACTCCTCCGGAAAGTTGATTTCGGTGTCCTCGCGCATCTCGGATTGCAATCTCGAGTCAATCGCGATCAACCGCGTCCGGCGTAGAAACAGGCGGCGTAGTTCCGCGCTCGGCGTCGTGCTGTCCAGTTCAACAAGGATCTGGCCCTGATCGACCTTGTCTCCCTCGCGCACATAGATGTTGCGGATAACGCCGCCTTCGAGATGCTGGATGATCTTGTTCTGCCCGGTCGCGACAAACACGCCGGAGGCAACCACAGCACCCGCGATCGGGGCTGTGTTGCCCCACACGCCAAACCCCATCACCATGGTGGCCATAACCAGCGCACCGGCAATCGTTGGAAACCGGGTCGACCGGGGCAAGGTCTCATACCAGACGCCCTGACCGGCTGGCGATTGCGCTTTGATGTCCTTTTCAGTCATCCTGCACCTCTAATATCGGCGAGAGCCGGCCGGTGCCGGCATCTCGTGTCATGCGTTCAGCACGGGTGGTCCGTCTCCGGGACCACCGCCCGGCTTCCGCCCGGTGATGATCGGGATGATCTCTTCGCGGCTGCCGAATGCCTTGATGGCGCCGTTATGCAGAATCATGATCTTGTCGACGCTCATCAGCAGCGCCGCCCGCTGCGTGATGGTCACGACCGTGATCCGTTTTTCCTTTGCCCGAACGAGAGCCTTGGCAAGCGCCCGCTCTCCGTTCGCGTCGAGATTGGAATTCGGTTCATCGAGAACCATCAGGCGCGGATTGCCGTAAAAAGCACGAGCCAGCCCGATCCGTTGCCGCTGCCCTCCCGACAACGGACTGCCGTCCATGCCGACGATGGTCTCATAGCCCTGAGCGAAGCTCGATATCATCTCGTGCACGTCGGCGGTCTCCGCCGCGTCGAAAATGTCTTCGTCGATCGCATCCTCACGCATTCGCGCGATGTTCGCCTTGATCGAGGCCGGAAACAGTTGAACGTCCTGGGGGAGATAGCCGACGCTCTCACCAAACTGCCGCGTATCCCAGTTGCGAAGATCCATCATGTCGAGCCGCACGTTGCCAGCGGTCGGAATGATCGAACCGACCAGCATACGCGCGAGCATGGTCTTCCCCGTGCCGGAGTCTCCGACAATGGCCAGCGACTCCCCGGGTTCGAGCTGAAAGCTGATGCCGTTGAGAATGACCTTCTTGGTTGGCGGCGGAACGTAAAGGATCCGCTCCACGCTCAGGTGGCCCTGCGGCCTCGGCAGCCGCAACCTGTCGAGATTCAGCGGTGAATTCTGCAGAAGGCTTTTGACTCTTCCGTAAGCGGATCGCGCCTGCACAAAGCCGCGCCAGCCTTCGATCGTGCCTTCCATCGGCGCCAGCGCCCGGCTTGCGACGATCGACGCCGCGATGATCATGCCGCTGGTCAACTGGCTTTCAAGGGCCAGCCACGCGCCCCAGCCAAGGATGGCGATCTGCGTGCACAGGCGCAGAAACTTGGAGACGCCCGTCATGATGATGTTGAGATCCTGGCCGGCGACCTGTGCCTTGAGGGACTCGACCGTCTCATGCCCCCAGACGCGCACGCCTTCCGGAATCATTCCCATCGCGTTGATAACCTGGGCGTTACGCGCCATCGACTCCGCCTGAAGGTTTGCGCGGGTTCCGAATGCGTTGGCCCGAGTGAATGGAACGGCGGTGATCCGCTGGTTGATCAAGGCGACCGTCATCAGACACAGACCTGCCGAGAGCACGATCAACCCGAGCTGCGGATGGATCAGAAAAACGACCGCGAAATACACCGGAGCGACCGGCGCATCGAACATCGTCAGAAGCACGGGACCGGTGATGAAGGAGCGAAGATGCTGGAGATCGGCCAGGGTCTGAAACTCGCGGCTCGATCCGTTCTGAGCAGCCTTCGCTGCGGCACTCAGGACGGGACCACCCAGCTTGGCCTCGACCTCGACAGCGATACGCATAAGAATAATGCGGCGCATCATGTCCATCAGGACATGTGCACCGATGGCGACGACGACGATCATCGACAGCATTACAAGGGTGTCGGTGCTCCGGCTGGTCATGACCCGATCCGACATGTTGAACAGGTAGACCGGAATCGCGAGCACAAGGAGATTGACGGCAACCGAGAAGATTCCGACCGTTACAAGGTTGCGCCGCGCGTTGGACAACCCTTTGCCCAGTACGTCGCGAAATTCGCTGTCGCTTGATCGCTTGTGCAAGGGCGGAGAACCGCCACCGCCGCCACCACCTCCTCCACGCTGCGGAGGATCACCGCCTCCGCCTCCCGTCGCGACTGCAGGAACATCAGGTTTCCCGGTCGCCGCAGTTCCGCTGGCATTCCGCTCCTCGGCCTGATGATGCGGCGTATCCTTGGACGTTTCCTGCAACAGGGATGTTTCGGAATGTCTGACTGAGCTTTCGGCGGAGCGCAAAACCTGCTGGACCGCGTGAGCAACAATGGCCTGATTTTTCGCCGGCTCCGCCGGGCTCGACGTAACAGGATGAGTGTTGCGACTTTCATCGGCCCGCGGCGGAAAAGGAACAACCTCGGCACTCTGCAAGCTGGCTCCGTCGCCATCGGACAATTCTGAAGATCCAGTATCTTCGTCGCCGAATTCGTTATCGTTGTCGCGCGTCATTCCCCCGGCCTCCACCAGCGTCCCGGCTCAATCCGATATGCATTTTCATTCGTTCGTGACGGTTCAGTGCAACACGTTTGCGATCGCATCGTCATGTGGCGGCGCGACCATAACCGGCTGAACCGGCGGCGCCTCGTTCTGGCTTTCGTTCACGAACGCCACGAGTTCCGGAACCAGCGCCTGCGCATCGTGCGTCAGCGCCTCGTCTTTATCGGTCGGCAAGAGATTGGCCTGAACAAGGATGGTGTCGCCGTAAATCTGGCCGTTGACATACGTATTGGTGGCCCCGACATCGACGATGGCAGCATCGTTGGTCAGCAGGTTTTCTCCCGCCATGACCGACTGCGTCTCTGCGCCGTCGGCGTCCCGGGCAAGGGCTGCCTCTGAAGGCGGATCGAGAAACTGCATCACAATATTGACGTCGGTGATGACGTTTGTTTGCCAGACCGCATTGATGTCGTAGTAGTCACCCTTGACATAAAGCACGTTGAACTCGCCGCCGGATCCGTCGACGAATCTTCCGTAGGACGGATCGAGGGTCGTGACGCCGCCGCTGATCGCCGTCACGACACTGTTCAGTCCGTTATCCATAGGCTGAAAGTTATCGTCGCCGATATTCTCGATGGTTGCCTTGTTGGTAAGTTCGTTGAGTCCTGACGTTGCGGATTGAGATGCTTCGAGGCCGCCACCAAACATCTTGATGAAATCGTCATTCAACAGGATGTTGTTCTGGAAGATCACGTTCATGCCGTGATACGCGCCGGCGACGATGATCAGGTCGTAGTGAATCGACCCGTCGAACAGTTCTGTCAGATTGCCCTGCTCGTTTCCACCGGAATACAGCTCATAGTGCGAATCGGCACTCTTCTGAACAATGATGTCGTTGTCCGACAGATAGTTCATCTGCACAATGGTGTTGACGCTGTAGTAGTTTCCTTCCACGACATCGACATTCCAGTGCGGTCCGGCAAAGGTCACTTTCAGGTCAGTGTAGATTCCTGGCTGCTGGATGAAGTCGGCAATGTTGTCGGTCACATTGCTTCCGTCGGAAACAGGAAGCGCATCGCCGCCGCTCATGGTGATATGGTCGCGGTCTATGAGCGAATTGGTCTGGAAGATCGCGTTTGTCTTGAAATAGTCGCCCATCACGATCATCGAGCGGCCGGATTCGCTCAGATCGACGATCAAGGTCGCATTCCAGCTATCGTTCGCTCCTGTCTCCGCCCACTGTCCCAAACCGTTGCCGAAATCCGGCTCAGGCGCGGATTCAGGGAGTGGAGTTTCAGCCGGCGATTCAGGCGCCGGCGTCTGGAGCTCGCCATTCAGATAGTAGCCCGGATCGACCGAATGCGGACCCGGCAGGCCGTCCTGAGATATCTGATTTTCATTATAAATT
>JACDJB010002397.1_pt1 | contig 13595 bp, 9 predicted proteins | sample 7454121 | NCBI WGS metagenome assembly JACDJB01 (sample SAMN14253290, study PRJNA609438) | sludge metagenome | isolation source: sludge after 25d culture with pyrite | collected 2018-12-20 | reverse complement strand
GCCGCTGCTGACACGCGGTTGATCTGGCCGCCCGGAGGGGCGCTGCATACAGCGCATGGCAAAGCTCCCGTATTGCGTAGTGCCTATTGCGTATTGCCTTTCACGTAATAAGCAATACGCAATACGGGGCCTGTTCTTCACCCTGGCGCTTCTGCTTTTGGCGCTGGCGCTCGGTCTGGTCTTTGCACCGGATGCACTGGTACTTGCTACAAAACCTCAAGCCACACCAACACCGCTGCCTGTCTTCTGCGGCGGCGTGTACATTGGCGACACCGCCGCCGGCGTCAGGCAAACCGATGCCTATCCTTGCCGGCCTGATTGGTCGGAGACCGGCCCCGAAGTACGCTATCTCCTGCACACCAGCGCCAGCCAGGCGCTGACACTGACCATCACCCATCTGCCGGGTATCGATCTCGACCTCTTTCTGCTGCCGGATGGCGACATGGCTCACTGCCTGGCCTCTGACGCCACCCTGGCCCTGAGCGACCTGCCGCCTGGCGATCATATTATCGCCATCGATGGTTTTGCTGGCAGCCAGGGCTTCTACAGCCTGTCGGTGGCATGCAGCGAACAACCCTTTGCCACCGCTACTCCTACGGATACGCCGGCATTCACTCCCACGCCAACATCTACACCTTTCCCCACCGCGACCCCTACCGCCACCCCCACGCCGTATCGTCCGCCGTTCAGCTACGAAACCCATCTCCCTCGCCAGAGCCGGCGCTATCCACCGCCCACCCCCCAACCGCAGACCATCGTCTTGCAGCCAGGGCGCGACGGTTACAACGGCCTCGACGACAGCTTTTTGAGCGCCTGGGAGCCAACGACCAACTACGCCAGCGCCGACCGCCTGTCTTTGCGCCAGCCAGATGTCATGGCCCCTGTGCTCCGTTTCCGGCTTGATGGCATCCCGGCCAATGCCCATGTGGTGGCTGCACGCCTGAGCCTGTGGGCGCTGACCAGTAGCAATGACAACCCTGCCTCCGCCCAACTCTTTGCCCTCAACCGGGGCTGGAATCCAGGCCAGGTCAACTGGCAGCAGGCCGCGGCTGGGGCGCCCTGGCAGCAAGCCGGCGCCAACGGCATCCCCCAGGATCGCAGCGGCGCCAGCCAGGATGAGCAGCAGGTCGTGAGGACAGGTCAGTGGTACACTTGGGATGTAACGACCTTGACCCAAGCCTGGCTACTTGACCCACGCAGTAACAATGGCGTCGTGATCAAAGCCCTGGCAGAGCCAAAGGTCGTTTATGCTTTCGCTGCGGCGGATTACCATAATCAGGAAGCCAGGCCGCAACTCAGCATCAGTTTTTGGACACCGGAATGATTACCAGTAAGCCTCGATTTATGGCCTCGCTCGGAGCAGCAACTTCTACAGAAGCCAGCCCTGTCCCGACTAGTCAGGGTCAGGGCCACGCATCGATGCAGATAACGCCGGCTGTGACGCCGGCGCCCACCTCCGCTGCCTATCGCTGGAGCAAGCGAGGATTCGACCTGGCCGTCTCGCTGACGGCGTTGCTCGTGCTCTCACCCTTGTTGGCGCTGATTGCGCTGGCGATTAAGCTGGATGATGGCGGTCCTGTCATCATCAGCCAGCGACGGGTAGGGTTGGGGGGCCGGGCCTTCGATTTCTACAAGTTTCGCTCGATGCGTGCAGACATGGATCATACGGTGGCGCACCGGGCCTTCGCGCAGGCAGTCATCCGGGGCGAGATCACCCAGGGCCCGAAGAACAACGGCGGCTTGCTGAAGCCCACCGCCCTCGGCAACGGCGCCGCCATCACCCGCGTGGGCCGGATTCTGCGCAAGACCAGCCTGGATGAACTGCCGCAACTGGTCAATGTCCTCAGCGGGCAGATGAGCCTGGTGGGGCCGCGCCCGTCCGTGGACTACGAGGCTGAAGCCTACTTCGACCATTTTCTGCCCCGGCTCTCGGTCCTGCCCGGGTTGACTGGCATGGCGCAGGTCAATGGCCGCAGCAGCATTCCTTTTGCCGAGATTGTGCGCTGGGATTTGACCTATATCGAAATGCGTTCGTTCTGGCTGGATGTGCGGATCCTGCGCCAGACGCTGTCGGTGGTCGTGCGCATGCGCCACACCGGCTGAGCGGACAGAGATGCCAACTTTCAAAAAGTTGGCATCTCTCACCCGGCGCCGACGCCCGTCCTGTGACACGCCCATCCCTTGGCATACGATACGATGGAACTGAGCCAGGCTGATCTGGACTATTACGCTCGCGGGGCGCTGGGCAATCCACGATTCTGGTCTCGCTTTGGCGGCGCGCCCGATTTCAGAAGCAAACGCGTGCTTGACGTGGGCTGCGGGCATGGAAGCCTTTGTCTGGAGATGGCTGCAGCGGGGGCGCAGGAGGTGGTAGGCCTGGATCTCAATGTCCGGTTGATCGACTTCGCTCAGACCTATCTGGCGCAAACGCGGCCCGACCTGCAGGATCGCGTCTCCTTCCGGTGTGTCGATCTTGCCCAATCGGCGCTGGAGGACTTCGATATCATCGTTTCCAAGGATACGTTCGAGCATATCCTGGACCTGCAAGCGATGCTGGCGCAGATGGCCCGCCGGCTGGCGCCGGGGGGACGCATCTACGCTGGGTTCGGCCCGCTCTACCGCAGCCCTTTTGGCGACCACGACGCGGTGCGGCTGGGTATGCGGCTGCCGTGGGCGCATGTCGTCATGGGCGACCGCCGGCTCATCGCTCATGTCAACCGCCGCCGGCGCGTGCCCATCACATCGGTGCAGGAACTGGGCTTGAATCAGCTGCGGCTGGCCGATTACCGGCGGCTGCTGCAGGAATCGGGGTTGCGGGTCCTGTTCTTGCGAACCAACCAAAGCGAGAAAGCGGGCGGCAGGCTACTGGCGGCGCTGAGCAGGCTGCCGTTGATCGATGAGTACATGACGTTCAACGTCTACTGTATTTTGGAGAAGTCCGGCGGTTGAGGGGGGGCGGGTATACGGGTATGCGGGTGGCGGGTGGATAGGGTGAAAGTCAGTTGCGCAGGTGTTTAGCCTGGCTTATAATCACCCCGAAGCTCGAATGTCCTTCATTCCTGCGTTGTTGCATGTGGCTTGCCAGATACGGAGAAGGGCTTCGCTTCGGCTTCGCTTCGGCAACGCTCTGGGCTAACGCCATGTCATCATCCCCCAGCATTGGTTCCCCCTCGCGGCGCTATGTCCTCGTCCTGCTGGTGATCCTGGCCGGGGTCATCCTGCTGTGCGGGCTGCTCTGGCGTGTGATCAACCCACCGCCGTCGCCCACACCCACGCCGACGCTGACGCCGAGGCCGTTGACTGCCACCGCGCCGGCTCCCTCACCTTCGCCCAGTCCCTCGGCTACGCCGACTGCTGAACTGGCGGCGGCAGGGCCGGAGATGCTGTCGCCCGGTATGTACATTGCCTATGACCAGAACGGTCGTGTGGCCAACACCACCAGCTATGCCGTAGGCAGCCATTTCTTCGTTCCCTGGCGCAGAATTGAGGACAAAAGCAGAGGGGAACGGAATTGGAAGGCGATCGATGACTCGCTCTCCAAAATGACCCGGCCGATCATCCTGCGGTTGGTGGTGCGGTGTGAAGACGAATTGGCGGATGGCCGCCTGCGCGACGCCTGCGCGCCTGCCTGGACGCGTGAAGCCAGCGCAGAACCCATCGCCGTAAATCCCACCCAACTGGTCGATCCCACTCAGGTGCTTCAGCCCCAGGGTCAGCAACGCTGCACCGATTTTATCGCTGACCGCAGCCTGAGGATGAACTATCTCTCGCCGGCGGTGAAGGCTGCCCTGATCAACCTGATCCAGGATGTGGGCAAACGCTATCAAAATGACTCCCGCATCGCCGCTGTAGAGATCGGGTTGGGCTATGCGGGCGAGCCGGTGCCGTGGCCGGGAACGGCGGTGGCCTGTGACAAGGCTCAGCAAGAACTGGGCTACAAAAACGCAGGCTATACGGCAGAGGCGTGGGCGAACTATCATGTCGAGATCATGGAGGCCTATGTACGGGCCTTTGCCGGCAAGAAAGCTCTGCTCACGAACCTCGCCGCCACGTTTGCCGAGGAGCATCGAGCCAGGGTTGTGCAACGGGCTGCAGCCATGGGCGTGGGGTTGATGACGACCTCCCTGACCAGCGACTTCCGCAAGACGCGCGGGCGCTCGGACAATGTCTGCTATTGGGGGCTTAGCACCGCTCCGACCTTCAGCAACGATTCGTCCGCGGCCGCCGCTGCCTATATCACCCACTGGGCGCCGCTCCCCGTCAACCGCGAGCAGCTTCCCATCGGCTTTGAATTCAACAATCGCAGCGACAAGACCGGACGAGAGCCGCCGATTTCCACCGAGGCCTTCACCTGGTGGGCGATGCTGAATGGACTGGACAAGGGCGCTGATTATATCCTGCCTTTCAACGACAAAGTCGAGAATAACCAGGTCGTCGAAGTGGGCAATGTACGTTTCGCCGCTCCCTGGGAATTCTTCAATGGCTATGCCGGCAAGTCGGCGTTCACAACCCCGAATGTGTGGGTTGCTTTTCGCGGCCCCTGGCCCGGTTTGCCCGATCGACCTGGTGTGGAGGCGGACAGAGATGACAACAGCTTCTGCCCGGACGTCTATGATTATAGCTGGTATCTGACTTCGGAGTTGGAGACGCTGCCCTATCTGACCGCGAGCCAGCAAGCCGCCGTCAATGCAATCGACCAGCAGACGGCGGTTTTCGACGTTGGCCCGGCGGGTGACTGGCGCGGGGCCTTTGCGCGGCGCACGACCAGCGCCTGGCCGGTCTTCAACCTTGACATCGAGGGTGATTTCGCCGACCGGCTGAGCGGCGCCGATGTGATCGTAACCTATTTCGATGACAGCGCTAAGAAGGGCAGCCGTTGGGAACTGTGGTACGACAGCCGCAACGGGATCAAGAAAGCGGGCGATGTGGTTCTGGGCGGCAGCGGTGGATGGCGAGATGCTCGTTTTCGATTGGAGGACGCCGATTTCGACAACGGGCTAAGCCCCTCGCATCCGACAAGCCAGGCCGCCGGTTTCGACCTGAGTCTGCGCCGCGGCGATGCCGTCGACGATGTTTTCCACCGTGTTCTGGTGCAGCCCTTTGGCACTGTGGTGACGGCGACGGCGACGCCTACCCCCAACGCCCCGCCTACCCTGTCCCCCAACGCCACACCTACCCCCAATCTGTTCGTGCCGCCGGCCACTTCCAGCCCCAGCAACTATCTTCGCCTCCAGCAGGGCAGCGAGGGCTACCAGGGTGCTACTGACACCACCATCGACAAATGGAAAACGCCTCAGAGCTCGTCGGCAGCGTTCCAAACCCTGGGCTTGCGGATCGAGAACGTACAGGCGGCGCTGCTCACGTTCGACCTCGACAAGCTGCCTGTGAGCGCCGCCATCGATCGCGCCAATCTGACTTTGGCGCGATCCGATAGCTTTGATCCCCCCCTCAAGCTCACAGCCTACAAGCTGTTGCGGCCCTGGGCGTCTGACGCCAACTACAATTTCTCCCAGCCGCCCGGCCGGGCCTGGGAAAAACCAGGCGCGCTCGGCGAGTCGGACGCCGCACTCCTGCCCCTGCCTCCGGTGACGGTGCCTAAGGGTGGTAAGGCGCAGCTGGATGTGACGCAATGGGTGAAGGAATGGCTGGTCGACCCCGCCAGCAACTACGGGTTGATCTTGCGCGGCGACAGCGACGTACTGATGGCCTATACCCTGGCAAGCAGCGAAAGTGGTCAGGGACTGCGTCCAGCCCTTGAGATCGTCCTGCAAACGCCAACGCCTACTGCTTCACCGACGCCCACCCCCAGCCCAACGGTAACTGCAACCCGCACCTCTACCCTCACGCGCACGCCCACGCGCACGCCTACGGCCACGCGTACCCCCACGGCCACGCGCACTGCGACAGTAACGCCTACGGCCACCCCCACTCCCTTTGTCGAGATCACTGCTGGCCAGACCCTGCTCCGCCGCGGCCCCGGCCTGAATTTTCCGACGGCGGCAGGGGCGCAGGCCGGCGACCGGTTTGGCGCCCTGGGTAGGGATAGCAGCGGAGACTGGCTGGCCATCTGCTGCACCGGCGACGAAGGCGCCTGGGTCAGCGCCAGCGCGGCAGCGCTGCGTTGGGGACAGATGAGCCAGCTTCGGGTTGTCGACTCGCCGCCCACGCCCACACCCACGCCGACCGAGACACCGACGGCCACGCCGACGAATACGCCAACCGAGACGCCGACGCCGACACCCACCGAGACGCCAACGCCAACGCCTACGGTCACGGCCACGGTGACGCCAACATCGACGCTCACTGCCACGGCCAGCCCGACGGCTACAGCCACTCCTCATGCCTGTCTGCCCCGGCCAATCGCCCGTGTGTCAGTCGGCGGCAAGCCTAAAGGCGTCGCAGCAGGGTCGGAAGGGGTGGTGGTGGGCCTCCAGAGTAATGGCAGCCTGGCGTTCCTGCATTTGGACGACGTGATCACCATTCCGACTGATGGTCAGGGCGCTAATGGGGTGGCCGTGGTTGATGGCGTGGCGTACATGGCGCATCGTGACAGTAGTTCGGTCAGCGTCATCGATCTGGCTTTGCGGCAGCAGGTCGACCGCCTGCAGGTGGGCGATCTGCCGTGGGGTCTGGCTGCAAGCGGCGGCAGGCTCTATGTCGCCAGTTTTGACGAGAGCGCCGTGAGTGTCTTCGATCTGAGACAGCAACTCCCTGTGCCCATCGTTTCGGTTGAAACTCTGCCGGCGCTGGTCGTGGGCGCAGCAACAGGGGCCTTTGTCAGCCACCTGGACGGATTGGTATCAGCGCTGAACTACAGCGATGACGCCAATAGTCATGACGTCGCTACATTTGGCCCTATTGCCGGCGGCGACGCTTTCGGTATTGCCTTAGATGAGGAGGGAAAGCGCTTGTTCGTAGGCAGCCGCAACGGCAGGAGTGTGAGTGTCCTCGATCCGGTCACGGGCCAGGAAATGGCGCGTTTCGGCTTGCCTACGGCGCCGTTCGGTCTGGCCTACAATCCCATCACCGGCCAACTGCTGGCTGTGGACCCCGCCGGCGATCGCTTGCTGGTGGTCGACGCTGCCAACGGCGACCTGCTGGGCGACCTGCCGTTGGCGGCGCAGGGCGCCGATCATGGCGGTCAGGGCATTGCCATCTGGGACAACCGCATCTATGTTTCGGCCTATGAGGCAGGCGCGCTGGATGTGTTCGATGGCGGCCCCTGCCGGCTCCCAACCCCTGCCCCTTCGGCTACACCCACCCGCACGCCTCGCCCCAGTCGCACCCCAACCCCCACGCCAACCTTCACCCCGACCGCTTCGGCGACGCCAAGCGCCACGCCAACCCCGGCTGTCCCGGTCATCGCCAAGATCGAGATCGTCTGGCCGCACGAGGGCGCTGCTGTGACCGAAGCGCGGCTGGCAAATATCACCGCCCACCTCTACGAAGACGACGCCCTCAATCCTGTGGCCTGCACCTTCGATCCTACAGTGCGGCTGTGGGCGGCTCTGAACAATGATCCTGCGCGCCCCATCGCCATCGGCAGCCCGCGAGCAGCCAGTCAAGACGGGCGTAGCTTCACTGTTTGGGATTTCAACGACATCGATGTCAGCGCCGCTCGCGACGCCAGGAACAAGCTTAATTTCTTCGTCACGGTCGATGGCATTGAAACGCGCCACAATATCTGGACGCACGGCGCCGACGCCCGCACCCTGGCTCCTGCCAAAGACCTGCCGACTGCCGTACTGACGCAACTGCCTGACCGTCTCGATGCCAAGATTCAGATCGTCTGGCCGCTCGATGGCGCCTCTGTCACGACTGCAGAACAGGCCAATATCAGCGCCTATCTTTTCGCAACAGACACCCTGGAGGCCCTGGGCCCAGAGGTATCGCCGCTGCCCACGGCGCGATTGCGTTGGGCTCTGAACAATGAGGCGGCTTCTCCGTCCGGACAGGCACCCACCGCCATTGCCCGGCCGATTAGCGAAGCTGGGCGCACGTGGCTCACGTTCGATTTCGACGGCGTGGATGTCCGCCATGCCAACAATCCTGACAATCGCATCTACTTCTGGGTCGATGTCGATGAAGTAAGCGCCTTCCCCACTATCTGGACACATGGCGCCAAGGGTCTGACCCTGGCGCCGGTGCAGGATGTGCCCGCGCGTAGCTGTCGTTAGCCGCACAGGGCGCTTTGCCCAATCCGGCGGATTGCGCTCCAACCGAGAGAGAAGGTTGGACCCCAGACGCTGCAGAAGAATTGCAGGCGCCGCAATCCGCCGGATTGCGTTACAATGCACGGATGAACAACCTGAACGCCCCCATCCCCATCGACTTGCTGGTCACCAACATCGGCCAGTTGGCAACGCCGTCCGGCGGCGATCCAGCGCGCGGGCCAGGTATGAACCAGTTGGTGAAGATTGAGGATGCCGCTCTGGCCGTGTCACGGGCGCGCGTAGCGGCGGTTGGGCCGCGGACGGAACTGGAGACGCAGTATGAAGCCGGTATTGTGATCGATGCCGGGGGGCGTTGCGTGGCGCCGGGTTTTGTGGACCCGCATACTCACGCGGTTTGGGCAGGGAATCGCCGGCACGAATTCGAGGCGCGTCTGGCCGGAGCAACGTATATGGAAATCCTGGCCGCTGGTGGGGGCATCCTTTCCACTGTTGGCGCCACTCGATCCGCCAGCCGCGACTCATTGGTGACAGAGACCCTTCCCCGGCTTGACCGCATGCTCCAGCACGGCACCACCACGGCTGAGATCAAGACCGGCTATGGACTGAGCCTGGAGGAAGAGCGCAAGTTGCTCGATGTCATTGCCATCCTGGAAGAGCAACATGTCATGGATCTGGCGCCTACCCTGTTGGCTGCGCATGCGGTTCCGCCTGAGTTCCGAGGCGCGACCGACGACTATGTGAGCTACATCGTCGAGGAAGTGCTGCCTGAACTGGCCTACACCGTCTATACAGTCAATCTGGAGGATGGCCGCAGCTATCAACAGCGGGGCGTTCACTTCTGCGATGTTTTCTGTGAGCGCGGCGTGTTCGACGTGGCTCAAACGCGGCGAATCCTGGAGGCGGCGAAGACGCACGGTATGGGGCTCAAGCTGCATGTCGACGAGTTCGAGCCAATGGGCGGGGTGAGTCTGGCGGTGGAGCTAGGGGCGACTTCGGTCGACCATCTGGTGCGAACCGGCGACGACGAGCTGCGCCTGCTGGCCGCCTCGCCGGTGATCGGCGTGGTCCTCCCTGGCACCCCATTTGGCCTCGGTCAGACTCATTTTGCCCCGGCCCGCAAGCTGATTGACTACGGTGGGGCCGTGGCGTTGGCTACTGACCTCAATCCCGGCACTACCTGGTGCGAATCGATGCCGATGATGATGGCCCTGGCGACCCGTTATATGCGCCTGACTCCTGCCGAAGCGCTGACAGCGGCTACGCTCAACGCCGCCCATGCCATCGGCCTGGGGCGGTTCGTGGGTGCGCTTAGTCCTGGCTATCAGGCCGATTTTCTTATCCTCGAAACCGATGACTATCGCGACCTGAGCTATCGCTACGGCTCCAACCTGGTGGATGCCGTGTTCAAGCGCGGCCAGAAGGTTGTTCCCCATCCCGCCCCGGTTTCGTGACCCGGCTTCGCCGATCCATACTCTCTCAATCTCGAGTCTCATGCCCATGAAACATCGCGTTCTTACGACCCAAGTCAGCGCTCACGCCGGACAGCGCGTCCGTCTGGCGGGTTGGGTGCACAATCTGCGCCGACTGGGCGGCGTCGATTTCCTCATCTTGCGCGATGGCTGGGGCACCGTCCAGGCCGTGACCGAGAATGATGCGGACCTGGCCCCGCTGCTGGCTGCCGGACTTGGCCCCGAGACCGTCATCCTTCTGGAGGGCGAGGTCGTAAGCGAAGCCCAGGCGCCCGGCGGCTACGAGTTGCACAACATCCGCGTGGAAGTGATATCGCCGGTGGCCGAGGAGCTGCCAGCGCCGATCAATAAGCGCACGATCAAGGCCGCCCTTCCTACTTTGTTGGACCACGCCGTCACAGCCAACCGCCATCCCGCGCGCCGCGCCATCTTTCGCCTGGCGGCTGGGGCAATGGCAGGCTTTCGTACAACCCTGTCACTGCGGGGCTTTACCGAGGTCCAGACGCCGAAGATCGTCGCCTCGGCCACGGAAAGCGGAGCCAATGTCTTCAAGCTCGACTATTTTGGCCGTCCGGCCTTTTTAGCCCAAAGCCCGCAGTTTTACAAGCAGATCATGGTCGGCGTGTTCGAGCGTGTGTACGAGGTTGGCCCGGTTTTCCGCGCCGAGCCGCACGATACCACCCGTCACATCAACGAGTATGTCAGCCTGGATGTGGAGTTCGGCTTTATCGAGAACCATTTCACCGTGATGGCGATGGCGCGCAATGTGATTGCCGGTATACTCGAAACCCTGCGCACTGACTATGCGGCCGAACTGGCCCTGTTGGAGGCCAACCTGCCGGCTGTGCCCGCTACCATCCCGCATATCCATTTTGCTGACGCCCAGCAGCTCATTTTCGACCGGCATGGCGTGGATGTGCGCGGCGAACCTGATCTTTCACCGCAGGATGAGCGGTGGCTGGGCGCCTGGGCGCAGGAGACGACCGGCAGCGATTTCCTGTTTGTGACCGGCTATCCCATGGTCAAACGGCCGTTCTACACACACCCTGACCCTGAACGGCCCGCCTTCTCGAATTCCTTTGACCTTCTCTTCCGCGGCACCGAGCTGATCACCGGCGGCCAGCGGCTCCATCGCTACGATGACTATCTGGCGGCGCTGGCGCGGGCGGGTTATCCCGCCGAGCCGTTCAGCACCTATTTGGAGGCCTTTCGCTACGGTATGCCGCCGCACGGCGGCTTTGCCATCGGGCTGGAGCGCCTTCTGATGCAGCTCCTGGGCATGCCCAATGTGCGGCTGGTCACGCTCTTCCCGCGCGACCAGGTGCGTACGACGCCATAGCGGGGCGGGTGGCGGGGGGCGAGGGGCGGGGCGACTTCAAGATGGCCTGCTCTTTCTTGTGAGCAGCGTGTCGTTGTTCAGATCGCTGTACGGGAATTCTTCATAATTCCTGAACCATTTATTTCCTTCCCTCGCCCATACTCTGCTTCTATTCACAACATGGAGTTATTAATCATGAATCACAGAAAATTGCCATATCTGCTTCTACTGGTTGCGTTGACCGCTGTGCTGGCGGCATGCGGCGGCGCGACCGTTTCGCCGGCTACGGCAGCACCACCGGCAATCTCGTCTGCTGCATCCGAAGGAGCCACAGCGGCGCCCACAGCAACCTCGCCCTCCGTATCCGAAGCAGCGACGGCGGCGCCTACAGCAGCTTCATCCTCTGCATCCGAAGCAGCGACAGCGGCGCCCACGGCAACCCCGCCCTCAGTCTCGGAAGTGGAACCGACCGCAACCAGTGGCGAGTCGAGCTCGGATACGCAGGAAGTCGCCGCACCCATAAGCAGCGAATCCACCAAACTCAACCTCAACCAGGTCACCTCCGACGAACTGCTGGCTACCATTCCAGGTTTCAGCAACCGGATGGTGCGCGAATTCCTGGAGTACCGGCCCTACGTCAGTATTCGACAATTCCGCCAGGAAATCGGCAAGTACGTGGACGACGCCCAGGTGGCGGAATGGGAGCAATATGTTTACGTCCCGGTTGCGGTAGATGCATCGGATGCCGAGACGCTGAAGCAACTGCCGGGCGTCGACGATACGATTGCCCAAGCGCTGATCGACGGCCGGCCTTACGGCTCGAACGAGGCGTTTCTGGCCAGGCTGGCAAGCCAGGCGGGCGATGCACAGGCCGCGGCTGCAGCGGCGTATCTGGCGGCGAACTAAGCCAGCGCAACCGCCTGCGATGATGGCCTGTTGGAGCAAATGACTCCGGCAGGCCATTCTTTTGAGGATAGTGTCATGTGCTCAGACCGTACACTCCAACATTTGCGCACCTTCCTTTTGGCCCTGTCTGCCCTTATCTGTTTGGCGACGCCGGTCGAACTGTTAGCTGCCGAGCACTACAAAGAACCGCTCCAGGTCATTCCATTCATTCTCAGCGCGCTCGGCTTTGTCATGGTCTTGATCGCCTTGTGGCGGCCTCACCGACGCACGTTACTGTGGCTGCGTGGCATCATGGCCGGCCTCGTCTTGGGTAGCCTGATCGGCGTCGTGCTCCACTTCAGCGGCAATCTGGAGTTTGCCAGGGAGATAGACCCAACCGCCAGCCTCGGCCAAACCTGGCTGACAGCATTTCAAGGCGCAGATCCTCTCTTGGCGCCTGGTATTCTGGCGTTGGCGGGATTCCTGGCCGTGGCCGCGACCTACCGTCATCCTTCCCTTGACAATCAAAACGAACGATTCGGTGAATGAAGAGCCGGCAGAGCGCGCTGTTCGTTTCTTCACAATTTCTGAACCAAGCACGGTCGCACTTGTCTTAAGCTAAGGAGTATAATGAACTCAGCACGGCTTTTGCAGACCGTGATGCAATAAGGAGACACAATCCATGCGTAAACCCGTTCTCATAGTTTTGATCGTTGCCGCCTTCGTTCTGGTTGCAGCCGGCAGCTTCTATGGCGGAATGGTCTATGGTAAACAGCAGACAGGCACGACATTCACCACCGGGCTCCCCCCGGATGGTCAGGCCGTCTTCATCGACGGACAGATCGGCGACGTTCAAGCCTTCCGCGGCCGTGGTCAGGGTGGGTTGGCTGGCGGCGCCAACGCACAGGCAGGGATGACCTTCGGCCAGATCGAGAGTATCGATGGCAACACGCTGATGGTCACCGATCGCAACGGCAATGAGCTTATGGTTCAGGTGGCCGACACGACGCTGATTGAGAAGAATGCTTCTGTGGCGGTGACAGACCTGGCCATCGGCGACACCGTGATCGTTTCTGGCAACACCAATGACGATGGCAGCATTACCGCACGCTCGGTGCAGGTAGCACCGGCAGGCCGTCTCTTTGGCGGTCCTCCGGGCCAGGCGCCCAGCGACCAGGGTCAATAAGCGGTCAGCAGACAAGGAGCCGGCTTATGAAGACGCTAGTGCGAGCAGCGGCGGTCGTGTTGGTTGTAGTGCTGCTTGCTGCGGGCGGGTATTGGCTTTGGCAGCAGCGTAACACAGCACAAGCAACGAGCCAGAACGATACCTTCAGCCAGGTTGTGGCCGTGCGGGAAGGCGACCTGAGCGCGTCGATCAGCGTGGTGGGCGAACTCTATGCGCCACAGAACCAGACCATGCGTTTCGAGCGTATTGCAGGCGTAGCAAATCTTGCCTCGGTGACTGTGGCAGCCGGAAATGTCGTCCGAGCCGGGCAGACGCTGGCTACCATCGATCCGTCAGTCTACCAGCAGGCGCTCGATCAGGCGCGCAGCGATTTGCAGGAGGCGGAGCAGAAGTTGGCGGACCTGCAGACGCCGGTCACGGATCTGGAGAAGGCGCAGGCTGATCTCAAGATAGCTCAAGCCGAGGTTGCCTTGCAGCAGGCCAGCCAAGATCTGGATGACTTGCGCAACCCTGACATTGCCGACCTCAAGGCTAAGGTAAGCGATGCTCAGCTCAGCCTTGTG
>JACDJB010002396.1_pt1 | contig 13601 bp, 14 predicted proteins | sample 7454121 | NCBI WGS metagenome assembly JACDJB01 (sample SAMN14253290, study PRJNA609438) | sludge metagenome | isolation source: sludge after 25d culture with pyrite | collected 2018-12-20 | reverse complement strand
TAGGCAATAGGCAGCAGGCAGGCGGGCGTTAACCGTTTAACTTGAGTAAATCCTCCATGTAATCGCGGTCATTGGCCAGCCTGGGCACCTTGTTCTGGCCCCCCAGCTTTTTGCGCGACTTCATCCAGTCGTAAAATAACCCGGTGCGGGCCACCACCAATTGTGGGGCATCCAGGGTAATGCTCTTATGCCGTTTGGCTTCATAGTCGCTGTTCACCGCCTGAAGCGTGGCATCCAACTCCTCCATAAACCGGGAAGCATTGTCGGGGCGCTTTTCAAACTCGATGAGCCATTGATGGGATCCTTTGCTTCCTTCGCTCATATACAAAGGGGCCGCAGTGTACTCTTTTATGATGGCTCCGGTGGCACTGCAGGCCGCATCGAGCGCCTTTTCGGCGTTGTTAATGATCACCTCTTCACCAAAGGCGTTGATAAAATGGCGGGTACGTCCCGAAATGATAAGTTTAAAGGGATAACGCGAAGTAAACCGGATGGTATCTCCTATAAGATAGCGCCACAGTCCGGCATTGGTAGAAATCACCAGGGCGTAATCTTTATTCAACTCCACCTCATCTAACAGAAGGGCGCGGGGATGATCGTTGCCCAACTCACTAAGCGGAATAAACTCGTAAAACACACCATAATCGAGCATCAGAAGCATTGACGAGGAGGAGGGGTCGTCCTGGATGCCAAAAAAACCTTCGGAAGCGTTATAAGTCTCCAGGTAGTGCATCGACTCCGATGGGATTAAAGCGCTATACTGTTGCCGGTAAGGGCCAAAATTAATACCTCCGTGAATAAACAGCTCCAGATTGGGCCATATCTCCAGCAGATTGGTTTTTCCGGTCTCTTTAAGAATGTGCCGGAGCAGCACCAGGAACCAGGAAGGCACACCAGCCAGCGAGGTCACATTCTCTTTCACAGTAACCCGCGTCATCTGTTCCAGTTTCTCTTCCCACTCTTCCATGAGGGCGATGTCGGGGCCGGGCGTCTTCAGGAACTGAGTCCAAAATGGAAGGTTTTCAATCAGTATAGCCGACAAATCCCCATAATATGAGTCGCTGCTGAAATTATTGATTTGATGGCTGCCACCCAGCGTCAGGGACTTTCCGGTAAAGATCTGATTTTCGGGATAATTATCGTTATAGATGGCCAGAACATCTTTGCCACCTCTGAAATGGCAATACTCCAATGAAGCTTTTGTGACGGGGATGAATTTGCTTTTCGATGAGGTGGTACCCGATGATTTGGCAAACCATTTTACCTCACCGGGCCAAAGCAGATTTTTTTCGCCGTGCCTCAGGCGCACCACATACGATTGAAAGCCTTCATACTCCTGCACTGGCACCCGTTCCTGAAATTGGTGCATATTACGGATGGAGTTAAAGTCGTGCTGCCTGCCCCACTCGGTGTCGCGGGCCTGCTCGAGAAGCGAGAAAAAAACAGACTCCTGCACCTCCATGGGCGCTTTACGAAAAAGGTCGATTTGCGACAATCGCCGGGCGTTGAATAATCCAATAATACTGGTAAGAATGGGCATAAATTATCCCTTTTGTTGTTTCAGGGCCTAAATATAAATAAATTTGCCCCAGAGTTGCGGTCTTTTTTACCAACAAGGCCCAAAAATCATTTTATATGAACTATTTTGATATAATAGTGGCAATACTATTGCTGCTGGCTGCAATTAAAGGTTTTAAAAATGGCTTTATCATAGAGTTGGCTTCGTTGGCTGCATTGGTTCTGGGCATTTTGGCCGCCATAAAATTTTCGGAGCTCACCGCGGGCTTTCTTTCCCGGTTTTTCGAGAGTCAGTTCCTGGGCATCATTGCCTTTTGCGTCACCTTTGTGCTGGTGGTAGTATCGGTACATCTCATTGCCAAAGGGGTAGACAGGTTGGTAAAAGCGGTGGCATTGGGCTGGTTCAACCGCATTTTAGGGGTAGCCCTGGGGGTGGTAAAGGCGGGCCTCATTCTGAGTGTTCTGCTGTTGGCACTCGACCTCTTTGGCCTGGAGCAGGCACTGGTACCGGCACGGATTCAGAACAAGTCGCTCCTATATCCTTCCATTAAAGGCGCTGCTCCCCGGGTTTTAAACCTTTTTAAAACCGACCTGAATGACCTGCTATACCCTGGCGAGAAACCCCAACCACCGGTGGTTGTGTAAATGGTTTAAATTTCATTACCTAATACTATTTTCTTAATATATGAACTTTGTAGAAGAACTAAAATGGAGGGGCATGATTCACGACATTATGCCCGGTACCGAAGAACAGCTGAATAAAGAACTGACCACGGCCTATGTGGGCATCGACCCAACGGCCGACTCACTGCATATCGGCCATCTGGTGGGAGTGATGATGCTGCGGCATTTGCAACAGGCTGGCCACCGTCCCATTGTGTTGTTGGGAGGTGCAACGGGCATGATTGGTGACCCTTCGATGAAATCGCAGGAGCGTAACCTGCTGGATGAGGCCACGTTGCGTTACAACGAACAGGCCATTAAAAAACAGTTGGTCCTTTTTCTCGATTTTGATGATAAAAAAGAGAACAGCGCCCTGCTGGTGAACAACTACGACTGGATGAAGGGTATCTCCTTTCTGGACTTTATCCGCGACATTGGCAAGCACATCACCGTTAACTACATGATGTCGAAGGACTCGGTGAAGAAGCGGCTGGGTGCCGATTCGCGCGAAGGACTCTCCTTTACCGAATTTACCTATCAGTTGGTTCAGGGATACGACTTTTTACATCTTTACCAGTCCCTGAACTGCAAGCTGCAAATGGGTGGTTCCGACCAGTGGGGCAACATCACCACCGGCACCGAACTGATACGCCGAAAAACGGGGGGCGAGGCCTTCGCGCTGACCTGTCCGCTCATCACCAAGGCCGACGGGGGCAAATTTGGCAAAACCGAGTCGGGCAACGTGTGGCTCGATGCCCAGCGCACCAGTCCTTATGCTTTTTACCAGTTTTGGCTCAACACCTCCGACGAAGAGGCTGAAAGATATATTCGTATCTTTACCCTTATCCCGCGCCGGGAAATTCAGGCCCTGATTGATGAGCACGTTCAGGCACCTCATCTGCGACTTCTTCAAAAACGTTTAGCCAACGAAGTTACCGCTCTGGTACATGGACAAGAAGCCCTGGATACAGCCATTGAAGCCTCTCAAATACTTTTTGGTAAAGAGGTGACCGGCATCCTTCGTAAGCTGGATGAACCAACCCTGCTGGCCGTGTTCGATGGCGTACCTACCTTCCCGTTTTCCCGGGAGGAGCTGGCCCGGGGCATCAACATCGTGGAGCTGTTAGCCGGAAAAACCGCGGTGTTACCTTCTAAAGGAGAAGCAAGGCGTACCATTATAGGAGGTGGATTGAGCCTGAACAAGGAAAAAGTACCTTCGGCCGAACTCATGGTAGACACTGCCTCTTTACTCAATAACAAATACCTGTTGGTGCAAAAAGGAAAAAAAAACTATTATTTGTTGATAGCGGAGTAGCAAAATAGGCTTCAGGCAGCAGGCAATAGGGGGCAGGCAGTAGGCAGTAGGCAGTAGGTAAACAGTAAAAGGTGAAAGGTAAGAGGGTAAAAAAGGTAAAGGGTAAAAGGTAAAAGGTAACCAGTAAACGGTGGTCAGGCAGGTATGGAACAGTTCTGTATACCGTTTTTTAAAATCAGAACCGTTCCTTAACGCAACGGGTAAACCGTGAATAAGCCCGAAGCTGAAAGCTGAAAAGAAAAAAGTGATAGAAAAAGGTAAACGGTAAAAGGTAACCAGTACACGGTAAACGGTGGCCAGGCAGGTATGGAACGGTTCTGTATAACGGTTTTTTAAATCAGAACCGTTCCTTAACGCAACGTGTAAACCGTGAATAAGCCCGAAGCTGAAAGCTGAAAAGAAAAAAGTGATAGAAAAAGGTGAACGGTAAAAGGTAACCAGGTAAACGGTGGCCAGGCAGGTACGGAACGGGTAAACGGTGAAAGTTGATACCTCCCCCAACCCGCAACCCCAATTCATATTGTAGAGACAAGGCATGCCTTGTCTCTACCGTAAAACCCTGAACTCCGAACCCCGAACCCTGAACCCAAAACCCTGAACCCAAAACCCTATCACCACATCAAAAACAAATAACATTATGACTCAAGGCCGTTGGAGCGAATTGGGTGGTTTTACCAAACTGCTGGTATTGCTGCTTATTGTACTGATAAGTGCGGTTGTATTTTCGGTGGTAAGCCTGGTGGCAGCCCTGCCGTTTTTAGATGGATTCTCACTTCTTAACCCCGAGGCCGGAGGCATGTCCACCGGGACCATCAAATATTTTCAGATCGTGCAAAGCTTCTCGGTGTTCATCATTCCGGGCCTTTTGGCGGGTTACTTCTTTTGGGGACATCCCACCCGGGGAATCGGTTTTACCCCTGCACATGCCCGGCTGCTGTGGTTAAGTATTCTTATTATTGTGGCCTGCCAGCCCGTTGCTGGTTACCTGGGGTTTTTCAACAGCGAAATGCAACTCCCCGGCTTTTTGGAAGGTTTGGAAAGGTGGATGCAGCAGGCGGAGGAGAGCGCCCACAGCCTCATTTTTCAGTTTCTCGACACAGGTGACCCCTGGCAGATATCAATAAATATTTTGATGATAGCGGTATTGCCGGCGCTTGGTGAGGAGATGCTATTCCGGGGAAGTCTTCAACCCATAGCTGCGCAATGGCTGAGGAACAAACATGCGGCAGTGTGGTTTACTGCTTTTCTATTCAGTGCCATTCACCTGCAGTTTTTCACTTTCCTGCCAAGACTCTTCCTGGGTGTTTTACTCGGTTATTTGATGGTTTGGGGCAAGAGCTTGTGGTATCCCGTGATGGGACATTTTACCAACAACCTGATGGCGCTGGTGGTCTTCTACTACTACCGCCATGCCCATCCCGAAATCAACCCTCTGGAACCTTCACCCGAAGGCCTCTCGTTGTGGTGGCTGATACCGGGAGCCATTGCATTTGTGGCACTGTTGGTGACTTTTTACAGGCAAAGAAGGATGAAGGGAAATGCGGAACAACAGCAACTCATCCGATGACGCGCCTGGGTACCTTTCTGCTGTTGCACTTATCAGTCTGCGGCTAAAGAAGAAGTCATCGGATGAGCTTCCGAAACAAAACTCAAATAGTAAGAATATCCTTCTCCTTAACCTCCAGCATCTGGTCAATCTTTTTCACGAATTTATCGGTCAGTTTCTGAACCTCATCTTCTACGGTTTTTTCACGGTCCTCGGGCAAGCCGTCCTTCTTTAATCCTTTTAATTCGCTAAGTGCCTCTTTTCGCACAATACGGATGCTGATTTTGGCATCTTCGCCCTCCTTTTTCACCTGCTTTACCAACATGTGACGCCGCTCTTCGGTAAGGGGGGGCACGTTAATGCGCACCACTTCGCCGTTGTTATCGGGATTAAGCCCGATGTTGGCGCTCATAATGGCCTTTTCGATTACCGGAATTAAGCCTCTTTCCCAGGGTGTTACCGCAATGGTGCGCGGATCGGGCGTATTTACACTGGCCACCTGAGCCAGGGGAGTTTGGGTCCCGTAATAATCAACCAATATGCCATCCAGCATTTTAGGACTGGCCTTGCCGGCACGTATTTTAGCCAATTCGCGGTCGAGGTAGGCAATGGCATTGTCCATCTTTTCCTCTGCACTCTCCAGGAGCATTTGTACTTCTTCTTCCATGAGATTTCAATTTTTATGGTAAAATTGCTTGAATCAAACATACAAAAACACAACGCCAGGGGAATTCCTGATATGAAATTGCCCGGAATGCATTCTGAACAAAAATATAAAATTTTGTTGAAATAAGAAAGAATAAAAGCTGCTGTAAAACATCCTGCAAAAATGTGATAAACGATGGCAATTAGATATTTTTGTCCTAAAACAAGCATTTCCATCCAGGCTTTAACCCAACTGCTGTTTATAGTCGCAAATTAGACCGGTTATAAATAAAGACAGATTTCTTTATTTGTTTCGCAAATATTGATTTAACATCTACCTTTGCGCTCAATAATCGCAAAGTCTATTGTAAAAAGTTCGGGTTATTAATTTTAAAAATCATCTTTATGAGCAATATTTTTAGTTCTACCATTGGTAAAAAGCTAATAATGAGTATCTCAGGGCTTTTTTTGGTATTGTTTCTGGTGGTCCACTTAACGGTCAATTCATTTTTACTCATCCCCGACGGTGGCCGCATGTTTAATGCCGCTGCCCACTTTATGGTCACCAATCCGTTAATACGGGTTATTGAGCCTCTCCTTGCCATTGGATTTATTGTCCACATTTTATGGGCTTCCATCATTACCCTCGAAAACCGGAAGGCTCACGGCCCCATCTATTACAAGTCGGGGAAGAAATCACCCGACGTTACCTGGGCATCCCAAAATATGTATGTGCTGGGTGTAGTAATTCTGGCTTTTCTAATTGTGCATGTGGCCAATTTTTATTTGAAAATGAGGTTGTTGGGGGATCCTCTCCTGGCTCCGGTCACCATCGACGTTGGTGGTGTAGCCACCGAGGTAGAAAACTCCTACGCCCTGGTAAATGCCACTTTTGGCATATTATGGATTGTGGTGGTCTATCTCATCGGTTTCCTTGGGCTGGGTCTTCATCTTTCTCACGGCTTTTGGTCGGGATTCCAAACACTGGGTTTCAGCAACGATTTATGGCGTAAGCGCCTCACCATTGCAGGTAATGTTTTTGCCTGGCTAATGGGCATTGGATTCTCAGCCATTGCTGTGTTACAATATTTGTTCTATCAAGGTTAAACTGATAATTCCGGAGAGATATGGTTAAGTTAGATGCAAAAATTCCCGAAGGGCCTTTGGCTCAAAAATGGGAAAATTATAAGGCCGGCCAAAAGCTGGTGAACCCTTCCAACAAACGAAAACTGGACATCATTGTAGTGGGTACCGGCCTGGCCGGTGCTGCCGCCGCCTCCTCTTTTGGAGAGATGGGATTCAATGTAAAGGTCTTTACCATCCAGGATTCTGCCCGGCGGGCGCACTCTATTTCAGCTCAGGGTGGAATTAACGCCGCCAAAAATTACCCCAACGATGGCGACTCGGTTCATCGCTTGTTTTACGATACGGTAAAGGGCGGCGACTACCGTGCCCGCGAAGCCAACGTGTATCGTCTGGCCGAGGTGAGCAATGCCATTATCGACCAGTGCGTGGCTCAGGGAGTCCCCTTTGCACGTGAGTATGGCGGATTGTTGGACAACCGCTCCTTTGGGGGCGCTCAGGTAAGCCGCACCTTTTATGCCAAGGGCCAAACCGGTCAGCAGTTGCTCCTGGGCGCTTATCAGGCGCTTATGCGGCAGGTGGATGCCGGCAGCGTTAAGATGTACACCCGCAACGAAATGGTAGAGATAGTAATTGTAGATGGAAAAGCACGCGGCATTATATCACGCGATTTGGTTACCGGCAAATTACAGCGTCACTTTGGACACGCCGTGGTTTTGGCCACAGGCGGCTATGGCAACACCTTCTTTCTGTCGACCAACGCCATGGGGTGTAATGGTTCAGCCGTGTGGAAAGCCTATAAAAAAGGCGCCACCTTTGCCAATCCCTCCTTTGCTCAAATTCACCCCACCTGTATTCCGGTGCATGGCGAATTTCAAAGCAAACTTACATTGATGTCGGAGTCGTTGCGTAACGACGGCCGCATATGGGTTCCCAAAAAGAAAGAGGATGCCGAAGCCATCCGGACAGGCAAACTTAAACCTACCGAAATTGCCGAGGAGAACCGCGATTACTATCTGGAACGCCGCTATCCTGCTTTTGGTAACCTGGTGCCGCGCGACGTGGCCTCACGTGCGGCTAAGGAGCGTTGCGATGCCGGTTTCGGCGTAGGGAACACCGGGCTGGCCGTTTATCTCGACTTTAAAGAAGCCATTGAGCGATTGGGTGAAGATGCCATACGAGCACGTTATGGCAACCTTTTTCAGATGTATGAAAAAATTGTGGACGACAATCCCTATGAAACGCCCATGATGATTTACCCCGCTATTCACTACACCATGGGTGGTTTATGGGTCGATTATGAGTTGCAAACCAATATCCCCGGCTTGTTCTGTGCCGGCGAAGCCAACTTCTCCGATCATGGTGCCAACCGTTTGGGTGCATCCGCGCTCATGCAGGGACTGGCCGATGGCTATTTTGTGCTGCCATATACCGTCCAAAATTATTTGGCCGACGATATAGCCACTCCACGAATGACCACACAGGAGCAAGCGTTTGAAGCAACCGAAAAAGAAGTGCAGCAACGCACACAGAAGATTTTCGACGTAAAAGGAAAACGCTCTGTGGACAGCATTCATAAGGAGCTGGGCCATGTAATGTGGGATTTTGTAGGCATGGGACGTAACAAAGAGGGTTTACAAAAAGCCATAGATAAGATAGCGGCTATCAAAAAGGAGTTTTGGAGCAATGTGCGTATCCCGGGCAAAATAGAAGATATGAATGTGGAGCTGGACAAGGCCAATCGCCTGGCCGATTTCATTGAGATTGGCGAGCTCATGGCCATCGACGCTTTGCACCGCGAAGAGTCCTGTGGCGGCCACTTCAGGGAAGAGTTTCAAACGCCCGAAGGGGAGGCGCTCCGCCAGGACGATAAATTTACCTACGTGGCTTGCTGGGAGTATAAAGGGGAAGATAAAAAGCCCGTGATGCACAAAGAAGATTTGAAATTCGATGTGGTAAAACTCGTTCAGCGAAACTATAAGTAATGCATCTGAAGCAAATTCAACAATAAACAGAGGTTAATCATGGAAAAAATGATCAATATAAAACTCAAAGTTTGGCGTCAGGCAGGGCCCCGCGAAAAGGGTGGTTTTGAAAACTTTGAGCTCAAAGATATTTCAACCGACAGCTCTTTTCTTGAAATGATGGACATCCTCAATGAGCAATTGATCAGCGAGGGAGAAGAGCCCATAGTATTCGACCACGACTGCCGCGAAGGTATTTGTGGTACCTGTTCGCTTTACATCAACGGAAGGCCTCATGGACCCGACGACGATATCACCACCTGCCAGTTGCACATGCGTACTTTTAAAGACGGCGAAACCATCATCATTGAGCCCTGGCGCTCGGCCGGATTTCCGGTGATTAAGGACCTCATCGTAAACCGCAACTCCTTTGATGAGATCATCGCGGCGGGTGGATACGTCTCGGTCAATACCGGTGGCATACCCGATGCCAATGCCATTCCCATATCCAAAGCAGCTGCCGATGAGGCCATGGATGCTGCTTCGTGCATTGGTTGTGGCGCCTGCGTAGCCGCCTGTAAAAATGGCTCTGCTATGTTGTTTGTCTCTGCCAAGGTAAGTCAACTGGCTCTGCTTCCCCAAGGACGTGTAGAGGCTGCGCGGCGGGCCAAAAGGATGGTTGCTAAAATGGATGAGCTGGGCTTTGGCGGTTGTACCAATACCGGTGCCTGCGAGGTGGAATGCCCCAAAGGGATTTCCATTGCCAATATTGCCCGGCTAAACCACGAATATCTGAAAGCCAAACTTAAGGATTAAAGACCTTGGCAGGTAAGCAACAAATGACAAATTACAAATCGCAAATAAATACCAACATATAAATAAACAATTCACAAACGGCTTAACAGGGTTTGAAGTTTTGTGCTTCTGAATGGTTCTTTATTGGTTATTGATCTTTTGTTGGTTCTCTTTTGAATATTACGCTTATTGGTAAGCGAAAAGCCGGCATGGAAACATTTGCCGGCTTTTTGTATTCATGCCGTTGATTTGTAAATGGTTCATCTTTTTATTAACTTCGGACTGAAAACCATAAGTTTGTTTCTAATCCATGCCATACCGCCGTTTACCCAACACCGACCAGGCCCGGTTAAGAGCACTTAAAACGGCACTGGACAAGGGAATGCAAATGCCCCCCTCCCAACTGGCTTTTTCACAAAAGCTGCTTCTCAACATCCGGTTTTTTGTGCCAAAATACGAGCAGGCTATTGAGCAATATCTCCTTAGCAAGGAAAAGCAATCCAAAGCCGGGAAGATATTAACCGGTCATTTTAAGACAGCCCGCATGTATGTGTCACACTTTTTGCAAGTGCTAAATATGAGTATTGCACGGCGGGAACTTAAACCCGAAGTGCGGCATTACTATGGGCTAACTGACGATAACAAATCTTTGCCTGAAATTGGTACCGAGCAACAACTCATCGACCTGGGAAACCGAACCATTAAAGGGGAAGAAGAGCGTATTGCGCGTGGCGGCACACGATTGTTTAATCCATCCATTGCCAAGGTAAAGGTACATTTCGAGAAGTTTTTGGAGAGCTGCCACGCCCACAAAGACATGCAGGAAACTTCGCACAAAATGCTTGCAAAAGTTGCCGAAAAGCGTGAAGAGGCCGATCGGCTTATATTGGATGTCTGGAACCAGACAGAAGCTGCTTTTGAACATCTCCCCGCCGAACAAAAGCGAAAAAAATGCAGCACTTATGGGGTGATCTACATCTATCGCCGCTCCGAGAAAAAGAATGGGTAAGAAGAATATATTAAGACTATGCAACAAATAGAATATCTGATATTAAAGAGATGGAGCCCTCGTGCTTTTTCCACCCGTATGGTAGAAGCTGATAAACTGGAGGCGCTTTTTGAGGCAGCCCGTTGGGCACCCAGCAGTGGCAACAGGCAGCCCTGGCATTTTGTGTACGCCACCAGGGACGGTGAGCCTGAATCGTGGCAGAAACTCTATGATGCCCTGGATGATGGCAACCGCCGGTGGAATGGAAATGTGCCCCTGCTTATTGCCATAGTGGCTCATCTTAACTCCGGGCGCGACGGTAAACCCAACCGCCATGCCATCTACGATACGGGACAGTCGGTGAGTATGATCACCCTTCAGGCTACCAAAATGGGTCTCTTTGCCCATCAGATGGCCGGCTTCTATCCCGAAAAGGTGAAGGAGGCAATGAACATCCCCGATGGTTTTGATGTAATAGCTATGATGGCTGTGGGCTACATGGGTAACAAAGAGGATTTGCCCGAACCCTATCGAACCCGCGAAACGCAACCCCGAACACGAAAAGAGACAAAGGAGTTTGTGTTTAAAGGGGGCTGGAACACCAACAGATAATCATGTAAAAACTCCATCCCGCACGGGGGGCCAAATCCTGTCAGGTCCGATTTTTCCGCAGCGTTCCCAAAAAAAGCGTCACTGTTGACATGGATAACGCCATAAATACCAGCCCGACTATGAGCAGTGCCTGGCTCAGCGAAAGAGCATCGCTCAGCCAACCAAAGAGGGGTGCGATAACAGCAAAAACAGCGCGGATCAGCAAACTGCGAACCGACAGCACGGTAGCCCTGATCTCCGAAGGGGTAATCTGGTTGATGTAATCTTTCAACACCGGTGTGGCCACACCACGGGCCATGTAAAAAATGCTCAAAACCAGCAAAAACAGCGCCGCATGATTGCTCAAACCGCCCGCCACGAAGCCACCGGTAATAAGCAGGCTGGTAATGATCACCGTCAGTTTCTTTCCCATTTTTCGCTCCAACCTGGCCGATGAAAGCGTAACCATCCCCACCAGCACGTTTAAAGCGGTAGCCGTTCCTCCAATCAACACCTCGGTAAACCCGAACTCGTGCAACCGGAGTTGATAAACCCAGGCCATCGTGAGGGTGCACGACCCCAAAATAGAAGCATAGATCAGGTTCCAGCGCAACCGGTTGTTCTTTATCAATGCATAGTGTACCACTTTGAGAATATCCCCAATACCCGTCCGTTTTCGTTTTATGGCTACAGCCGGTTCCACAAGGGTAAGGGCGGCGGGAATGGCTATGAATGCAATACCGGTCTGAAAATAAAAGGGAAGATGCAGACTTATCTCTGCCAATGCTCCACCTGCAAGGCCTGCCAAGGCCTCGGAAAAATTGCCTACCGAGTAATTGATGCCCTCGTATCTCAAATATTTTTCACTCCGCCCGTCGGCCTTCAGTGAATCGAAAAGCATGGCCGAGTCGGCCCCGGAGACAAAGCTCTGCCCGATGCCCAAAGTCATCTCGGCGGCCACGAACATCCAAAACCCGGCACCAAACGCGTAAAAGGCAAAACCAGCCGTACCGAGAATGGCCCCCAGAATAAGCGTCACCTTTCGGCCCAGAATATCGGCCAGGTAGCCCGAGGGCACTTCAAAAACCACAATACTGATGCTGTAAATGGCTTTCAGGCGAAATGCCTCTTCGGTGCTCAAGCCCATGTCCTTGTAAAACAACATGATGATAGGCATGGTGAGCATGAACCATTTAGCCACTTTTATGATGTACAGCCGAACTATGTTCCCTCTACAGGATAAAGCCATCGGGACTTTTGATGCAAAGATAAGGATTAGGTTTCAGACCCCTGCAACCTGTCAGGTCCCTGAAGAGGGCAAATTTTAAAGATATTATTACCCGCTCTTTTCGGAATAAATTGTATTTTTCAGGAAAATTAATCCCTCAACGTTATGTCCCTCATCGGAAACATCATCTGGCTGCTATTTGGCGGCATTGTTGTGGCAGTGCAATATTTCATCGCCAGCCTGGTACTCATTGTCACCATCATCGGCATTCCATTTGGTATTCAAACGCTCAAGCTGGGTGTGCTGGCCCTTTGGCCATTTAATCAAAAGGTGGTGCCCAGCCCTTCCTCAGGCGGATGTTTAAGCACCATCATGAATATTATCTGGATATTGGTAGGCGGCATCTGGATTGCAGCCACCCATCTGCTTTTTGGGCTACTGCTGGCCATTACCATCATCGGCATCCCGTTTGCACGTCAACACTTTAAGCTTGCTGCGCTGGCACTTACGCCGTTTGGGTACGAGGTGAGATAAATTGTGTTCATGCAATCTTTTCTCTACATCGGAGGTATGTCCGGTATAGTATTTATTCCCGGTTTGGGGATATAAAATGTAAACGAAGTATGTCATGAAACAAAACAAGGCCTCTCTAAAAATAAATAGCGGCCTTATGGCTCCTCAGGTAGGAAGCTAGCATAGAATCGATAGAGCCAGTCGTTCATTCTTTATTTATAACCTTATTAATCAAATCTTTTAAAAATACTTGATTATTCTGGTTTTCAATAATTTTTTCGGTGAAGAACCTTGATTTCTGGTTTTTAAGGAACTTTTCCACCCGCATGGCATCTCCCCGGGATTGCGAAACAGGAAACGATGCCATCAGATTCCATGGCAGATACTTTGCTGAGAACTTGGATTTTACTTCCGGGTGATTGTGTTCATACAATCTTTTCTCTACATCAGGGGTGTGTCCGATATAGTATTTATTACCGGTTTGGGAATATAAAATGTAAACGAAGTATGTCATGAAACAAAACAAGGCCTCTCTAAAAATAAATAGCGGCCTTATGGCTCCTCAGGTAGGACTTGTCCCGACCCTTCGGGAACGACCTATCCCGATTTCTCGGGAAAACATCGGGACCGCTCTAACCAGCTGAGCTGAAACTATCTAACAAAAAAGCCAATCTTCTTCAAGATGGCATTAGCTCCTCATGCGGTACATCACCCGTCAGTACTCGATCCACCAGAGTAATAATCCGTAAACC
>JACDJB010002395.1_pt1 | contig 13609 bp, 11 predicted proteins | sample 7454121 | NCBI WGS metagenome assembly JACDJB01 (sample SAMN14253290, study PRJNA609438) | sludge metagenome | isolation source: sludge after 25d culture with pyrite | collected 2018-12-20 | reverse complement strand
GCCGGGCTTCGGTCACCAGCCAGCGGTAAAATGCCAGGTTGTGGATGGAGGCTATCTGTGGCCCTAACATCTCGCGTGCTATAAACAGGTGTCGCATGTAAGCCCTCGAATACAGCGTATCAAAGGAACAGTACCCATCGGCATCGAGAGGTGAAAAATCGTACTTCCACTTCTCGTTTTTAAGATTGATAATGCCCTGCTGTGTAAAAATCATGCCATTGCGGCCATTCCGGGTGGGCATAACGCAATCGAACATATCTACTCCGCGGGCGATGGCTTCGAGAATGTTTACCGGAGTGCCTACCCCCATCAGGTAGCGGGGTTTATCCTTAGGAAGGATGGCATTTACCACTTCAATCATCTCGTACATCACCTCCTCGGGTTCGCCCACGGCCAGTCCCCCTATGGCATTTCCTTCGCGGTTCAGGGAGGCGATGTACCCGGCCGACCGTTGCCTTAATTCGCGAAAGCCCGCACCCTGCACAATGGGGAAAAAAGTTTGTGAATAGTTGTACAAGGGCCCGGTGCGGTCGAAATGCTCAACACCCCGTTTCAACCACTGATGGGTTAATTCCATGGAGGTTAAGGCGTATTCATAATCGGCATCTCCGGGGGGACATTCATCGAAAGCCATGGTAATATCGGCGCCTATGATGCGTTGTATTTCCACAACCCCCTCGGGGGTAAACAGATGCTTAGAGCCATCCAGATGGGAACGAAATTCGGCACCCTCCGGGGTCAGCTTTCGTCGATCGCTCAACGAGAACACCTGATAACCACCGCTGTCGGTCAAAATAGGCAAATCCCAGGCATTGAACCGGTGCAGGCCACCCGCCTGTTTCAATGCGTCGAGGCCGGGGCGTAAATACAAGTGATAGGTATTGCCTAAAATAATTTGAGCCCCGGCTTCTTTTTTCAAATCGTTGACGTGTATCCCCTTCACAGTCCCCACCGTGCCCACCGGCATAAATACGGGTGTTTCTATCTTTCCATGATCGGTGGTTATAACGCCCGCCCGGGCAGAGGTGTCCCCACATATATTTTCTACATTATATTGCATTAAAATCTATTGTTGCAGGGGGTAAAGATAAAAAAGAAAGTTCAGGTTGTGTACAATGAAAAAAAATTGCACTTTTGGGAGCGTCTTTTAACCTCAATATGGAAATCTCTCATCTTAGTACTGCCGATATTGTGGCGCTTTCTCTATTGTTTTTTGCATGGAGTTGCCAATTGTGGTTCCTGCTTAAACGCATATTGCCCCTGGCACTCTTCAAACCTGTTGGCTCCCCCCCGGCAGAACTTCCCCCTGTTTCGGTTGTTATTTGTGCAAAAAATGAGGCGAACAACCTGCGTCACTTTCTTCCCGAGATACTCACTCAGGATTATCCGGAATTTCAGGTGGTGGTTGTAAACGACAATTCCGAAGACGACACCGCGGAGGTACTCACAGCCTTTAAATCCCGCTATCCACACTTGTACACCACAGCACTGAAGGCGGACAAGAAGTTTTACAAAGGTAAAAAAATGGCCTTGTCCATAGGCATTAAGGCGGCGCTTCACGAGAACCTGATACTCACCGATGCCGATTGCAAACCCGCATCTGAGCAGTGGCTTAGGCACATGGCCGGGTCGTTGCAACAACCCGAAAAGTCGGTGGTTTTGGGCATTGGTAATTATGAAGCAAAAAAGGGATTAACCAACCTGTGGATTCGCTACGACACCTTTTGCATTGCCATCCAATATTTAGGTTATGCCCTTAGCGGAAAACCCTATATGGGCGTGGGCCGGAATCTGGCTTATAAAAAGAGCCTGCATACCAACAGCAATGGATTTAGGAATCATCTTAAAATAGCCTCCGGCGACGACGACCTGTTTGTGCAGGAGGCAGCCTCCCGGAAAAATGTAACGGTCTGTATCCATCCCCAGGCACATACCATAAGCATCGCGGCTGCGAGCTTTAAAGAATGGCTGCACCAAAAACGCCGGCATCTCACCACCTCATCGCATTACAGGCCGGGCTTAAAATTCGAGCTGGCTGTTGAACCACTCACCCGTGAATTAATTTGGATAATACCTGTATATTACCTGTTTTTTGGTAATTTTGTCGCCGTTGCCCTCGCATTTTGGGGTTCATACATACTGCTAAAGTTCATCCTTTGGCGCATGGCGGCCATTAAAACCAATCTTGGCCAAATTTACTGGAGTATTATTGGATTTGATTTTCTGCAGCCCCTGATATTGGCATGGGCTCATGCAGGAAATTTTTCCGGTACAAAAAACAAAAAATGGAATTAAATCCAAATTTATCGGATAAGGCGCAATACGACCTTGATTTGGTTAAGAAAGCTGTCGAAGGGGACCAAAAGGCTTATGCAGAATTGATGGCGCGATACCGCGATGCCATCTATTTTATGCTGCTGAAGATGATTAACAACAAAACCGACGCAGAGGACTTAACCATCGAAGCTTTCGGCAAGGCCTTTAAAAACCTGAAGCAATACTCTCCCAACTATGCTTTCAGTACCTGGCTTTTTAAAATTGCCTCCAACAACTGCATCGACTATCTGCGAAAAAAGCGCACCAACCTCCTGTCCATTGATGGCACATTTTCAGGGAACGATCAGGACACTGAGCCTCAAATCCACATTCGCGACGAGACGCCCGACCCCGAGGAAAATCTAATCCGGGCTCAAAAAGTGATATTAATGCGCACCGTGGTTAAAAAACTGAAACCGCGTTACCGGGCACTCATCGAATTGCGTTACTTTAAAGAATACTCCTACGAGGAAATTTCTCAAGAGATGGATTTACCCCTGGGCACGGTGAAAGCCCAGCTTTTCAGAGCCCGTGAATTGCTTTTCAATACCCTGAAGGATTCGGAAGTGAAGCATCCGTAATTTAAGGGATTAAGGATTAAGGATTAGCTGAAAGCTCAAAGCTGGAAGGGAAACAGGCAATAGGCTGCGGGCATTATTTTGGGGGCCCGTTGGATGAAATTCAAGAATTTTATCTAACATAAAGAGTCGAATTGGTGCCCACTATCCCATTAATAGTTCCAAAACGCTTATGGGGCATATAAACAACCGATGGATCTCTTAATAAAATACTTCCCCGCTTTAACGCCACTGCAGAGAGAGCAGTTTCAGGCACTTTTGCCACTCTATGAGGATTGGAACAGCAAAATAAATGTGATTTCACGCAAGGATATGGCGCATTTTTATCTGCGCCATGTGTTGCACTCGATGTCCATTGCAAAATTTATTCATTTTAAACCCGGCACAACCCTCATTGACGTGGGTACCGGAGGAGGCTTTCCGGGAATCCCGCTGAGCATCTTCTTCCCCGGGTCAACCTTTACCCTGCTCGACTCCATCGGCAAAAAAATAAAAGTAGTACGGGCTGTGATCGAATCCATCGGCCTGAAAAACGCCACAGCCATTCAATCGCGTTCCGAATCGTACCACCAGACTTTCGACTTTGTCATCAGCCGGGCGGTAACTAACCTTCCCGGATTTGTGAAACTAACCCGGCATCTGATTGCAACCAAACCCAAAAATGCCATCCCAAACGGCATTCTGTATCTTAAAGGCGGAGATTTGGAGACGGATATAAAACTCTTTGACAAACAAATAGTTATATCTCCTCTTGAGGAGTGGTTTGAAGAGCCCTTTTTTGAAACCAAAAAACTGCTTTTTTTACCTTTAGAGTAGATCAGCGTAAGCGGTTGATCTAAAAAATTGCACCGTAATGTTTTGGAAGATCAAAAAAACCTGTATTTTTGCACTCCTGAATTTTATAACCAGAAAGCAATAACCAAAGATAAAAACACAGAGCAATGAAAAGGACTTTCCAACCCTCCAACCGAAAAAGAAGAAATAAACACGGTTTCCGCTCCCGCATGGCCACGGTCGGCGGTAGAAATGTAATAGCCTCGCGCCGTGCCAAAGGAAGAAAAAAACTAAGCGTGTCCAGCGAAAGCAAGCACAAGGCTTAAGCTCTTAGTTATATAGGACATCCAAAAGAGTGTCCGGGAAAAAGATGTAAAAAGGATCCTGTGAGGTCCTTTTTTTTATGCCGTACGCCCAAATGCAATAAAAATAAAGTCCTCTCTTTTGTTTGGCGATTTTGTGCTATTTTTGGAGGCTATACAAAACCAATGCCTCATGTCGTTTATAAAAACAATAACCAGCAAGCCTTTCCTCACACACCTTGCTATTGTGCTGGGTTCGGGCCTTTTGCTCATCGTCCTCGCTTTTGTGGCGATAAACCTCTACACCCTTCACGGAGAAGGACATAGCGTGCCTGACTTCACCGGACTCACCGAGCAACAACTCTCACATCTGGCCGAACAAAAACAGCTTCGGTATGCCATTATCGATTCGGTGCACATCGACGATATGCCGCGCGGTGTTGTGGTGGAGCAGGAACCGCATGCGGGTGAACTGGTAAAAAGAAACCGCAATATTTTCCTCACCATCAATGCCTGGTCCCCTGAAAAGGTTCAGGTGCCCAATCTGGTTGATTACAGCATCCGAAACGCCCGTGTAATGTTAGAATCATTTGGCCTTACCGTGGGCGACCTTATTTTTGTTCCCTCCGAATACACCAACCTGGTGCTGGGGCAGCACTTGAATGGCAAACCGGTGCAACCGGGCACACAGGTGGTTAAAGGCACCCGCATTGACCTGCTGGTGGGACAGGGACTGAGCAGCCAGATGACTGCTGTGCCCAACCTTAAGGGTCTGAGCCTGGAAGATGCCAAAGAGGAGAGCCAAAGAGTCTCTCTCAATATCGGCGCTGCCATTTACGACTCCACGGTGGTAACAGGCCCCGACACGCTCGCTGCCTTCGTCTGGCGACAGAGCCCTGCTGCCTCTCCCGGCAATCAGCTCAATCTGGGCGCTTCCATTGATATCTGGCTCACCACCGACTCCGCTTTAATTATGCCCGATTCACTTGCCAGCGACCCCTCAGAGTGGGACAATGAACAAACGGAAACAGAGGAGGAGAAGTTTTATTAAACACTGAAACCGAATATAAAACAACCTTCCATGCAACACGAAGAGAGCGATTTTGATGAGCTGAACGGTCCGGAAGAGTGGGTTGAGAACGGTGCCGGGGATATTCTTCGACAAGAGAAGGGTGCCGTTTTCGAGCATTATCGCTTTGTAGCCGATGCCGGGCAAAATTTGCTGCGCGTCGATAAATTCCTGGTAAACCGCATCGAAAATGCCTCCCGCAGCAAGATTCAGGAAGCAGCCGCAGCAGGCAGCATTCTGGCCAACGGGAAGCCCGTAAAATCAAACTACCGCGTAAAACCACGGGACGTGATTTCCGTGGTAATGTCGTGGCCGCCACGTGAAACAGAGATTCTGCCGGAGGAAATTCCTCTCGACATTGTTTATGAAGACGACGAAGTGATTGTGGTCAATAAAAAACCGGGCATGGTGGTGCATCCTGGTTATGGTAATTACACCGGAACCCTTGTAAATGCTTTGGCCTGGCACCTGAAAGACCATCCCTGGTTTGAGAGCACCGACCCCCGCCCCGGGTTGGTACACCGCATAGATAAAGATACCTCGGGGCTGCTGGTGATCGCCAAAACCGAACAAGCCAAGACCCTGCTGGGTCGCCAGTTTTTTGACAAAACCACCCTGCGTACCTACCAGGCCCTGGTTTGGGGAAACGTGGAAAACGATACCGGCACCATTACCGGTCACATCGGCAGGAGCCTGCGCGACCGTAAGCAGATGACTGTTTTCCCCGATGGTTCGCAGGGAAAACCGGCCGTAACCCATTATAAGGTGCTGGAACGGCTGGGATACATCACCCTGCTGGAGTGCCGCCTCGAAACGGGAAGAACCCACCAGATAAGGGCACATCTTAAATACATAGGGCATACGCTGTTTAACGACGCACGCTATGGAGGCGACCGGATATTGAAGGGCACCACCTTCAGCAGATACCGGCAGTTTGTGCAAAACTGTTTTACACTGCTCCCGCGGCAGGCTTTGCATGCCAGGTCGTTGGGATTTGTGCACCCCAAGTCGGGCAAGCTCATGAAGTTTGACGCCCCCCTACCCGACGATATGGCCCAAACCATTGATAAATGGCGACAATACATAGCCGCAAGAACCTATCAGACACCATAAATGAAGACAATTGGCATTATTTACGGGGGCTACTCCTCCGAAATTGTGATAAGTCATAAGAGCGCCGCAGGCATAGCCAATTTTTTGGATTCCTCGCGCTACCGGGTTTTTCGGGTACTCATTGCGCGTGAAAAATGGGTGGTGGTTACCGGCAAAGAAGAGCTGCCCATCGACAGGAACGATTTTTCGTTTCAAACCGATGATCAGAAAATCCATTTCGACTGCCTCTACATCACCATTCACGGCACCCCCGGTGAAGACGGCATCCTGCAGGGATACCTCGACATGCTTAACATCCCTCATACCACCTGCGACGTGTTACCTGCCGCGCTCACCTTCAACAAGTTTATGTGCAACACCTACCTCAAAGGCTTTGGAATAGCGGTTCCCGACTCTATTCTTCTGCGCAGGGGGAATATTTTCAATCCCTCCGAAATTGTTGAAAAACCGGGACTTCCCTGCTTCGTGAAACCCAACGCGGGCGGTTCAAGTTTTGGCATTACCAAGGTGAAGGAGCCGGGAGAGATAACGGCAGCGGTGGAAAAAGCCTTTGAGGAGAGCCCTGAAGTGATTATTGAACCGTTTTTAAAGGGCACCGAAGTGACTTGCGGGCTCTATAAAACGCTTGAAAAAGAGGAGATATTCCCCCTCACCGAAGTAATCAGTAAAAACGACTTTTTTGACTTCGAAGCCAAATACAATGCCGAAAAAGCCATTGAGATCACCCCCGCCCGCATCTCGGGGGAACTCACCCGCCGCATTCAGAAAATATCGTCGGTGGTATATTCCATACTCAATTGCAAAGGTATTGTAAGAATGGACTACATTGTGACCGATGAAAAGATATTTCTGCTGGAAGTAAATACAACCCCGGGCATGACGCCTACCAGTTTTATCCCCCAGCAGGTTAAAGCTAAGGGCCTGGATATGAGCAATGTATTATCCGAGGTAATTGAAGATGCCATTCAAAGGAAGCAGGAGGAAGCCCTCTGGCATAAAAAATAAACACTAAAAACCTTATTTCCTTATTTTATCCCTTACGCGCAAAAAAAAATCAAAGCTTAATTCCTATTACTCATGAAAACAACAGCCTATCTCCAAACTCTTCTTTTTCTGCTCCTTTTAGGCGGTCTTGTGGCCTGCCAGGGCAAAAAAAGCAAAGAACAAGCCTCCACTTCAAAAACTTCCGACTCCCTCTCAGGCGCTGTTTCTGACATGCCTAACCCCGCGCAGACTCTAAGGGAAGCGGCGCTCGAAGGAAACCTGCCATTGGCTCAGGAAGCTCTGGAAAAAGTGGACGATGCAGATGCCACCGACGAAGAGGGCCACACGGCGCTGATGCTGGCATCGTACAACGGGCACACCCCCATTGTGGAAGTGCTGCTTCAAAAAGGCGCCAACATCAATCTCATCGACAGCAGAGGTCTCTCGGCACTCCATTTTGCCGCCTCAGGGCCCTTTCCTCACACGGTTAAATTGCTCGTTGACCATGGTGCATCCATCGACTTACCCGATGATATAGAGCAGTTTACACCCCTCATGTATGCTGCCTCCGAGGGCCATGCAGAGGTGGTAAAAATCTTACTCGACCACAATGCCGACATCACCCTCAAAGATAAGGATGGGGATACGGCAGAAAAATTTGCAGCACAAAACAACCATCCCGAAATAGCCGCCCTGTTAAAAAGCCTGGCTTCAAAATGAAACCAGGCCCTTAATAATTACAACAACCCCTCCATTGCCTCACTGGTCGTAACCAAATTGCGATCGCCATAAGCCTGATCGACCCGTGCCACCGGTGTCCAAAACTTGTTTTCGCGCACCCAGGGCAGCGGGTATGCAGCTTTTTCGCGGCTGTAAGGTTTGTCCCACTCATTGGCGGTCACCACATACTCGGCATGGGGTGCATGTTTCAACACGTTGTTTTCTTTGTCGGCCTTGCCCTCTTCTATCTCGCGAATCTCGGCCCGGATAGATTTCAAAGCCTCCACGAACCGGTCCATCTCCTCTTTTGACTCACTCTCGGTGGGCTCAATCATCAGGGTGCCTGCTACCGGAAAGGAGACGGTAGGTGCATGGTAACCATAGTCCATCAGGCGTTTGGCAATATCGGTTTCGGTAACGCCGGCAGAAGCTTTGAGCATACGGCACTCCAGAATCATTTCGTGTGCCACCCGTCCGTTGTCTCCACTGTAGAGAATGCCATAATCGTGTTTAAGTAAATGTGCCAGATAGTTGGCATTTAAGATGGCAATCTTGGTGGCATAGGTCAGCCCTTTAGCACCCAGCATCTTAATATAGCCATAAGTAACCGGCAGTACACCCGGGCTTCCCCAGGGAGCAGCCGCCACAGCAGAAATGCCATGACGCATATTGTCGATGACGCTGTGCCCCGGAAGGAAGTCCACCAAATGAGCCGCTACCCCAATAGGCCCTACTCCGGGTCCTCCTCCCCCATGTGGAATGGCAAAAGTTTTATGAAGATTAAGATGACACACATCGGCGCCTATCAGTCCCGGACTGGTGAGTCCCACCTGGGCATTCATATTGGCGCCGTCCATGTAAACCTGTCCTCCGTAGTGGTGAATAATTTCACAAACCTCCTTAATGGAACTCTCAAATACCCCATGAGTGGAGGGGTAGGTGACCATGATGCAGGAAAGATTGTCCTTGTGTTTTTGAGCCTTTTCACGAAGGTCTTCCACATCGATGTTGCCTTGCTCGTCAAATTTAACGTCAACCACCTCCATGCCTGCCATAACCGCGCTGGCCGGGTTGGTGCCATGTGCCGAGGCAGGGATAAGTGCCACATTACGGTGCTCTTCACCGCGGCTTTTTTGATACGCCCTGATGACCATCAACCCGGCATATTCACCTGAGGCGCCTGAATTGGGTTGCAGACTCACATCGGCAAAGCCGGTTATTTCGGCCAGGTCGGCGCGCAGTTCGTTCATCATCTGATGATATCCTTTGGCCTGATCGACAGGTGCAAAAGGGTGCATCGAGGTAAACTCTGGCCAGGTAATGGGGAAAAGCTCCGAAGCCGCATTCAGTTTCATAGTACAGGAGCCCAGTGAAATCATGGAATGCGTGAGCGACATGTCTTTGCGATCGAGTCGCTTGATGTAACGCATCATCTCCGTTTCGGAGCGGTATTTATGAAACACCTTTTGCGTCATAAACTCCGATTTTCTCAATAACCCGGCAGGGATTAAAGTTTCGCCGGGCTGATCGTTCACACGCATAGGGCGTGCTCTGGCAAGTCCTAACAAGAGGTCGGCCAGTTCCTGAACATCGGCACGGGTGGTGGTTTCATCCAGCGTGATGCCAATGGCATTCTCCCCATCGAAATAACGAAAGTTAACTCCTATTTTCAATGCCTCTTCCCTAACGGTGTCTACTTTTATATCTTCCGGCAGGTCAATCAGCAGGGTATCGAAATAGTTGGCATTTAATATGGAATAGCCGGCTCCTGTCAACACCTTTGACAACTTACCCGTTAGGGTATGAATTTCCAGGGCCATCTTCTTCAATCCTTCGGGGCCATGATACACGGCATAAAAACCGGCCATAGTGGCGAGCAAAGCCTGGGCGGTACAGATGTTGGAGGTGGCCCTTTCGCGCTTAATGTGTTGCTCGCGGGTTTGCAGGGCCATCCGCAGGATTGTTTTTCCGTTTGCGTCTTTGGACACACCAATGATGCGTCCGGGCACACTTCGTTTGAGAGCTTCGCGGGTGGCAAAAAAAGCGGCGTGAGGTCCCCCGTAATACATGGGCACACCAAACCGTTGAGAGGAGCCAAAAACTATGTCAGCATCCCATTCGCCCGGGGGTGTTAAAAGTGTTAGGGCCAGCAAATCGGAGGCTACGGCTACCTTGCCCTCTCCGGTATGAACCTCTTCTGCCAGTTTTCGATAGTCGTGAACCTCCCCCTTTTGATTGGGATATTGCAAAATCAATCCAAAATGGCGGGAAGGGTGGTATCCGGATTGAGCGACATCGGCATATTCCAGTTCAATACCCAAAGGCACCGCACGGGTCTCCAATACTGCACGGGTCTGGGGCCATATCTCTTTATCTACCAGGCAGGTTTTTACATTTTCCCTGATCTGGCTTCGGCTGCGGGTATTAAACATCATTATCATGGCTTCGGCCCCTGCTGTGGCTTCGTCCAGCAACGATGCATTGGCCAGCTCCATGCCTGTAAGCTCGCTTACCATGGTCTGAAAGTTGAGAAGTGCCTCCAACCTCCCCTGCGATATTTCAGCCTGATAAGGGGTGTAAGAAGTGTACCAGACCGGATTTTCGAGTACATTTCGTTGAATAACAGGCGGGGTAAAAGTGGAATAGTACCCCATGCCTATGTAAGATTTCAAAATCCGGTTTTGGGCAGCAATGCCACGAATGCGCTCCAGATAAGCCTGCTCGGTGAGCGCGGGAGAAAGATTTAATTCGGTGTGCATGCGAATATTGGCCGGCACTGCCTGGTCAATTAACTCATCCAGTGATGAAACCCCTAACTGGTTCAACATCGGTTCAACATCTGTGGGACGCGGCCCAATATGACGATCAACAAATTGTTCCATAATTCTTAATCTTATAAATATTTTCAAGAAAATAAATGCGATACTTCATTTAATAAACCGGTGGTTTTTAGATGCTTATCTATTATCAATATAATAGAAAATTTTAAAACCTATGCCAAAATCGCCTCACATGAAACGACTTTATTTGGGAATGAACAATGATTTTTGTCAAACAAGGAAAGGATTGCTCCGGCGTTCGGCACCAATCGTGGTAACAGGGCCATGCCCCGAATAAACCATTACCTCATCGGGCAGAGTCATCAGTTTTTCCATAATGCCTTCAATCAACTCACGGTGGTCACCACCGGGCAGGTCGGTGCGTCCTATACTGCCGTTGAAGAGCACGTCGCCGGCAATAAGCACTTTTTCCTTTTCGCAATAAAACACAATGCCTCCCGGAGAATGACCCGGAACATGTAACACCTTTAAAAGCACCGAACCTAAAGTGAGTTCATCTCCTTCGTTGAGGAACTTACCCGGCGAAGGGGGATTTTCTGCCAGTGACACGCCAAACTGTGCTGCCTGTTCAATGGTCCGGTCAATTAAAAACGTATCGGACTGATGTGCATGAGGGGTGAGTCCCCACTTTTTTGCCACAAAGCCGGTACCGAATACATGATCGAGGTGCAAATGGGTTTGCAACAACAACACCGGCTTCAACTCCAATGCCTCCACTTTTTCCACCAACATCTGTTCTTCTTCGGGAGAGATCATGCCGGGGTCTACAATGGCGCATTCGCGCGACGACTCATCGTAAAGCAAATAGGTGTTTTCCTGAAAGGGATTAAAAACGAGGGTTTCTATTTGTAACATGTTTTGTTGGGTTTTATTTTGTCTTAAAATTGTTGAGTTCGGAGGGATGGAATGGGGGAAGAAAATGGAATGTGGGAAGGATGGAAGCATCCTCCCTTCATTTCACCAACCCCGGCAGCATGGGTACAAAAGCAAATTCGCCAAAGGTCTCCTTTTCAAAATTATCTTCATCCACCCGCTTTACCCGGGTCATAACCTGCATTTTGCTGCCTAACGGCACCACCATCAGGCCACCAGGCCGCAACTGCATCAACAAAGTCTCCGGGAGGCGGGCGGCACCAGCGGTGACCAAAATCTTGTCGAAGGGGGCTAAATCGGGTAATCCTTCATAGCCATCGCCCAAAAAGAGCTTAATGGTTTTATAACCTAAATGGGTGAGCAGATTTGAAGTTTTAAGAAAGAGCGTTTTATGGCGTTCGATGGTAAATACTTTGGCACCCATCTCATGCAAAATGGCGGCCTGATAACCCGAGCCCGTGCCCACTTCCAACACCCGATCCCCGGCCTCTATTTTCAGCAACTGTGATTGAAAGGCCACGGTGTATGGTTGAGAAATGGTTTGACCTTCGCCAATGGGAAAGGCCTGGTCCTGATAGGCCTGCCGTATAAACGAACGGTCCATAAAAAGGTGACGGGGCACTTTACCAATGGCCTCCAACACCTTCGTGTCGGTTATTCCCTTTGCTTTTATCTCTTGCAAAAGGCGCCCCCGCAATCCCTTATGTCGAAACGTATCCTCTGTCATAACAGCACAAAAATAGTCTTAACCCGGGAGTGAAACAACCTTTTATATTATTTTAGGCCACATATTTATCGAAGTCCTTAAAATATTTCTTAACAACAGTATATTAAATGATAAGAATTTACGTAATATAGCTAAGCTAAATATTTAAAGTACATATAAACCGGATGAATGTTTTATAATAAATCGAACAACAGATATATACCTCTGCTGCTGCTTATATTTATTGATCTTTTGGCAGGTATACTTTTCTTTTGGCCTTTCTCAGCAATACTAAACGGGGAAGGGAATCTGAAAGGGTCAGCATTTTTTCCAGTAGCCGGAGGCTTGCTGTTCCTCCTCACTTTTTGGTTGATGGGCAGCTACAGAAACCAAAGTCTGTTGCATGGCGAAAGCAAAATAAAACAGGTCATAGCAGTGATCGCAGCACTTCTGTTCAGCGACTTTTACATTTTTGTGATTAACCGCGACGTAATCAACGATTTGAGTCAATCGTCTTCTCTGGTTTTTGGTACCTGGCATCTGATGACCATGGTTTTATTGGCCGTCAGCCGTCCGGCTATTGCCTGGCTGGTTAACATCCTCAAGAAAAGGAAGATTATTAATCTAACCACCATTATAATAGCCTTCCAAACCCCCTCTGAAGCTGTTTTTATGAGGATAAAAAGATACATCATTAACGAGCACCACCGTTTGCAGGGCTATTTTGCCGCAACGGCTCTGTTGCCTCCCGAAAAAAGTACTATTAAATATCTGGGCGACGTATCGGGGGTTTCGTTCTACTTAAAGGACAAAAAGATAGACGAAGTAGTTATTCTGGGAAACCCCTCCACGGCACAGGCGACCCCGGGGTTACTTGTCGCCTTGAGAATGTTGAATGCCGAGATAAAGATGGTACCCATTGAGTTTGATTTTCTCTCGGGACTGATGAAGATGTCGTCACTGAAAGACCTGCCCCATGTTAAGTTATCGCCGCGCGCGATAAGTCCTGCCAATCAATTTGCAAAACTCACCCTCGATGTTTCTGTCAGTCTGGTGGGACTTACCATTACCCTGATATTGTTTCCGGTAATCGCACTTATTATCAAATCAACATCACCAGGACCTGTCTTTTACCGGCAACAGAGGCTGGGCAAACATGCACGTCCCTTTACCCTTATTAAATTCAGAACGATGCATCACATGGCCGAGCAGGACGGCCCACAACTCTCCTCTAACTTCGATAAACGCATTACTCGCGGGGGCAAAATACTCAGATACTGGCATCTGGATGAGCTGCCACAATTCTGGAACATCTTAAAAGGGGAGATGTCACT
>JACDJB010002393.1_pt1 | contig 13611 bp, 10 predicted proteins | sample 7454121 | NCBI WGS metagenome assembly JACDJB01 (sample SAMN14253290, study PRJNA609438) | sludge metagenome | isolation source: sludge after 25d culture with pyrite | collected 2018-12-20 | reverse complement strand
GCCAACGTCTTCGTGCTGAACGGGTTCACGCCGATCATCGTGGCGCTGGGCGGCTGGCTGCTGCTTGGCGAGTACGTCAACCCGCTCATGTGGGCGGGCATCCTGGTGGGCAGCGCCGGGGTCGTGCTGTTCCAGCTCACCGGGTCCAAACGAGTCGTTGCTGCCGCGAGCGGGAGCAAGGCGTGAGCGCCGCGGCCCAGCGCGACGTGTTCCTGGGCGTCGACGTCGGCACCACCGGGCTCAAGGTGGGGGCGTTCGACGAGAGCGGCAAACTGCTCTGCCTCGGCAACTCGAGCTACGGCGTCTCCCGGCCGCGCGCCGGCTGGGTGGAGCAGGACGCGCGCGAGTGGCTGACCGCCTTCGAGGACGCCTTGGCGCAGGTGCTGCGCCACGTCGACGGGGGGCGCGTCGAAGCCATCTGCCCCGTGGGCCAGAGCCCCACCATCGTGCCGGTAGACTCCGCCGGAGAGCCCCTGCGGCCCGCCATCACCTGGGCCGACTCGCGCGCAACCGAGCAGGCCGGACGCCTGTCGGAAGCCACCGGGGCCCACGTCAACGTGGAGTTCGAGGTGCTTCCCCGGGTGATGTGGGTGCGCGACGCCGAGCCCGCCACCTATGCCGCCACCCGCTGGTTCTTCCAGGCAAGCGACTTCCTGAGCTATCACCTGACCGGCACCCCGGCCACGTTCTCACCACACCAAGACTTCGCGCCCTGGACCGACAAGCGTCTGACGGCCGCCGAACTCGACCACGCCAGGTTCCCGGAGACCGTGCTGACCCCGGGTCGCCCGGTCGGCCAACTGGCGCCGGCGGTGGCCGACCGGCTGGGCCTCGACCCGCGAGCCATCGTCGTGAGCGGCACCGTGGACGCGTTCGCGCACTGGGTGGGCGTCGACCTGTCGCGCCCGGGCCGCCTGTGCAACGTCGGCGGCACCTCCGAGGGCGCCAACCTCTCGTGGGACGAGCGCCTTAGCGACCCGGAGCACCGCGTGTTCAACCTCCCGAGCCCGTTCGGGCGCGGCTGGATCGTGGGCGGCTCGATGTCCAACGGCGGCAGCCTGCTCGACTGGGCCGTGCGCTCCCTGTTCGGTCCGGACGCCACCCGCAGCCACGTGCTTGCCGCCGTGGCCGGCGTACCGGCCGGGTCCCAAGCCCTCCTGGCACTGCCTTACCTGCTGGGCGAGCGCACGCCGATCTACGACGCCGACGCCCGCGGCGCCTTCGTGGGGTTGGGCCACGAGCACGGGCCTGCCCACCTCACCCGCGCGCTCCTCGAGGGAGCGGCCTTCGGGCTGCGGCAGATAATCGAGGTGCTCGAGTCGCTGGGCGGGGTCGTCGACGACGTCGCCGTCAGCGGCGGCACTTCGAGAGCGGCCGTGTGGAACCGGATCAAGGCCGACGTGACGGGCAGGCCCGTGCGCGTGCCCGAGGTGCACGACGCCGGGGTGCTCGGCGCCGCCATGCTGGCCCGCAGCGCCGTTCGAAGGCAGCCGCTCGACGCCGTTGCCCGCGAGATGGCGCGCTTCGCGGAGGTAATCGAACCGGATCCCGTTGCGGGCGCGATCTACGACGACACCTACCCACTGTTCACCGACATCTATAGGAGGATGCGAGAGTCGTTCGAGGGGCTGGCGAGGCTTCGCCGGCAGACGTAAGGCGTAGTGGCGCGGACGACCGCGCGGAAGGAGTACAAGGTGAAGAGGCACGTTGCAGCTTTTCTCAAGGCCACACTACTCGTGTTCACGCTCGGTTTCGCAGGAGCGCAGGCCGAGTCGTTCGACGTGGCGCTGTTCTTCCCGGGCGACCTCGGCGGCAACCCCATCGAACCGCCCATCACCGCCGGGGTGAACCGCGTGCGCGAAGCGTTCCCGAACGTCACCGTCCGCGTGGTCGAAGGCGGCGCGGCGTCCGACTGGGAGACCGGCGCCACCGCGCTGGCCGCCAGCGGCAAGTACGAGTTGATCATCACCTTCACCGACGGGATGCCGCAGATCATCGAGTCCATCTCGAAGCTGTTCCCGAACCAGAAGTGGGCGATGCTCGATTCCTCGGCCCCCGGCCAGCCGAACGTCTACTCCATCGTGTACTCGGACGAGGCGCTCGGCTTCTTGGGCGGCGCCGTGGCCGGCCTCTTGGCCACGAACGAGGCGATGAGCCGCGACCTGGCGTCGCCCAGCGTCGGGCTGCTCGCAGGAACCCCCTACCCCCAGATGGACAACAGCATCCACCCGGGCTTCGCGGCCGGGGCCAAGTACGGCGCCGGCGACGTGGAGGTCCTGTACGCGGTGGTCGGTTCCTGGAACGACCCGAACCGCGCCCGCGACCTGGCGCTCAACATGTTCAACCGCGGGGCCACAGTAGTGATGTCGGTGACCGGCGGCGGTGACAGCGGCGTGTACCGCGCGGCCAAGGAGACGGGCGGTTACGCGGTGGGGGTCAACACGAACCAGAACGGCGACCAGCCCGGCGTGATCCTGGCCAGTGTCCTCAAGCGCCTCGACAACTCGATCTACTCCGTGGTGGAGCGCGCCATGGCGGGTGAACTCCCGTACGGCACGGTGGATACCGCCGGCGTCAAGGAAGGCGCCATCTCCCTCGCCGACGACGATTACTACCGGCTGTACGTGCCGGCGAGCGTGCGCGAGCGCCTGAGCGAGATCCAGGCAGGCATGGCCTCGGGCGAGGTCGATTACCTCGAACTCACGAAGCAGGCCCTGGGCCAGTAGCCAGCGGCCCCGGGCGAGGGGCCATCGACCGGAAGGGCGGTGACGAGCATGGACAGTTATCTCGAGGTGCGCGACCTGCACAAGACCTACGAGGGGACTGTCCATGCGCTCGAAGGCGTGAGCTTGAGCGTTCGCCAGGGCACCGTTCACGCCATCATCGGCGAGAACGGTGCCGGCAAGAGCACGCTCGCCAAGGTCCTCGGCGGCGTGGTGCCGTTCGAGGAGGGGGAGATCACCCTGAGGGGCGTGCGCTATCGTCCCACTTCGCCGCGCGAGGCGAGCGCACTGGGGATCGGCATGGTGCACCAGCACTTCAAGCTGTTCCCCTCCCTCACGGTGGCGGAGAACGTCGTGATCGGCAACGAACCGGTGCGCGGCCCCACCGTCGACCGCGCCAGGGCCGAGCGCGAGGTTCAGGAACTAGGGGTAAGGTACGGCATCCCGCTCGACCCCCGTACCCGAGTGGCGGGCCTCTCGGTGGGAGAGCAGCAACGCGTCGAGGTCTTGAAAGCCCTTTATCTGAATGCCGACCTCGTCATATTCGACGAACCCACCGCAGTGCTCACGCCCCAGGAGATCGAGAAGCTCTTCAAGGGCATCCGCCGGTTGATCGCGGAGGGGCACACGGTCATCATCATCGCGCACAAGCTGGAAGAGATCCTGGCCATCGCGGACGACATCACCATCCTGAGGCGGGCCCGCCTCGTAGGCACCCGCCCCGCCCAGGGCGCCTCGCGAGACGAGCTCGTGAGGCTCATGGTGGGCGACAAGCTCGACCTCGACAAGCAGCGCAGCTTCGGGACGGCCGGCGACGTGCGCCTGGAGGTGCAGGGCGTGTCGCTTACCGGACCGCGCGGGCGCAGCCTGCTCGACGACGTGTCACTGAGCGTCGGGTCCGGAGAGATCGTCGGCGTGGCCGGCGTGGAGGGGAACGGCCAAGTCGAGCTCGAGCAGGTGCTCTGCGGGCTCGTGCCGCCTACCTCCGGCAGCGTCAGGCTCGGAGAACAAGACATCACCGGGGCCGGCCCGCTCGCGCTGCGCGGCCTCGGACTCGTCAGCATCCCGTCCGACCGCCTGGCGTGGGGTTGCGCGCCCAGGGCGTCGGTCTTCGAGAACAGCATCTCGCAACTCCACCGCGAGTTCAACGTGAGTGGTTTCCTGCGCATCGGCCGGCTCATGGACAAGGTGCGGATCATCTTCAAAGCGTTCGACGTCCGCTCGCCGGGCATGGCCGTGCAGGTGGGCGCGCTGTCGGGCGGCAACATACAGAAGCTCATCCTGGGGCGCGAGCTCACGGCCGGGCGGCAGCCCGGCTCCAAGAAGGCGCGCGAGGTGCCCCACGCGCTCGTGGTCGCCACCCCCACGCGGGGCATCGACGTGCGGGGGGTGGAGTTCATCCACGACCTGCTCTGCAAGTACCGCGATGCGGGCTGCGCCATCCTCCTCATCTCCACCGACATAGACGAGCTGCTCGCCCTGAGTGACAAGATCGCGGTGCTGTACAAGGGCGGCATCGCCGCCGTACTGCCCGGCGCCGGGCAGACGAGCAAGGAGGGGCTGGGGCGCTACATGCTGCAGGGCCCCGCCGCTGCCGAGGCGCGGGCGTGAACGACACCCGCATCAACCGCGTGGCGGACGCGCTGAGCCTGCTCGTCACGATCGTAGTCGCCCTCGGCGCCGGAGCGCTCATCATCTGGGCTACGAGCGCGACGCCCGGGGCCGCCCTCGAGGCTTTCTTCTGGGGGCCGTTCACCAACCGCTTCTTCTTCGGCAACATGCTCCAGGCGTCCGCCCCGCTCATCCTCACCGGCCTCGGACTCGTCATCGCCTTCCAGGCCGGCGCCGTCAACTTAGGCGGCGAGGGCCAAGTGTACATAGGCGGGCTGGCGGGCGCCGCCGTGCTGCTTCTGGGGGGCGTCGAGAGTCCATGGTGGATAGCGGTGGCGGCGCTCGCGGGTGCCCTCGCCGCCGGCGTCTTCGCCGGGCTCGCCGGGTGGCTGCGCACGCGCTTCGGCGCCACCGAAGTGATCACGTCGTTCCTCATCGGCGCGGCGCTCATGCAGCTCTTCGACTTCCTGCTGCGCCGTTACCTGGTCGACCCCGGCGCCGGCTTCCCCGCCACCCGCACGCTCGAGCCGGCGCTGCGCCTCACGCGCATCATGCCCCCGTCGAACCTGAACATCAGCTTCGTGATCGGGCTAGTGGCGGCCGTCGTCGTGTACCTGGTGCTGTTCAGGACCGGTTTCGGGTACCAGCTGAGGATGACGGGCAGCAACCCGCGCTTCGCGCGCTTCAGCGGCAGCGACACGAAGCGGCTGTTCGTGGTGGCCATGCTCCTGAGCGGGGCGTTCGTCGGGCTGGCCGCCGTCCTGGAGGTGGCGGGCGTGCACGGCAGGCTCGTCACCGGCTTCTCGAACAACCTGGGCTGGAACGGCATTACCGTGGCGCTCGTGGCGCGGCTCCACCCCCTCGGCGTCATCCCGGCGGCCCTGCTCTACGGTTACCTGCACACGGGAGCGAACACGGCCAACCTGCTCTCCGACGTCTCCCCACGCATCGCGCTGATCATCCAGTCGCTCATCTTCTACCTCGTGACGGCGCAGGCCATCTACGTCTGGTTCCGCCGCGGCCTCGTGCGGCGCGCCGAGCACCACGCTAGCCGGGCGGGCGCCAGGGGCGAGAAGGCGGAGACGACCCCATGAACCTCGCCGACGTCCTCAACGTGCAACTCCTGCACGACATCGTCAGGGTCAGCACGCCGCTCATCTTGTTGGCCCTCGCCGGCGCTATCACCGAGCGCGCCGGCGTGCTGAACATCGCGCTCGAGGGCCTCGTGCTGTTCGGCGCGTTCGCCGCCGTGCTCGCGACGGGCCTCACGGGCAACGTCGCGGTCGGGGTGGTGGCCGCCATGCTCGCCGGGGTGCTGCTGGCGCTCCTGTTCGCCTGGACCGCCATCTTCTTGCGGGCCAACCTCTTCATCGTCGGCCTGGCCACCAACACGTTCGCCGCTGCCGTCACCACGTACGCGTCGTGGCTGATCTCGGGCAAGGAGGGCCAGCTCATCTACCCGGGCGCCCTGACGCTCACCAAGATCAGGCTCCCCTTCATCGCCGGCTCGGGGCCGCTCTCGTTCCTGAGCGGGCATACCGTCATCGACTACCTGGCGTGGCTGCTCATCCCCGCGGTCTCGTTCCTGATGTTTCGCACGAAGTTCGGCCTGAGGCTCAGGGCCGTCGGCGAGGACGCGGGAGCAGCGCGCGCCGTCGGCCTCAGGGTGGACACGATCAAGTACCTGGTCATAGCCGGCAGCGGGCTGCTCGCCGGCCTGGCCGGTGCGCATCTAGCGCTCACGTTGGGCGCTTTCGTGCAGGACATGTCCGGCGGCCGCGGCTGGGTGGGGTTGGTGGCCGCCATCGTCGGCAACGCCACCGCGTGGGGCTCGGTGGTGGCCGCGCTCCTGTTCGGAGCCGCGCAGGCCATCGCGAACTCGCTGCAGATAACCGTGAAGGGCATTCCCACGCAGCTCCTCTTCGCGCTGCCGTACCTGATCACGCTCGTAGCACTGGTCTTCTACAGCGCCGCGAGGAAAGCAGAACGCAAGCAGGCGCTGGACGACTGACGCCCACGCCGATTGGAGAAACGAAGTGAAGAACTACGGCCTTTACATCGCCGGTAGCTGGGAAGAAGCCGCCAGCGGCCAGACCTTCGACGCCACCGACCCGGCCACCGGGCAACCCGTGGCGCGCGTGGCCCTCGGTGGTCCACAGGACGTGGACCGCGCCGTGGCCGCCGCCACGCCGGCCGCCAAGGAGTGGCAGGCGCTGCCGCTTAGCGAGCGCTCCGCGGCCCTCTACCGCATGGCCCAGATAATGCGGCGCGACGCCGACGAGTTGGCCGTGCTCGAGACGCTCGACAGTGGTGGCAGCCTCTACTACTCCGGCGTCACCATCCGCGACGTCGCTGCCCGCAGGTTCGAGTACTTCGCGGGTTTGGCCGACAAGCTCGAGGGCGAGCAGATTCCGCTGCGCGACGGCTACCTGGCGTACACGGTGCGCGAGCCGTTGGGCGTGACGGCCCACATCATCCCGTGGAACGGCCCCATGTGGGAGGCGTCGCGCAGCGTGCCGCCGGCGCTCGCCGCCGGCAACGCGGTGATCGTCAAGCCGGCTCAAGAAGCCCTGCTCGGCGCCATCAAGCTCGGCGAGATCGCCAAGGAAGCGGGCCTCCCCGACGGTCTCGTCAACGTCATCCCCGGGCCCGGCTCCAGCGTGGGGCAGGCGCTCGTGGACCACCCGGGCATCCATGGCATCACCTTCACCGGCTCCGTCGCCGTGGGGCAGGACATCATGCGGCGCGCCGCCGCCACCCTCAAACGCGTCGTGCTGGAACTGGGCGGCAACGCCGCCAACATCGTCTTCCCCGACGTAGACATGGCCCAGACGGTGGAGGGCAGCATCTGGGCGGCCTTCTCGAACGCCGGACAGATCTGCGTGTCGGGCCCGCGGCTCCTCGTGCACGAGAGCATCGCTGAGGAGTTCACGGAGCGGTTCGTGGCGCGCGCCGAGTCGCTGAGCGTCGGGCCGGGCATGGAGAACCACGAGATGGGACCCCTGGTGTCCGAGAAGCAGCTCGCCCGCGTGCTCGAGATGATCGAGGTAGGCAAGGCCGAGGGCGCCAGGCTCCTGACCGGCGGCGCGCGCCTCGGGGGCGCGCTGGCGAACGGTTACTTCGTGCCCCCCACGGTGTTCGACCGCGTTGACAACCGCATGAGGATCGCGCAGGAGGAAGTGTTCGGGCCCGTGGCGACGATCATCCCCTTCGCGAGCGAGGACGAGGCCATCGCCATGGCGAACGACACCCCGTACGGTCTGGCGAACGGCCTTTGGACCTCGGACCTGGGGCGCGCGCACCGCGTGGCCTCCCACCTGCAGTCTGGCCAGGTGTACGTGAACGAGTGGTTCTGTGGCGACATCTCGTGCCCGGCGGGTGGCTACAAGATGAGCGGCATCGGGCGCGAGGAAGGCCGTCAAGCGGTGGACAACTACACCCAGCTCAAGAGCGTGCGGGTGAAGTGGGGGTGAGGGTGGGCGAAGGGGCGCACTAGCACTAGGGCGTTCCCCATGCCCACCAGCCGCCACGCTAGCCAATCGATCCACCAACTGTCGCGGGCCCCGGCTTTGCGGGCGCTCCCGTTGGAGCGCACCGTTCAAGCCAGGGCCCGCAGGCGCTGAGTCGATGTCGGCTGGAGCCGGCCCCCGCACCGCGCCAGGCGGCTGCTACTTCAGGGAGACGCCCGAGACTATGAGGCGCTCGGTGGAATGCGGGCGCCAGTTCTGAACGGACGGAGCAACCCCGTAGATGTCGGCGGTGCTCCACTGGTAGATGGCTGCGGGGTCGTCATGCAGGATCTGCTGGAGCTCACTGAGGAGCACGGCACGAGCATCGGTGTCGAGCGTGACGGCACTCTCTGCGAGGAGCTCGTCCACGCGCGTGTCGGAGTAGCGGCTTAGGAAGCCGTCGGACTTGACCAGCATGTCGAGGTACTGCTGCGGGTCACCGGCGGCACCCCAACTGGCGGCGTAGATCTCGCCGGTCTGGCCGGTAGTCCAGTTGGCATTGAAGATCGACGCTTCGAGCTGCCGGACGGTCACTTGGATGCCGATCTCCTCGAGGGCGGCGGCAGTCAGGAGGCCCTCGGTAGGGTCACCGGTAGTGTCGAGCGTAACGGCAAAACCGTCGGGGTACCCTGCTTCCGCGAGTAGCTCGCGGGCACGCCCGGGGTCGTACGGGTACGGTTTGATGCTCGGATCGTAGCCGAGGGTACTCGGGGTGAACGGGCTGGCGATGGGGGATGCGTAGCCCTTGTAAACGGAGGTGATGATCGCGTCCGTGTTGAGGGCGTAGTTCAAGGCTTGGCGCACGCGCTTGTCGGCGAGGGGACCACCCTCGTCGCTGACGATCCAGGCGACGGAAAAGCGGCCCGTGTCGGCAGGTACTGCGGTCATGCCGGCAGCTTCGATGGTGGGGACGAGGTCGACTGGGAGCTTCTCGATCAGTTGCACGCCGCCGGCGCGGAGCTCGGCGGTGCGCGTGGCGTCCTCTGGGAGGATCCTAAAGACGACCTGAGCCACGCCCGGCTGTCCCTTGACCCCGCCCTCGAAGTAGTTCGGGTTGGCAGCGAGAGTGATGTGATCGTCTCGTACCCACTCGACGAAACTGAACGGCCCCGTCCCAACGGGGGCGCGCGAGAACGCCGCTGCAGTGACACGTTCACCGTACCCGGGCGGTAGCATCGCGAGGCCGGTCAGGTTCCAGAGAATCGAACTATCGGCACGGGCAAGGTGTAAACGCACGCGTAGTGGACTGAGGACCTCCACGGATTCGATCACCGTGAAGCGCGACCGGAGGCCCGACTGCAACTCCTCGTCCAAGATGCGCTCGACGGAGTACTTGACGCTTTGCGCATCGAACTTTTCACCATTGTGAAAAGTCACGTCGTCACGCAGCACGAACTCGATCGTGCTGGTGTCGGGGAAGCTCCACGAAGCCGCCAGATGGGGAACGATGGCGCCGTCCCAATCAGCCATGACGAGGCTGTCGTAAAGGGCTTCCATAACCGCGAAGCCAGACGGGTGATAGACGAGGTGCGGGTCTAGGGACTCGGCGTCGGAGCGCAGACCGACGTAGAGAGTCCCCGCGGCTCCTTGAGCGCTGGCTCCCGTAGCGAAGCAAGCCGCTAAGGTCAGGATCAGCCCAAGGAAGAAGTTGCGTGGTGCCCGGATGTTCGTGCGTTCATGAATCATGCTGTGCTTATTCCTTTCCAACGGTTGAATGAGGGGCCCTGAGCCGCCCGACGGGTTCGGGCCGCTCCCAAGCCGACTTATACTGCCGCCAATGTCCCCTTACCCGTCCGCGAAAACGTCAGCTGCCAGCCACCCGAACGCCCAACCGATCCGTCCGGACCTCTGGCTACTGGATGAAGATGTCTCACACCTCAACCACGGCTCGTATGGTGCGGTGCCAAGGCCGGTGTTGGAGGCGCAGCGTGCCGCCTCCGAGAAGGTCGAGCGGAGCCCCGAGCGGTTCTACCGTGCGCGCCTCTTCGAGGAGATCGCGGAGGTACGCGAACGGGTAGCGAGCTTTCTGGGTACCGACGCAGAGGGCTTGGCGCTCGTGCAGAACGCTACGGTGGCGACGCAAATAGCCTTGGATGCCCTCGCGCTGCGAGAAGGAGCCGAGATCGTCTGCACGGACCTCGCTTACCCTTGGGTGATGGCTGCTGTGGAGCGAGCGGCTGGAGATCACGGAGCGATACCGCGCATCATCTCCCTGCCGCCTGCGGCCGGGTTGAGCAGTGAGGAGTACGGGGACGCAGTCGTCGCCGCTTTCGCGGATGCCATGTCCGAGAACACGGCGTTGCTCGTCGTAGACCAGATAACTTCTTCGACGGCGCTGAGATTGCCCGCGGAGCGAATCTGCGCCGAGTTCGGCAGTTCCGTGCCAGTGATGGTCGACGGGGCGCACGCTCCCGGCCTCGTGGACGCTCCGGTGCCGGCTGGAGCGGCCTTCTGGTTCGGCAACATGCACAAGTGGGCGTTCTCGGCCCGGACGGCTGCCGTACTCGTGGTGGCCCCGGAGTGGCGTGAGCGCGTACGGCCGCCAGTGGCTAGTTTCGGGGGGTCCCTCCCCTACCCGCGCTCCTTCACCTACCAGGGCACGCAAGACCCGACCCCCTATCTTGCGCTGCCGGCGGCCCTCGCCTTCCCAGAGGAGCACCTGGGTTTCAGCTTCGGCGAATTGCGGGAACGCAACGCGCTGCTGCTGGGTCGCGGTTTCGAGTTCCTCTCGGACCAACTGGGCCTCAAGGTGCCGCCCGACAATGGACTCCCCATCAGAGCCGTTCCGCTCGGCCTCAACGGCGGTGGCGACATGGCCTGGGAGCTCGCTGGGAGGCTGCGAGCGCGCGGTGTGGAGGTAGCCATCAGTTCCGTTAACGAGCGTTTGCTCTTGCGCGTGTCGGTTCAGGCGTACGTAGGCATCACCGACTTCGAAAGGCTGGCTGGTGCCCTGAGGGCGGAGGGCGTGGGCCTCTAGGATGGCGTTCGGTCGGGGGCCCATCATCCGATCAGCGGCCCCTCTGAAGCGGATCGTAGTAATCGCGCAACCACTCGCCGAGCATGTTCACGGCCAGTACGGTGCCCATTAGGAAGAGGCCGGGGAAGACGCTGATCCACCAGGCGATCTCGACGTAAGCGCGGCCGTCCGCAATGATGCTGCCCCAAGACGGCGTTGGGGGCGGCACGCCCAACCCAAGGAAGCTCAGCGCGGCCTCGTACAAGATGACCTGCGGCACGAAGAGCGTGACCGTGATGATCGCGGCGGACATGACGTTCGGGAGGACGTACCGCCACACGATGCGCGAATGCGGACAGCCCGTCGCCCGAGCGGCCTCGACGTACGTAAGTTCGCGTACGGCTTGCGTTGCGCCGCGCACGATTCTGTAGAAGAACACCCACGAACCGATGCCTAAGACGAGTATGAGGTTCGTCAGCGACGCGCCTACTGCGGCGACTAGCGCGAGGACCAACACTATGAACGGGAGCGCCTGTTGGATATCGGCGATGCGGCCGAGAACGAGGTCGACGGTCCCACGAAAGTACCCTGCCAGTAGCCCTAGGGTTATGCCGATCGCGCCCCCAACGACCACCGAAAGGAGACCTACGGTCAGTGAGATGCGGGCGCCGTAGACCGTGCGGCTGAGTATGTCGCGGCCGAGCGCGTCCGTGCCGAGCGGGTGTCCCTCGCTCCCGCCGGGTAACCAGGACGGCGGCTTGAGCCTCTGGAGGACATCCTGCTTGAGCGGATCATGCGGGCTGATGACGTGAGCGAAGACAGCGAGGAGCACTACCGCCAGAAACACCGCGGCGCTCAGGATGAGCGGAATGTAACGGCGCCGACGGCGCGCGGCAAGTTGCCTCGCGGCACGTTTGCTCTCCGGATCTTGAGCGGCGTCGATTCGGGCGGCGCTTTGGGTTTTACTCATCCGTAGCGGATTCTCGGATCGATGATGGTGTAGGTGACGTCAAGCAGGATGTTGATTCCGACGATGATGGCGGCTTGCAGCAGTACGAACGATTGAACGACGGTGATGTCGCGGTTGGTGATGGCCTGCACGGCGAGGCGACCCATGCCGGGATAGGCAAAGACGGTTTCGATGACGACGGCGCCCCCGATGATGTAGCCGGCCTCGATGGAAAGTAGCGTTACGGCGGGGATGAGTGCGTTGCGCAACGCGTGGCCCATGTTGATGACACGTTCGGATAGGCCTTTGCTGCGGCCGGTGCGGACATAATCCTGAGACAGCACCTCGACCATGCTCGAGCGCAACAGCCGAGTGAGGTTTCCGATGGGCGTGGCTGCTAGTGCCATTGCCGGCAACAAGAGGTTCTTCCAGCCCGTTGCACCCGATATGGGCAACCACTTGAGCGTGACGCTGAAGACCAGTATCAGCATGATCGCGAACCAGAACGACGGCATCGTCTGGCCGAGGAGCGCCACGATTCGGGCTACGTAATCGACCCAGCCGTCCTTATGTATAGCTGCGAGCAGGCCAAGTGGCGTCGCGACGAGGACGGTGAGAGCAAAGCCCGCGAGTCCGAGGATGAGCGTGGCGGGGAGCCGTTCGATGACGAGGCCCATGGCGCTCTCGCGGTGGCGGAGGCTCATGCCGAAGTCGCCCTGGGCGGCTTTACCGATGTAGTCGAAGTACTGGACGAGCAGGGGGCGATCGAGGCCGGCTTGCTCGCGGAACGCGGCGATCTGGGCAGGCGGCGTGCCGATCGGGAGAAGGGCGGCAGCAGGATCACCAGTCATGTAGAGCAGCAAGAACGTGAGCAGCGAAACACCCAGCAGTACGAACACGCTGTAAGCCATCCGTCTAACGAGGAAACTTGACAAGGCGTGTCCGCTCCGTAACTTGAGTGTTCTCCCGCCCTGCTCCGCTGGGGTGTAACGGCATCTTAGTACAAGAGTGTGACACAATAAGCCAAAGATTGGAACAAGATTTCAAGAGGCCGAGTGACCCGGCTTTCAACCGCACGACGTTTGGTGCCTGCGCCGCCTGCGTCGAGGCCCGTTTAGCGCCCCCTGGCTTGGTCGCTGAAGAGTCGGCCGCTCCGTGCTGCGCGCTGTGGGTGGGGGCGCCCGAGGGTCGCGCGGGCGCCGGCGACACCACCGAACCTCGAAGCCGGCGGCGGCTGTGCCCCCCGCAGCTCTTGGACTTGCCGGCGCCCACTAGGCCAAGGCTTCTAACGTCTCCTAGTGAACGAGTTCCGGGGCGCAGAAGGTGCGCCAAACGAGGACCAGCCGCCGTCGGTGTTACGCGACGCCGGCTGGTTGGTTGTCGGTTACCGGCGACCTCAGCCGCCGGGGTGGGCGTGAACCTTAGGCTTCACCGTCGGCGACGACCAGCACCTTGAGGTCGATGGTGACCTCGGGGTGCGGGCGGTAGGGGACGACGAACTCGCCCGTCACCTTGATGGGCTCGTCGAGGACGACCTTGCGGCGGTCGATCTCCACGTCGTAGGCGGCCTTGAGGGCGTCCGCGATGTCGCGGTTGCCGACCGAGCCGTAGATGCGGCCTTCGCCGGCCTTCACGCGGATCTCGATGTGGGCGTCGCCCAGCATCTCGGCGAGACGCTCCGCGTCGGACTTGCGCTCCGACAGTTGACGGGCCCTTTGCGCGAGCCGCGCCTGCAGTTCGGCCTGGTTCGACTTGGTGGCCGGCAGCGCGAGGCCTTGCGGCACGAGGTAGTTGCGGGCGTACCCGTCCTTCACCCTGACGATGCTGCCCGCCTCGCCCAACTTCTCGACGGGCTCGAGGAGG
>JACDJB010002390.1_pt1 | contig 13618 bp, 10 predicted proteins | sample 7454121 | NCBI WGS metagenome assembly JACDJB01 (sample SAMN14253290, study PRJNA609438) | sludge metagenome | isolation source: sludge after 25d culture with pyrite | collected 2018-12-20 | reverse complement strand
GCCACCAGGGACGGATCAGCGCTCGGGCCAGCTGGAATCCGGCGAGCAGGGTGCCCCGCCCGGCCAACCTCAGCGCCTCCGCCGCCGGGTCGGCGACGTCGAGCCGGCGGGCCAACACCCCGGTCGAGCCCGCCGTCACCGCCAGGCCGGCGAGGGGATGGCCGACGACGACCAGCCCCCAGGCGGCCGCCTACCAAGGGGACACCACGACGGGCGACAATGCGCCAGGGTGGCGTACCGCCAGCGGAGCCGCCGAAGTGCCGTAGCGGAACCGCTGCTCGGCCCAGCCGGCCAGGGTGGGACGCACCCGGTGCTTCACCCGGCTGCGGGGGTCGTAACGGGCGACCCACCCGGCATCGACCAGCCGCCAGATCAGATCAACGTCCTCCCCGTAGCGCAGACCGGCATCGAACCCACCCACCAGACGGAGCGCATCGACACGGACCAGCCACGCTGCTGAGGGCGCATAGCTCAACCGGGTGCCCGGCGTGATCGTCCCACCGTCGGCCCCGAGATCGAGCGGCGAGTGAGCCCGCTCGTAGGCCGCCAGCTTTGCCATCGGGCTCCGAGCTGTTCGACGGCCTTCGACCATGCGATCACGAATCAGCCGATCGACGCCATGGCTCACCCCGGGCATCACCCGCGGGGCGACGAGCGCGATCCTCGGCCCGGTGGACCCGGTCGATACACGATCGTCGCGAAGGTGGGCACCCGCTGTCGCCAGCCAACCGGTGGCCACCGTGGTGTCCGCGTCGAGGAACGCCACCCAGGGGGTTGTCACCGCAGCCAGGCCGATCGTGCGGGCCGCCCCGGGCCCGCCGCTGCGATCGCACCGGATCACCTCGGCACCGAACCGCTCGGCGACCCGTGCCAGGCGTTGGGGGTCGGTCGAAGCGTCGTCGACGACCAACGTCCGCATCGGCAGGGAAATGCCGTCGTGCTCTGCGGCCGGATCGACTGCGTCGCCCACAGCGACGCCGGGGGGCCGACGACGGTCGAGCATCGGGGTACAGGCGGCGAGGGAAGCGAGCAGGGCTGCGACGCCGTCGGCATCGTCGCGCACCGGCACGACGACGGTGAGCTCACCGAGCAGGCCCCCAAGCTCGTCGGGCGACAGCGCAACCGGTGTCGCCACCAGCATTCCCCGTCGTTCCAGCCGGGCCAGCAACGCACGCTCTGCGACGCTCGCCACCGGAGCACCGCCTGGCGAGGCCGCTCGGCCCAGAGCCCGATCGAGAACCGCTGCGCCGGCCTCGGTGAGGCGCATGATCGTCATCGGCGAACCGCCGATGACGACCCGCCCGCACTCCACCCGGCGCACCCCGGGGGCAAGCGCCCACTGCGGGGCACTCAGATCAGCCATCCGTGGTCACCACAACGGGCCCGGTGGGACCGGCGACGCCGACAACGTTCACGCCGCGGTCATGCCGCCGTCGACCGGAACGAGGGCGCCGGTGATGCCCGATGCGCCGGCCGAACACAGCCAGGCGACCGCATCGGCCACCTCCTCCGGTCGAAGCAGGCGACCGATCGGCTGTTGACGGCCAAAGTCCTCCGCCCGGGATAGCCCGTACACCCCGGCCGAGGCCTCAAGCATCGCCGTATCGGTCGAACCCGGCCCGACGGCGTTGGCCGTCACGTTGTCCGGGCCGAGCTCGGCGGCCAGCGACCGCACCAGCCCGGCCACGCCCGCCTTGGATGCGCTGTACGCAGCCAGCTGGGGCATGCCCCGGACGCTGGCCGCCGATGCGAGCGCCACGAACCTGCCGCTGCGAGGCTGCGGCCGTTGCAACAGCGCCGGGACGGCCGCATGGGCCAGCTTCCAGATGCCGCCCAGGTTGACGTCGACCATCAGGTCCCATGCGGCCTCCGGGGTGCGCCACTGCGGCTCGCCCCCCCAGATCACCCCCGCTGCGCCGATGGCCGCATCCAAGCCACCAAAGCGGGCCACCGCCAGCGACGTCGCTCCATCGAGCTGCCCCTGGTTGCGCACGTCGGCCTCGAACACGACGGTGTTCGGCCCGCAGTCGGCGGCCACAGCGTCGAGTTCCTCCCGGGTGCCCAACGCATAGGTGAGCAGCTTCTCGTGGCCGACCGAATCGCTCAGCACCAGCGACCATCCGTCGGTTGCCAAGCGGCGGGCGACCGCCGCTCCGATCCCCCGGGCCGCGCCGGTGATCAGGGCAACACGTGGGTGGTCGTCGGGACCGTCGGGTGTCGAAGCGGGGTGCATTCCGCTCAGGTTGGCAGCAACCGGCTCGGACGGGCCACCCACGCCGAGCGCCCTTTCAGCTTCCGAGCGTGTCGAGCAGTTCGGCGAGCGCACCGTGGGCGTCGAGCACCATGTGGGCAAAGAGCGCCGCACCCTCGCTGGCGTTGGCACCGGAGGGATCACCCAGCACGCCGTTGGGTGACACGGCCGCCACGCCGCCGGCGCGCAGCTGGGGCATCAGCTCGGTGACCGGGGAGGTGGCGCCCGCCTCCATGCGTTCGGCGCGCACCAGGTCGCCGAACAGGTGCAGGGCCAGCGACGTTTCGGTGAACCCGGCGTGTGCATCGGCCCTCGGCAACGATGGCGCCCAGGCCGCAACCCGGCGACCCTCGGCGACGAGGCGGCTCACCGCAGCGACCACCGCTGCCGCGTTTCCACCGTGGCCGTTGAGGATGAGCACGGCCACGAACGGTCCACCACCGGGCTGGGTCGCCGAACGCACGAGCTCGACCAGCATCGCCTCGGTGGTCTCCGCACCGATCGACAGCGTGCCGGCAAACCCGCCGTGCTCGCCCGACGAGCCGAAGGGCAGCGCCGGTGCCACCAGCACCTGGCCCCGCACCAGCGGGGGCGCCGGGTCGGCCGCCACCGCATGGGCGACCGCTGCCGCGATCCGGGTATCGGTGTCCAAAGGAAGGTGGGGGCCGTGCTGTTCCGTCGAGCCCAGCGGCACCAACAAAATCGGTTGCGCCGCAACCTCGCCGCTGGTCAAGCGGCCGAGTGCGACGTCGCGTCTGTCGACGGCGCCGGCAGCCTCAGCCATCGCGACGCGACGCCGGGGAGTCGGCCGGGGAGTGGGAAGAGTTCGGGTCGTCGATCACCGGCCGTTCGGCGGCGTCGACGCCGCTGGTCTCGGGTTCGGCGATCGCACCGTCGAGGTCGATGCCCTCCGGAACCGTTCCTCCGCTGGCCACCCAGGCGACGAGCAGGTGTCGTGCCGCCTCCTCGGGGGAGACGACAAGAGCCTGGGATGGCGAGGTCGACGTCGACGCCATGCCGGTGAGCTGCTCGACCCGGGCGAGCGCGTCGCAGCCGGCGGGAGGCGCCATCACCTTGGTACGCGGCGTGGGCGGGCCCACCTCGCCGACGCCCGCCGAGGGCCTGACCACCAGGTCGGGCGGGGCGGCCAGGCGCTCGACCCGCACCCGATCGGCGCCCAGCGTGCTGCCGAGGGGCACCCGCCGCAGCCGGGCCACCGAGCCTTCGACCGACACCACCGCCGGCGGGGACACCAGCAACTCCTCGCGGCGTGCGCCATCGAGGCGACGTTGCACCCGAATGCGGGCGGGCGACGACGAACCATCGACGCCATCCGCAGCAGGCTCAGCCAACACGGCCGACACCAGCCCCAGCGCCTGGGGCAGGCCGGTCAGCGCCGCCAGTGCGGCCGGCACCGTGCCGCTGCCCCGGTCCGCCGAGTAGTCGCCGCACACGACGAGCGGATCGGCCAGCCCCGCCGACTCCATCCCCCAGGCCAGGGCCCCCGCCACGCTCAGCGAGTCCGGGTCGAGGCCATCGAGCAACACGAGCACAGCCCGGTCCGCCCCGACCGCCAGCGAGCGTTCCAGGCCGGCCACCGCATCGTCCCGTCCGGCGCTCAGTGCCACGACGCTGCGATCGAGGGCCTCGCCCAGGCTGAGCGCCAGCTCGAGCGCCGCCTCGTCGGCTGCGGAGAAGCCTCGCGCCTTGCGGTCGGCGATGGCGTCGCCGGTGAAGGGGTCGACGTCAAAGAACAGGTCGGCCCACTTCAGCGCAACGACGATCACCCCGGGGACGGGCGTTGCGTGGATCGTCGGCATCGAGGCGTCGCTCATGCTCGGTGGAACACCACCCCGTGGCCACCCTCGGGGTAGGTCCACGTGATTGCGCCCTCCTCGTTGCACACCATGTAGCAGGTGCCGCACTCGAAGCACTGCTCGTAGTTGAACAGGATGCCGCCGTCGGAGGTGGGCACGAACAGCTGAGCGGGACAGGCGATCAGGCACCCCCGCACCGAGCAGTCACGACAGATTTCGGAGTCGACCGTGATGTGGGCGCGCTCTTGGTCGATGCGAAACTCGGTGTTGGCCATCAGCGACTCGAAGTTGAGCTCGCGACTGACGATGGTGGGCGCGGTCATCGATACCTCACGATCATGAGCGTGTCCTCCGGCGGTCGGTCGTCCGAAAGTCGGTCATCCAAACGTCCTCAGGGCGGCGAGGCCGTCGCGGGCCAGGTCGGCCACCTTCAGGCCGCTGCGCCGCACCTCGTCGAAGATGATCTCGTGCATCTGCGGCTTGGGCCTGGGGTTGTCCACCCGAAACACCCGCTCGACCGTGTTACAGATCAGCTGCGGGTAGTGCTGCTGCATCCGCTCGCTCATCACCAGGTGCGGCGCCTGGCGCAGCCGTCGGTGGTCCGACAGGACGAAGCTGCGCTCCAGGCGATCGACGTAGCTGGCCAGGCCCTCGGCCGAGGTGTCACTCGAATCCAACGCCACCGCGGCGGCCCTGCCGGCGGCCGCCCCGGCGCCGATGGCAAAGTTGACCCCCTCCAGCCAGATGCCCGACGCCAGACACATGGCGGCGGCGTCGCCACAGACCACCATGCCGTCGGTGACCAGCTCGGGCATCATGTCGTAGCCCGCTTCGGGGATGACGTGGGCGGAGAACTCGCTGACCTCACCGCCGTCGATCAGCGGCGCTATCGCCGGGTGGGCCTTCAGCTCGGCGAGCAGTTCCTCCGGGCGGCGACCGCCGGCGGCGAGGGCGGGCAGCGACAGCACCAGCCCCACCGCCACCGAATCGAGGTTGGTGTAGACAAACCCGCCGCCCGGCACATCACCGGTGGCGCCGATGATCTCGATGTCGGTTCCGTGGCGACCCCGCACCCCGAAGCGATCCTCGATCACCGTGCGGGGAAGGCTCACCACCTCCTTGATACCCACCGTGAAGTTGGCCGCCTCGCCGTGCGGGTACATGCCCGCTTCCTTGGCCAGGAAGGAGTTGACCCCGTCGGCGGCGATCACGACGTCGGCGTACAGGTCGCCGTCGGGGCGGTCGGTGCGCACGCCGATCACCTTGCCCCGGCCCGCCGGGGCACCCGGACCCGCTCCGCGCCGGCTGCCGGCGCCGGGCGGCCCGGCACCGCGCGGCCCGTCCGACCCACCGGGCTCATCGGCCGGACCGTTCGGGTCGTCGCCCTCGAAGATCAGGCCGGTGGCGGTGGTCGAGCAGGCCAGCTGTGCGCCTGCGTCGGTGGCCTTGCTCGCCAGCCAGGAGTCGAAATCGGGCCTGAAGGCGGTCGCACCGTTGTAGGGCGGCTTGCCCCAGGCCTCGGACCGGAAGTCGACGGTCATCGCCTGGGTCTCGGTCAGCACCATCGTCTGGCGGCGCGTCACCCACCGCTGGATCGGCATCTCGTCGGTCCAGTTGGGCACCAGGTCGTCGAGGATGCGGCCGTAGATCACCCCGCCGTACATGTTCTTCGACCCGGGAAACGGCCCCCGTTCTAACAGCACGACCGAACGGCCCGCACGGGCCAGCTCCAACGCTGCCGCCGATCCAGCCGGCCCGGCGCCGACCACCACGGCGTCCACTCGGTTGACCCCAGGGGGCACGGCGTCTGGGTTGTGCTCGGACGTCGCCACGACCCGAAGAGTACAGCGGACGCCCAGCCGGTCGGATTCCGCCCAGGCTTGCCGCTTGACCAGCCGGTCAAGTAATCAGTGGGCAGCGCCGACATCACACCTGGGGGAGACATGTCCGTGAGCACGATCCAGCCCACTCTGGAGGAATTCCGCGACGAGGCGGTCGCGTTCCTCGATGCCAACTGCGAAAAGCTGCCGACCGCCACCGGGTTCGTGTGGGGCGAGGGCGACGACGACGTCGCCTTGTTCGAAGAGCTCGACCCGGAGACGGAGGCCCGACAGCTCGCCGAGGGCAAAGCTTGGCTGGGCACCCGCAACGCCGCAGGGCTGTCGTGGATCACCGGACCGACCGAGCTGGGCGGTCGCGGCCTGCCACGGGCCTACGACGTCGCCTACCGCACCCTCGAGGCCGGCTACCGGACGCCCAACATGTCGTTCTTCGGCATCGGCTTCGGCATGGTGGCGCCGACGATCCTCGCCCACGCCACCGAGCCGGTGAAGGCCCGGGTGCTGCCGGGGATGTACCGGGGCGACCTGGTCGGTTGCCAGCTGTTCAGCGAGCCGGGCGCAGGCTCCGACCTGGCCGGTCTGCAGATGCGGGCCGAACGCGACGGCGACGAGTGGATTCTGAACGGTCAGAAGGTGTGGACCTCGGGCGCCCACTACTGCGACGTCGGCGAGGTGATCTGTCGCACCGACCCCGACCTGCCCAAGCACCGTGGCCTCACCGGGTTCGTCGTCGACATGCATGCGCCTGGCGTCGAGGTGCGCCCGCTGCGTCAGATGACCGGCGGTACCGCCTTCAACGAGGTGTTCTTCGAGGACGTGCGGGTCCCCGACGACCATCGGCTGGGCGACGTCAACCAGGGCTGGACGGTGGCGCTGACCACGCTGATGAACGAGCGGGCGTCGATCGGCGGGGGCGGCGGTGGAGGCGGCATGGGCATGGCGTCGGCCACCCGGATGATCGAGATGATGCGCCACTTCGGCGTGGAGGACGACCCGGTGCTGCGCAACGAGCTCGCCCGCCTCTATACCGGCTTCCAAGTGGCCAAGATGACCTCGCAGCGGGCGCTGGCCAAGCTGCGCGCCGGCGGACTGCCCGGGCCGGAGATGTCGATCGGCAAGCTGGCGCTGACCGCCAACCTCACCGCCACCGCCGAGTTCGCTGCGTCGGTGCTGGGCCCCCGACTCATCGCCGACACCGGCGAGTGGGGCACCTATGCCTGGTCGAAGTTCGTGGCCGGCACCCCCGGCATGAGGATCGCCGGCGGCAGCGACGAAACGCTGCGCAACATCGTGGCCGAACGCGTGCTCGGCCTGCCCAAGGAGCCGGGCATCGACACGACGAGTGCCTTCCGCGACCTGCCTAGGAACTAAGCCGAAGCTTCGGCCACCTCGAGGCCGAGCGCCCGGGCCAACGCCCGCAGGACCGCCGGAGCATCGGCGGTCAACGCCAGGTCGGCAATCGCCATCATCGGTGCGTGCGAGTCGGTGTTGACCGACACGACCAGATCCGGGCTGCCCAACCCGGCGGTGTGCTGAACGGCTCCCGAGATGCCAAACGCCACGTACCGATCCGGGTTGACAACCACGCCGGTGGTGCCGATCTGGCGCTCGTGTCCCAGCGTGCCCTGGTCGGTGACCACCCGGGTGGCCCCCACCGACGCGCCGAGGGCCTCGGCCACCCGTGCGAGCAGCTCGTAGTCGTCCGCGCCGCCCAGCCCGGCGCCGCCGCCGAGGATGCTCGTCGCCTCGGAGAGGTCCATCGTCGAGGCGTCGGGCGGATGGATCGCCACCAGCTCGGGGCTCCGGCGGGTGCCGCCGGGTCCATCCGCCGTCGACGGGCTCACCGTGTGGCGGCCCTCGGTGTCGACCGGATGTCGAAGCGGTGCGACCGGCTTCGACGTGGGGACGCTGCGCACCCCCGGCATCATCGTGGCAACGATTGGCCCCGACGTTGTCGTGACGGTCAGCGACCGCCCGCCGTGGGTGTCCTGGGTGGTGCGACCCGAACGGGCCGACGACACGCCGGCGAGCAGCGGCCGCTCCAGCCCCAGCGCCAGGTGAGGTGCCAGATCTCGGCCGTCGGGCGTCGCCGGCGTGAGCACCACGTCTGCGGGCCGCAGCGACGGGATCAGCACCGCGGCCACGGCGGGGGGCGACCACGGCCCCGACCACTCCAACGTCCACACCTCCTTCAGGCACCCGTCGAGTTCCTCCAGGGCCTGGTCGAGACCGTCCCCGACGAGAAACGCCCGCCCGCCCGCCTCGGCGACGCACTCCTCGGCGCCGGTGGGGAGCTGGCCATCGCGGACGACGAGGACGGCGACCGACCCGCCGACGATCGCGGCCGGGGCCTCGCCGCCGGGCCGATCGGACGCCGATGACCCCGGCAAAACCGCCGGGCTCACAGCACCACCAGGCCCAGGTCGGCCAAGCCGGCCTGCAGCATCGCCTCCCGCACTTTGGCGGTGTCGTCGGCAGCCGCTCCCTGGTCGGGTGAGCTGCGCGGCGCCGCATCGTAGGCGGTGGTCAGGGTATCGATCACCTCATCTTCGCCGGTGGGGCCCAACCATGCCACCGCCACCGGCATGCGTCCGGCATGATCCCAGCGGCGGGCGAGGGTGGTTACCTCGGCCGCACCGCCGCCCACCGCACCTGCGGGCAACGCCAGCCTGACCGGAACCCGCGCCCACTCGGGCCGTTGCTCCTCGCCCGGCAGCACAAAGCCCCCGCTCCCCAGGACGACGACGGACGTCGACGTCCGCCCGTGCAGGAACATGACTGCGCCCGGGCCGGATCCGGGCCGGCCGTCCACCCCGCCCGGCGTACCGGCGACGAGCGCCGACAGCGTCGCTGTCACCGCATCCCCAAACGCCCGCCCTTCGGAGGCGGCCGGATCCTCCTCCAGAACCCGGACGAGGCTGCGCAGCTCTCGCCCGGCCAGATCGTGGCTGTCGTCGCTCCACCCGGCCGAGATCGCCCACCCGACCGCCGCAGTGCCGGCTGGGATCCAGCCGGCCGAGCCCCCGTCGACGCCGTCGGGACGCACGACGAGTGCCCACGACGAGTCGACCGTGCGTTCCTCGGCGCTCTGGCGGGCGGCACTGGCCAGCGCCGCCTTGGCCAACGAGCGCTGGGGGAGGCGGGCCGGACGGTTCGCCCGACGTCGAGCCAGCATGTAGGCGGCGCCGGCGCCGAGGGCGGCGGCCGCAACGCCGCCGGTGATCGCCGCCGGTGCCCATGGGTTGCCGTCGAGGTCGTCCCGGGTGGTCTGCTCGGGCAACGGCGTCGCTTCGAAGCCCACCTTGCGACGGGTGACCGGCGGGGTCTCGAACCCCGAGGTAGGGCTCTGGTCGTCGATCGCCGGCGGCAACCCCGTTCCGCCGACGACGGTGGTCGCGGTGGCGCCACCCCCAGCCGCCGCCGGGTCGAGCCGGGCACGCTCGCCGTTGACCAGGCCCTGAAGGTCGGCCACGACATCGTTCATCACCGGATCGCCGGGACAGCCGACGTCGGCGATCTCGCGGTGGCCGGCGATCGTGCGGACCGTCACCTTCTCGCCGGCCGGAAATTTGTCGCTGCCTTCGGAGATGAAGTTGGTGAGGTCACCGGGTTGGGTGGCCACGCCGTCGCGGTTGGCCAGCCAGGCGAGCAGGGACACCATCGCCTCCGTCGCCAACGGCGTCGGCGGCGCCGCCGAGAACTGCCCCAGAAAGGCGACGTGCTGGGTATGGCCCGGGTCGCCACCCTCGGTCTCACAGGCGATCGGGGCGTCGATGCTGCCCTGACGCCCCTCCCAGATCGTGCCGAACTCGTCGACGATGAAGTTGAACCCGATATCGGGCCAGGCCAGATCGCCGGAGGTCTGGAAGTTGAAGATGGCCTGGATCAGCGTCGGCACCTCGGAGGGCTGATAGGCACCCTCCGGTGCGTCGGTGTGGTGGACGATCAGGAGGTCGTCGTCGATGATGCGCAGGGTTCCGTTGGGCGGCGACTCCGAGCCCCAGTCGGCTCGTGGTCGGATCGCCGGCCGTCCCGGCGTCGCCTTGGCGTCGGCGTCGGGGTTGGCCACCGTGGTCGTCGTGTTTCCCACCGGCTCGTCGCCGCCGTCACCACCGTCGTCGGTCTGACGCCGTGTCCCGACGGTGCCGCCGGCCCGCTGCGCACGGCCAGCCGCCACGGCCAACGGTGCCGCAGCGAACGCTCCGAGCGCACGGCGGCGGCTCACGCCACGCGTCGACGCATCGGGCGCGCCTTGGAATTCGGGGCTACCCGGGAGACCTGCCATCGCCTGAGACACTACCGAGGGTGGCGAGACAATTGGCTGCACGGAGCACGGGGACAGAGCACGACCCCGGTCCGGAGCCAGATCACGGTCCGAAGTGGACCCGGCGCTCCGAGCGAGGCAGAGCCACCGCCCCGCCCTATCCGAACACCTCGACCGCTCCACGGAGCTCGGATCGCACGTTGGGCCGACCGGCCAGCGCCAGCAGCAACGAGGTGCCGGGACCGCGTACCTCGGGCCCGTCGCTCGGGCCCACCTCAAAGCCGGCGTCGTCGGCCACCAGATGGGCCCCCCGCACGCGGCTCGGCACCCCGAAATACCACCACAGGTCCCGGTAGGCCTCGATCGCCAGAGCAGTGCGCTCATCACTGCTGCGCAACGGGCCGTCGGTCACCCGGGTGATGTCGGCACGATGGGTGAGCACCTCGGCCAAGGCGACCTGGGGGCCGGCACCGGGCAGAACGAACCGACCTTCGGCGGCGGCGTCGAGGCGCTCGAGCAGCGACGAGGGGTCGGAGTCACCGAGCTTGCGGGCTATGCGGCCAATCGCCCGTCGCGGTGGACGGAACGTCTTGGCGACGTCGAACACCACCCTGGGGCGGCTCGATTCGGCCAGCCACACCAGGTGGGCCAGCACGTCACGGCACCGCCACGCGCCGCACAGGCTGGGCAGGTCCCACGCCACATCCGAGATGATGCGCAGGTCACGGGCGATTCGTCGCCGCTCCTCGGCGGTCCATGCACGAATGACGTCATCATCCACAAACGGGAAGGTACCAGCAGGGCGCCCCGCGCCAGGCCCGCTTCGCTTCGGCGTAGTTCGGGCCGGCCGCCAACTCGGGAGCCCAAAGCGCGCTCAGACGGCACTCCCGGCTCCCGAGTTCAGACCTAGCAGCCAACTCGGGAGCCCAAAGCGCGCTCAGACGGTCCTCCGGGCTCCCCAGTTCAGACCCAGCAGCCAACTCGGGAGCCCGAAGCGCGCTCAGACGGTCCTCCGGGCTCCCGAGTTCGGGTTGGTTGACGTTGGCGACGGCCGAACTTCGCCCCTTTCGGTCTCACCCGGCACACTGGGCCGATGCCCACGCCCTCTCCCGCTCCTCGGGCCCAGCCGACCGGGCTGCCGATCGAGGGAGTGATCAGCCAGGTGCGCGAGGCCCTGGCCGGGCCCGGGACGGCGGTGCTGGAAGCCGAGCCCGGGGCCGGCAAGACCACGGTGGTGCCGCTGCGCCTGCTTGACGAGCCCTGGCTGGGCACCGGCCGCATCGTCATGTTGGAACCCCGACGGCTGGCTGCGCGAGCCGCCGCCGCCCGCATGGCCCATCTGCTGGGCGACCGGGTTGGCAACGTCGTCGGCTACCGCACCCGAGACGACGCCAAGGTGAGCCGCTCCACCCGCATCGAGGTGGTGACCGAGGGCATCCTCACTCGACGGGTTCAGGGGGACCCCGGCCTGGAGGGCACCTCGCTGGTGATCTTCGACGAGTTCCACGAGCGGTCGCTGGCCGCCGACCTGGGTCTGGCGCTCACCCTGGAGGCACGGGCCTTGTTGCGCCCCGACCTGCGGGTGATGGTGATGTCGGCCACCCTCAACGTCGGCGATGTCGCCAACCTCCTCGGCGCCAGCGGCCCGGCCGCTGCGGCCGGCTCCCCCGTTCCGGCCCCGGTGATCTCCGCTCCGGGGCGCACCCACCCGGTCGCCGTCCGCTGGCGGCCGAGACAGCGCCGGGACCGCCTGGAGGCGGTCACAACCTCGGCGATCGAGACCGCATTGTCGGAATCGTCGGGCGACGTCCTGGTGTTTCTGCCCGGGATGGGCGAGATCAAGCGGACCGCCCAGGCGCTCGACCGCAGCGGCGCGCTCGGCCTGGCGGCGGTCGACGTCCACCTGCTCCACGGCTCGCTGCCCGCCGACGCCCAGGATTCGGCGGTGGCGCCCGCCCCGGCCGGCCGACGCAAGGTGGTGCTGTCGACCGACCTGGCCGAGACCTCGCTCACCGTCGAGGGGGTCACCGCCGTCGTCGACCCCGGCCTGGCCCGGGTGCCCCGCTTCGATGCGGGGGTGGGCATGACCCGCCTGAGCACGGTGTCATCGTCGCAGGCATCGGCCGAGCAGCGGGCCGGCCGGGCCGGCCGGGTGCAGCCCGGCATCGCCTACCGGCTGTGGTCCAAGTCCGAACACAGCACCCGTCCCCGTCACATCCAACCGGAGATCACCCAGGTGGAGCTGGCCGGCCTGGCGCTGGAACTGGCCGCCTGGGGGGCGGCCGACCCGGCCACCCTCTCGCTGCTCGACCAACCGCCCCGGCGCACCTGGGAGGAGGCCCGCACGCTGCTGGGCCTGCTCGGCGCCATCGACGCCGACGGCCGCATCACCTCGACCGGCAAGGCGATGGTGCGCCTGCCGCTGCACCCCCGGCTGGCCCGGATGGTGGTCGCCGCCGCCGACGGGGCCGATGGGCCGCTGGCCTGCGTGGTCGCCGCCCTTTTGGAGGAGCGCGACGTGTTCGGTGGACGGCCCGACGAGCGCTCCACTTCGCTGGCCGAGCGGGTGGGCCTGATCATCGACCGGCGCCGGCACCACCCGCAGGCGGACGGCCGGGCCCTGACGACGGTGCGGCGCCGAGCCGACGAGCTGATGCGCCGTGCCGGCATCGGCGGGGCGATGAGCGCCACCGACGTTCCCATCGACTCCCTCGACCGCCTGGGGTCGCTGTTACTGGTCGGTTACCCGGACCGGCTGGGCCGGGCCCGCAGCACCGGCGGTGGCCGCTGGCGCCTCCGCTCCGGGTCCGGGGTCTCGACCGATGGCAGCGACCCGCTGAACGCCGCCGCCTTCATCGTCGTGGCCGACACCGACGGCCAGCGCCGCGATGCCCGCATCCGGGTGGCGACGCCGATCGACGTCGACGAGATCGCCGACGCACTTGCCGACCAGGTGACCCGCCGCACCTACCTGCGCTGGGATCGCACACGCAACGACCTCACCGAGCGCGTCGAGCGGGCGATCGACACGCTGGAGCTCGACTTCACCGAGAGTCGCCCCGCCCCCGGGCCTGACACGGTCACAGCGCTGATCGACCGCGTTCGCGAGGTGGGTCCCAGCGCAGTCCTCGGCCGCTGGAACCAGGCCGACGGGCTGCGGGCCCGGGTCGCGTTTCTGCGCGACCGTCTAGGTGATGCCTGGCCCGACTGGACGGAGGCGGCGCTGACCGCCTCGCTCGAGGACTGGCTGGCCCCAATGCTCGGCCAGGCGACCGGCCGCAGCCACCTGGAGGCGGTCGACGTGGCCGGTGCGCTGGCACTCACGCTGGGTTGGGACACCCAGATGGAACTGGCCCGCCTGGCCCCGAAGACGGTGACGGTGCCGTCCGGACGGGAGCTGACGGTGAACTACCAGGCCGATCCCCCGGCGCTGGCGGTGCGCCTG